>Ga0208298_1000378_pt1 | contig 19558 bp, 36 predicted proteins | sample 14BtaG_FD_184088 | JGI IMG/M metagenome (GOLD analysis project Ga0208298, IMG submission 184088) | Marine viral communities from the Subarctic Pacific Ocean - 14B_ETSP_OMZ_AT15311_CsCl metaG (SPAdes) (version 2) | ecosystem: Environmental > Aquatic > Marine > Oceanic | place: Pacific Ocean... | reverse complement strand
TAAAGCCTTTGTTATATCCCAATTTAGTATCTCATCCCATTTGTCAATCCTACTATTAGTCAAATTGTCTAAGGTGTGCCACCATCCCCATCGTTTACCAAATCCAGTTCCTGTTTGGCCTCTTTCGTCATCTTCTTTGCTTCCTCCATCAAACAAGTTTTTATAGCTTTTGTTAAGTCCTCCGAGTGAGTGTAAAAAAAAACACCTATTGGATAAGCTATTGTTATTGGCATATTATTTAGAAAGTTATCTGCTGTCTTTCTAAGTATCTCACTGTCTACTTTAATATGTTTCCAACCAAATAAAGTTCTTTTAACTGGTCTACAAATAGTAGTTAAAATGTGATGTAAGTTATTGAATATAGCATCCTCATCGTCTTTAGCGTTTTGTAGTATTTCCATACTGTTAATGTATTCACCAAATAACAATTTCTTAGCATCTATTTTAAACTCATACCATTGACCACCAATCTTAAATCTTTTGTCTTTTAGTTTATTAGGTAATTCAGTATCTAAGAAACTCATTTTCTCTTTTATGGACTTATACTGTTTTAAACTAATATTCTTTATTACATCTCTTTTCTGTCCTGTTAAGACTGCTAGAATGTTGACTACTCTTTCTATAGGGTTTAGTTTGGAGTTTAATACTGGTCTTAGATTAATATAGTTTCCTATTGTAACATCTGACCACTTTGTTGGTATTGTAATTTCCATAGTTGTATATATAACAAATTTATTAATTATAACAAAACACTAAAATAAATAATTTAAACTAAAATACTAAACAACTAAACACCAACTAAAATAATAACTCACAATGGCTGAGGATAGTGTTTAAATCAATTCTAAGAAACTTAAATACTTTTTACGTGTATTTATATAGATTAACTATTTATAGTGTCTTAAAACTAATATTTAACATTAGCTAGTTTATGAAATAGTATAAATTAATAATAAGATAAATATCTTATCTTATCTTATAGAACCCCATTTGCTCAGCATTTGCTTAGCATTTGCTCAGCATTTGGTCTATTTTCCTCTATAAATAAAAAGGGGTAACGCTCTTTCGCCGACTACCCCAATTCCCAAAACAAAATTTATGCAAAAATTTTGCTTAATCAAATATAGTAAATTAAAATAATTTATATTCTGTTTCTTTTATTCTTTGTTCAGCTATGTTAAAATAATTCTCGTCTTGTTCTATGCCAATAAAGTTTCTATTTGTATTCTTACAAGCTACACCAGTTGAACCGCTACCCATTGTAAAATCTACTACTAAATCATTTTCATTGCTAAATGTTTTAATTAAATCTTCTAATAATAAAATTGGTTTTTGAGTTGGGTGGTGTCCGTCATAGTCCTTTTTGTATTTTAAAATATTGCTTTTATATTTATTTCCTTCCCATAAATTAAATGTGCTTGGGTATTGCTCATTCATTTGTTTTAGCAAATCCGTTCTATATTCGGTGTCTATTTGCTTTAATTCTGCAAACTCTTTAAACTTATTTACCTTGTCAATTTTAAACACCTCAATCAATTCTAAATAAGTTTTTTCAGTACACAAGCTGTATTGTGTGCTGTTTATGTAAAATGTATGCTCAGCTCGTCTATGTCCTAATTTTGTATTTATTTGTTTTAGGTTTAAGCCTATGTAATCCATTAATATTTTAAAGTATTCTCTTAGTGGGTGCTTTCCTTCAAAGTCGTGTTTTTGATGCATTTTGCTAAATACAAGTATATCTTCAGTAAAACTTACCATATTTACTTTAACACCTAAAGCGACTGCAAAATTATCCTTTTCCCAAGTGGCTCTATAATTAAAGGGTATGTTTGGTATTGCTTCCGTTATTAATTTAGTTGTGTAAGGTTCTTGACTAAATAAAATCATTTTACCGTTCTTTCTTAATATTCGGTTTGCAATCTCATAAACCTTTTTAGGTTCTATTGATAAATCCCAACCATTAATACCAAGTTTTCTACCACCATCAGTATTCATATTTCCATAAGGTAAATCAGTCAATATTAAATCAACACTACCACTTTCAATTTTATCACTTTCAATTAAGCAATCACCTTTGTATAATTTTATCTTATTGCATACCATCCTCGATTATTTTCTTTTAAATGTATTAATGCCACGTATCTCAAAGCATCCATTAAGTGATCCTGTCCGATAGGTTTTTGTAGACTATTTCCGTTTTTATCTGTTGCCCATTTATACATCCTAAACTCTCTTCTAAGGTTGCTACTATTCACAACATTTATTTTATATCGTTTTAATATATCTATTCCGTTTAGAATACTGTCTCTACCTTTTGTAGCTGGTTTAGCGTTTAGTCCTAGTCTATATAGTTCCTCAATTGACTTAGGTTCTGCACTATCACAAATTAACTCTTCTCTGCCAATAATAGGAATTAGCTTTTCTGCTATGTCATGGTTAGTTAATTCTCTTTCATAGATTAACTCTTTTAAATATAGTTCGTCATCTTTACGGTAAACTGACAAAGCTGCACAACTATCTATTGAATAGCCAAAATCTAATCCATGTGCCACTAACTTACAATCTGGCATACTATCAACATACTTGACATTCTCGTATATTAAACCACTTATATTTCCATACTCACCAAGACCGTATATCTTCCAGAACTCTTTGTCTGTTTGTTGTAGATATTCTATTTCTTTAATTAGTGACTTAGGTAGAAACGCATTATTCTTATAGTTGCTTACTATTACCTCAACGTCTCCGACTTCCTTAGAACGCTTTATTTCTAGCTCCTGGTTAATCCATATTTGCTCATCGTCTGGGTTAAAATCTAAGAATATCTTGTTCTCGGTTCTCATTAGTAACTGAAAGAACTCCTGTTTGTATTCTAACTCATTAGCTTCATTACAATATAATATATTTCTTTTAGCACCTCTTAGCTTTTGTTCGTCATCAGCACCAATAAACTCAACTAACCTTTTACCATATCTATACTGTTTTTTAGTCTTATTGTGATCTACTCCAGAATACCAACCTTCAGCCTTTAGAATGTCCTCAAAGTCTCTAATTACAGTTCCATCTAAATTAGTTCTATATTTTCTTACAGTAGTCCAGACACCCTCATGACAATACTTATCAGTACCATAGTTACCACTAATTAACCATAATGCACATAATTGGTTTAAAGACCAGGTTTTAGAGCTTCTAGTCCCTCCTCTATTTATTACTATCTTAGAGTCACTGTCATAGTTACGCTCGAATATTTCAGTCGCTTCCACGCTTTATATTGATGTTAATATTATTGACTGTGGATTCTATCTCCTGTTTTTCTGGTGCGTTTAGTCCAAACATTTTAGCTATTGAATCATAAGCACCACGATAGTCAGAACCCTTGACCATTTCTTTAAGTAAATAGAATTTAGCTTTCTGCTCTTTAGAGAGGTTTTCTTTTGCTGCTAGGTCCATTAGATACTCCCAAGATTTAATCATTTTAAAATATCCCTCAGCTACTTCTTTTCTAGTTATTTGAAAGGCTTCTGCTTCTTTTGTTTTCAATTCTTGCACCCTTGTACTTATATTGTACTGAGCTAAGAGGTGACTAGCCTTAGTTGCTATAGTCTCTAACTTAGTGTCTTGACCAACATCATAAGCCCGCCTATAAGCCTCTGAAGCATTGCCAGTATTAACATACTCCTCAGCGAATTTACTTTGTTTAGGTGTTAGCTTACTCATTCTTTTGTCTTAGTGAAACTTTTAATAATATTAGATAACCTATTAAGTCTGTTACTGTGTCTTCTGTTTTATCGTTTATGCCTTTGTTTTTAATTCTAGATAGTTTGTCATCTATTCTAGCACTAATAGCCTCTATTGAATCTAGCTTGCTAAATATAGCTATTGGATTATTAGCTGTGTCTCCATAGTCAGCATTCTTTTGTAGTAGTAGTTCTGTAACTTCCTCAGCTATTTTTTTTATTAGATATTCTGTTTTCATAGTTTCTCACTATTCTCAATGACTTGTTTTATAAATGAGTCAGGTAGTCTCCTCCATTTTCTTCTAGCTTCCATAAACCTAACAAAGTAATTTACAGCCTTACTACCGAATAAAGCCTTTTGCTTTTTTATTTCTTTAGGTGTTAGTTTCATTTAAAGTCTACTAAGTCCTCAATATTAACTTTAAACTGTTTATAATTACCCTCTTCCGTATGGCTTACAATAGCTATATTACTACCTAAGGATTTTATATATACTCTTTTGTCATTATATGTTAATCTTCTTTTTAACATTTCTTTTTTAGTTTTCTCCAAAATCATTTTCTTCTTGTATATATGCCAGCTCTAATATTCTATAATCTGTTTCAAAGTTAAACGTTGTCGAGGCCACTCCATTAATATCAAAACATTGATAAGTCTCTCCATTCATTTCAGAATAGAAGTACAAACCCTCTTCGTCTATATAATAGCCATAGCTAAAGTCATTTTTTATTGACTCGTTTTCGTCTAACATTCTTTTTCTTTTTTACTTGTTTAACTTCTTTAGCTTCTTTTTCAGTTAGCCAATTAAATAAGATTTGCATTTGACTTTTAACGCAACTATTACAAGCCCAACTTACTTTCATGTCTGGATGTATTTCTTTTAATATAGGTTCTAAGTTGTTTCTTAAAAAAGATATATCTACAGAACCAGGAAAGGCTTGAGAGGTGTTATAAAATTTGATTGTTTCTTCTATTGTCATAATAATCTTCTTTCAATTATACGTAAAATTAGCGGTGTTATTAATATTATTGGGTTTAAAGTTATTAAAAAATAAATTAAGGATAACCAGAAGCTAATACAAAAGCTACAGTTAAAGGGCTTGTAGTCCCATTTATCAATCAAAGGTCTAGCATAGTCAACCCACGTTGTAGCTATGGTAATTATTAGTAATATGTTAACTATAGAATTCATTTAATGTCCATTTTTGTTTTATTTTATTTGCTAATTCTTTGAACTTATATTGTATTGTATTACGGTGAATGTCGCTTTTCTCAGCTAAACAGTTTCTATTTCCACTACAAATTAATAATTGTTCCATCATTATTTTATCTAAGCCATCTAGAGAGTCTATTAAGTCTTGTAAAACATGATCCTTAAAACAGCTATTAGAATAAGTTTCTATATCTTCTATACTACTAAAGTGGCTAGGTATATAGTATTTTGTTCTGTATTGCCCACGCTCGCTAATTATTTGATAGAGGCAAAGTTTATAAACATATTTTTTAATACTGTTTTCTGCTTCTAATCTTAAAATAAAATCTTCTCCCTTGTTAAGTAGTATGATAAAAATATCTTGTTTAAAATCTTCTAAATTGACTACATTGTATTCCCTACCTATCCAAAATATAAAGTTTTCTATTTTTTTAATTAGCTTTCTATTCATTAATACTCCTTAGTTATGTTGTACATTTCAGACTTAAGAAAACTTATGTTAGTTCTCATTGCGTCAACTACTCTATATCCAGACTCTAATAATCTTCTAAGCTGATACATTTCAGGGACTTCTACATTAGCTTCATTAGTTGCTCTAGCTACAGAAAAACCTTCTTTAACTCTATTATGTATTATTCTCTCATAGTCTTGATGTGCTTTAGTTCTTTTAGTTTCTATATGGTATAAGTAGGCAGTCAATTCTTTTAGCTGTTTGTTAAGGTTATTGCCATCTAGTACGTCAGTTTGTTTGTATTCCTTAACTATTTCCGCTATTCGGTTTAGTGTTGATTTCATCTTGTAGTTGTTGTATGGTTAATAGTAAATTCATAAAGTCCTTAAATTCTAAACAGGCGTAATCTTTTTCAAAATTCTTAGTAAACACTACAACAGGAGTTTTCCCCATTGGTCTATCACTTCTAGCCTGTTCTAAGGCTTTCCAGATGTTTAACTTTTCTTGGTTCTTACATTCCCAGTGATAATCAAATAAAATAGAGTCTGGGTTAATGTCTATAATATCGCCTTTAATACTCATTCCGCCACTCATTGGAGTACGTCTTACATTAGTATTAAACTTTTTATTTAGTTGTTTGGCCACGTCTCTTTCAAAACGTTTTCCTTTCTGATTAGCATTCATCAAATATAGTTGTTTGGTTTACATTTTGTTTTCTTGTTATTCCTACTGCTGTTTCTAGTATTGTTCTACCAGCTTCATAGTCTACTAAGTTTCTTGCCATTTTATTAGTTGGTTGTTTACCTTTGTATTTATAAAAGTCAAAATCGTGAAACTTACATAAGTTTTGAACTTCCTTTGTTCCTGTTGAAATTCTTACTTCTCTATTAGTTAAAATGTTAGGTAAATTAAAATTAGTCCAATATAAATGCCTGTGTCTTTTTTGTGCAGGAATTAATGGTTCATAATAAGGAATTACATTTTCAACTACATATTTACCATTATATAAGTGTTTTAAAAATAATATTTCTTCATAAAGTTTCATATCAGGATACTTCATTTTAATTTTATTTTTATTGCTTTGTACTAATCTACTATGTGTTGGACAAGGTGGTGAACTCCAAATAAAATCAAAATCTTTGTAATGGTCTAATAAATATTGGTGCGCATCTGCTACTATTACTTTATCATTTGGAAACCTTTCTTGATATAATCTTGCACATTCTGGATCTAACTCAACCGCTGTAACTTCAATGTCTTCTTTTACCTCATCCCACTTGTATCGGTTACCACCTAAACAAGCATATAAATTTAATATTTTCATTGTTTTTGTTTTAAAATAATTCTGTTTGGTTTACATTAGTTTTATTATAGTAATCTAAAGCACAATCTAATATATGCTTACCAACTTTTGGCTCAACGCTATTTCTTAATAATAGATGACCATTTATCCTTGGTATAGGCATACCTAAATACTCGCTTAATTCCTCCTTACTACTTCTACTTACATCTATATTTTTAACCTCTAGAGGGTCAATCTTAAAGTTTGACCAATATGGATGTCTTCCAATCATTGCATTTGGTTTAATTAAATAATCATAATAAGGAACTACATTTTCTATCGCCCAAAGTCCTTTACCCCAACTTTTCAATAATATTATTTGTTGATATAAACTCATTTCAGCATATTTTTTTTCTTTTTGCGAATAGCAAAGTCTTGAGTGGCTTGGGCAAGGAGGTGAGCTCCACACAAGGTCATAGTTTTTATAATTGTGTAGTAAAAATTGATGGCTATCTGTTTGTATAACTTTGTCATTCGGAAACTTGTACTTGTATTCAGACGCTATATCAGAATTAATTTCTATTGCAGTTATATCGTGTTCATCTCCCCAAAGAGTTCTGTTACCACCGATGCCTGAATATAAATTTAATATCTTCATAATATTTGAAAATGTTTTCTTATTATTTTGCCCAGTTCAGCGTCATTAGGATAAATCCTACACAATAAGTTAATATTACGATCAGTAGGGCTATAAGGGTGCTTATAGTCTGTGTCCTTTGTTTGTCTGTATTCATTTAAAGCTCTCTTTTTCATTCCTTGATAAATATTTTTTCTATTAAAAAAGTAAATAAACAGCCTGTTAAAAAACTGACTATGTGTGATGCTAATATAGTAAAATAAATTTTATCCATTTTCTGTTGATTTTAATTCTGTTTGTTTTAAGTTGTGTTTATACGTTGAAAAATCTGTTTTTAAAATAGCATTTTCTTTATATGCTACAGCGTTTTCATATTTTAATTTAGCTATTGATCTATAGTTCTCTCTAATTTCATGCTGTAAGTCATGTATTAAAGACAAAATATCTACTAAAACTTCTAACCCTTCTTTTTTTGCTGGGTTATTATTTTTTTCAATATCTGCACTAGCTTTTATAATCATTATATCTAGCTTATTTTTTCTTAACATTACGTCTAATTCATCCATTTTGTATGTGTTTTAGTGGGTTATTTCCTCCGATTGTATAATAGCCATTATAGAAATTAAATCTTAAAGGCTCGTCTAGTGTTGTAAGTTCACCGCCAGTCATTACATTTTTTACTTTTTGTACGTGCAGCTCTGTCATTGTTTTAAAGTCTGGATGGTTTCCGAGTCTATGAATAGCAAACACATCGTCTGCTCTGTTTATAAAACCCATGCCTCCCTCAATATCACTAGCCTTAGGAGGTTGAACATAGCCCTCTAAAGGATGGCCAGGCTTGTAAACTCTTCTAGCTGCTTCACTTATTGGGTGCGTATTAATATAAATAGTCTTTCCTGTCTTGTTACAGAACTCTCTAACGTTATTGCAAAATAAATAGTTTCTGTCAAACTGCCCAAGTTTACCACCTCTTTCAATATTTAAACCAGTATAGGGATCAATTAAACAACCGTCAACATTTTCTTTAGCAAATATGTTTAATAAATCTCCAGCAGTATATAGCTTTCTATTATCTACAAACTTAAAATAAGTGTCTATTATTTCAATCTGTTTTTTTATTTCAGACTCAGAAAGCTCCTCAACCTTTTGACCTGTTAACATTTGGATCATACTAATTTTTAATAGCTCTGGTGAGTTCTCTCCACTCCACACACACCATTTTAAATCATTATTGATAGCGTGACAAAGTAAATACCAAATAAAAAAATATGTTTTACCTACATTTGGAAAGCCACTTACTACAACCATTTGTCCAGGTTTAAACCTCACAAACTTATCAGTAATTGGACACCCTATTCCTAGCCCTTTCTTAATTTCTCCGTTCTTATATTTGATTGCGTATTCTAAACCGTAACCCTTACTTAGTATTGCCATTTATAGTGCTTAAAAATTTGTTTAGAGAGTCTGTGTTTTTGTGTATTGGATCACTAAAAGTAGTTTTTTTCTTAGACTTTTTAGCTGCATCAACTCTTTTTAAATATTGCTCTTTTCGTTCTTTGTATTGTTTATCTAAAAATTTTATTTTAATTTGGTTGTCCTTTTTTTCAATCATGCTCTCGTCTATCAATATATCTAAAGACTCTTTTCCAATTCGTCTAGACATTTTAGTGTAAGTCATTTTACAATCTTTGTTCCAATAGTGAAAACAGGCATCTATAAAAGAACCTTTATCTTCTTTAGATAAATACATTATGTCACCCCCTAGCCATTGACTAGGAAAGGCTTTAAAATAAGGGAGTTCTTTACTCATAATATGCTTTATGTTTTTGTTCGTATTTATAATAAGCGAGTATCTCGTTCTCGTTTAGTGATTCCTCTGTATATAGTTTGTCAAAGGTGAAGGACACCTTTTGAATGTCCTCCACTTCTTTTTTAGGTTGTGCAAAATCAATATACTTGAAATCTTTTTTTTGGATTTTATATGCCTGTACTAAAGAAAGATAACTTATATTATACCTCTTTGCAATTTCTGGCATTGACACCCCGCTCATTAACATATTTTGTATATCTAACGAAGTTAAACCCAATGCTTTCAAGACTTTTGATTCTTTCATAATACTTAAAAGGGTAAGTCATCAGAACTCTCAGAAACTTGTGCTACTGGTGCTGCTTCTTTTTGATCTTCTGGGTTGTAAGTATTAACACTTAAAGAAACATCTTTTCCAAATTGGTCAGGCTGATCTTTAAGGTTTATATTTAATTTTAAGTACTTGTTTCCTTTATAATCGAAAACGTGCTCTTTTATTTTATCTATGTGAACAGTAACAGTCATCCAGTTATCATTCATTTTTTTACCACCACCGCAGTAAATTGTCGGTTTTTTTTCCATTGTTATTTGTTTTTATTTATTTGTTTGTAAAATCTTCAATTACTTCATATAAAAAATTAGAAAAATCTTCAGCTAAAAGCCTGTCTAATTCTGTCTTATCTGTTTTATTGTTTTCAATAAGTTCTAGTATTTTATTCATTCCATCTATAAAGCCTATAGATTGTTTGCTAGATTTATTTTCTTTAAAGTATTTTATTACTAATGCTTCTTGGTGTTCTTTAGTTATTATCATAAATTTTATTATTTATTATTTTTATACCAACCATGTTTCAGAATCTGACTTTTCACTTTCTTTTTTTAGTCTTTCGATTAATTTTATTAGTTTGTTTTTTTGTTGATTATCTAAACAATTTAATTTTAATATTTCTTGTGTATTAATTCCATAAAACTGAAACTCTTTTAAAAATTCATGAAAACATCCGTCACAATAATTGCCTTTTTGTTTTACTAAAAGCTCATGACAATACTGCCATTTATATACAGGCATTACTTTTAAAAAATCATATCTAATTTTAGTTTTTGTTGTCCAAAATACATTGTCACAAAATTCAGTTACTCTTTCTATATAATCAGTGTTTTTATATTTCATAAGTTAAAATTTATATGTTATACCTATTGCCACAAAGAACCCCCCTGTAGCTATTGCGAATGTATTAGGGTTTAAATTTAAGTTTTGTTTGTGCCAGACTATACTAGTAGTGCCAGCAGTCATCAAACTTAAGCCCCCAATTATAACTAATTTTTTCATAAATTAAAAGTTTAAGTCTAATCTTAATGAGTTAATATACTGTCTACACTCATCAACTCTATTGTAAATGTTTTCAATATCCTCATCATTTCTATAAATGTCAAATACTTTTATTCTATACTGTGGTTCTATGTCAGAATATTTGTATTTACTAGCAAACTCTACTAAATCAGTGCTTTGATCTCCAAAGTATTCTCTTTGAATTAAATCTTCTGGAGTGTCCATTAGTGTGTAAATTAACTTATATCTATCAATTCCAGTTAATGCCATGTAACCTTGAGCCTGATAGTAGTAGTCTTTATTAGGAATCGAGTTAAAAAATAAAGGAAAACTAAAACAATCCCAACTGTTTTTTACATCTATAATATGGTCATCTAAAATAGCGTCTGGCGTACCAGTTAAAAAATCATTTTCAAAAGACTCCTCATTCTTTTCTAGTTGTTTGTAGTTTAAATGTGTTTTAATAAAGTCTAAAGAGTCTACTTCTACAGCGTTTCCCTTATCTAAGTATTTGCTAAATATCTCTTTTCTACGACTATAAATTTGTTCTTTAGTCCATTCCTCTAAATAACTTATAGTAGTTTTAGAAAGTGTTTCTGTTTTACTTCTAGCGTTGGTCATTATCTTACCAATAGCTGAACATCTTATTTTAAATTCTTTCATGTTATTGGTTTTTAATTGCGTTAGCTACTTCGTCTGCACTAGCTACATTAGCGTCAACTCCTATTCCAAAGTTGGCTAAACATCTACCCCAGCTACTTGTTTCACAATTTTCTATAAAAGAAGTTTTGTTTATAAAAGTTGAGTTCTGCTTTTCGTGTGCGTGTCCTGATGCTACATCTATTCCAGCGTCATTTTTTATAGTAGTTTTAATTATTACACCATTGTCGTTAATGTGTGTAATTTCTGAGGTCATTGAATAACCTGTAAACTTTTCTCTAAAATATTTGATTCTTTCGTTTACTGTTACGTAGGCTTTACCCTTTATGTCGACTGTCTTTAATTTATTCATTATTGTAATTTTTAATTTTAGTTAGTATTATAATTATGTTTTTAATCCTCTTTGGATTGTAGTTAATAGATAAATCTTTTAATTCTAAAGAAATTTTAACTACTTGTGTTATCATTTGACTAAATCTATTTTGATGGATTTCTAAGTCATTGTCATTAAGTTTTAATGTTTTAAGAATATCTCTATTCCATCTAGCTTGTGACAAAACACCTAGTAGTCTATCACTTAAAAAGTTATGTCTTTCGTTGGCTTGCCAATAGTCCCACTCTTGCCGCTGCCTGTAGTAGAACTGATACTTATCCATCGTTAAACTCCTCCATAAGTTTTAGTAACACCTTAGAATAAGACTTATGTCCTAGCTCTTTGCATTTGTTTTGAAACTTTACTAGAGTTTCTAATTTATCTGCTGGAACATAAAATGTTCGCATAGTATATTTTAAATCTGACATATTTTAATTTTATAATTTAGTCAAATATATAAATATATTTATAAATATAAATATAAATTAAGAAAACTTTATTAACAAAGGATTGTTAAAATAGATGTGTTATTCTAGCAACTTGACCAAATTCACTAAATAAAAAAGACTCTATTGCCTTGTTATTAGAACTTTGATAACCAGAGGTATGATGCCATGTGTCAGCCTCGCTAGGAGACATGAGAGACTCTACCCAGAGGCCTGGATATTGTTTACTAATTTTATGATGTATGTGTTGAGTAAACATATATCTATATTTAGTACTAGACCAGTCTGGACATTCGTCAGCTACTATCATTGGTAATGTGTCAGCCTTGATTTTATGACCATGACAAGAAGATATTAAGTTGTTTTTGTACTTGTAGTATTTACGCATTTGTAAACTTACATCAAAAGTAACATCTTTATTATGTCTAAACCATGCAGCTAATAACTCAGCAACCATCCAACCCACAGTATTGTCGTGATTACCAGGAGTGAACATTACATGAACCTTAGAAACTTGTAATAACATTTCTATTATCTCAACCATTAACCTTTTTGCAATAAGAAAATGATCGCTCAACAATCCTGTACTATCTTGTTTAGTCCCTCCAGTAGTAGTCATATTAAAATTGTCAACGTGCAATAAGTCACCAGAAAGCAATAAAATAGTCTTATCTATATTAAACCCTTGAGACTTTGCTAGACACCCTCTAACACCCTCTAAAGCTCTACTAACTACGATTTGGTCGTTATACTCTTCACCACTAACAAAAGACCTACAGAGTTTTCCTATATGCAAATCACTAGGACACATAAACAACAAATGTCCGTCAGTATATTTCTTATAGTTTAGTTTAGGGTATTTAGGGGAATATTCTTTAGCCTCTTCTATAACTTCTTTAGCTAGTTTTTTAAAGTCTTTTTCTTGTGGTTTAGGTTGTTTAAAATATAAACTAGCGTTTTTGTTTTTAATCCATCCAGAATGAACAGTCTCAGCGTCTAAACCTTCTTTTTCTGCTTCCTCTTTAACTCTTCTATATTGGTATATTACTTCTGCCTCATCTGGCTTAAGTCTATATTTTGGATTGCCTTCAGTCTTAGACCTTTTTTTCCAATGTTTCAAAATTGTTTAGTGTTGGTTTTCGTAAATATAATAAAAATTATTTATTAATTACTTTTTGGAACTAGTGCCATAGTAAAAAGCAAATATATTTCCAATTACTACTCCCTCTATCATACCCATTAAATGAACAAATAAATCATTGTCAGAAACTGTAGGAATATAAACAACTGAATACAATATAAAAACAAAACACATTAAACCTATAACACCTGTCAAATTCATCATAAAATTACTAGCACCAGCTTTAGCCATTTCTATTTCCCTTTTTCTAGCTGAGTCTCTGTCTGCTACTTCTAATTCGTATAAGTCAACAAGTTCTTTATGTAGTTGGGTTTTCTCTTCTGAAGTTAGTGTTTTATCGTCTTGAACTAAGTTTTTCACTATTCCTAGTAAGCCCTTATCTGGTAGTAAGTTTCCAGCTAAAGCTAAAACTTGTGGTGCTTTTTCTTTTAATAGTTTGCCTACTTTAGTATCTTTTAATTTATTCATAAGGCTTGTACTTAGTTCTATTATTAGCGTCTTTATATGCTACTAATATTTGTCCCCTTTGTTTTCCGTCTGTGTTATAACTAACGTGAACCCAATTAGGTTTTTCTTGTGTGCCAAATTCCCAAATTAATTGGTCAAATTCTAAATTGTCTTTTATATAATGAAATACTTGAGCGTTGTTTGGATCATGTCTATAGTCTCTGTCTATGTCTATCGCTTGACCTTTACAATGCTGAGACTTAGTACTCCCTCCGATTGCTTTATTTAAAGCCTCTGATCTATAGCCACTAGACACGCTAAAAGATACACCAAAATAATCTCTAATAGGTTGAAATATCTTATTCGCTAAGACTTGCATATTTTTAAAGTGGTCAGGTGTTGGACTGTTGTCTATTCCTAACCTAGAAGCTGTTCGGCTTTTAGTCATTTCTGAAAGACTAAGATTCTTACTTAGTTTCACTATTTCTTTTATTTACTTTTTTCTTAGCACTATTGATTAAACGTGCTTCCATCTTCACAACCTTAACCCTTAACTGTATATTTTCCTCAATTAACAACTCTATTTTTGTTTCAAGCTGTTGTATCTTATTACTAAGAACCGCAACTTGTTGCGCATATAAATTATCTTCTCTTTCATCTTTCTGAGCAGTTATGTCAATTTTCTTTTTCCATATACTCCAAACCTCTTTTAATCCTATTGCAGATATTAAAGCAGTTACAGCCATCAATATACTGTGGTCATCCATCTTAATACTTTTTAAACAATTCATTATTCTGGCATTGGTAAACTCCAATCGCTACCAGCTAAAATTACTAAAATTTCTTCGTGAGTGTATACTCCTAAAGGTGTTAAAGTTCCATCAGTTATAAAACTTGGTTCAACTTGGTAACTTAAAACCATTTCAGTATTAGCTAAATTCCTTCTTACAGATTGAGCAGAGCTTTGGTTTACTTGTGAAAATAACACAAGGTTGCTGTCTGATAAATCACAAATTATGTATGTTCTATTATTCATTTTTATTTATTTAATATTATTAACTTGGTGTGTCTTCTGTTCTGTCAAGTACGTCCATATTTACACTAAGAGAATTGCTACTGCTGTAAGGTGCATCTCCTATAACTTCATCGCCACCCATTCCAGAACTCAATCCATTGGCATAACTACCAACACCATCTACTATATCATTCTCAGTCATATTACTTGAAGTTCCATTGTTACTACCTTTTTCATCTAATACTGTCCAGTTAGTATTAAAAGAACTATTACTTCCTAACTGCCACCAGCTTACTAAGTTTGAATAGGCACTATGGTTGTTTAGGTTAGATGGTACACCTTCGTTATAAATTTCTGTTACTTGTGCAGATGTTAAAGCTGCGTTCCAGATTGATACATTTGAAAGAGAGCCATTTAGATATTGACTATAAAAATCGCCGCCAAGTTTTAAAGTAACAGAAGCATTATGCAAAACTGTCCCTGTATTTGTTCCTGTTGATGCTGTATCTTCTACGCCATCAATATAAATTTTTGCAGTTCCTGTAGAATCATTTACACACGCTATGTGATGCCAGTTAGAATCATTCACGCTTATGCTACTATCCATATAATATAAACTTGATGCTGTATAAAATCTTGTGAATCTAATTTTTCCACTTACAATTAACATTATCCAAGCCCTATTACTTCCATTATCTTTATTAATAAGCCTCATTATAGAAGTTGAAGTTCCTATATTAACCCAAGCAGACAAAGTTAAATCTCCAGTAATTTGTAAACTACTATCATTACCACAATCTATATAATCATTTGCTCCATCAAATGAAAGTGCATACGGTGAATAACCACTTGTAAAACTTAAATCACTTTGTACTAAATTGGCTTGTGTCATTCCTGAGCTTGTGCCATCGTTTGAATTAGAACTTGAGTCTTCAATCGTCCAGTTAGAACCATCATAAGTAGCAGAGGCATCTAATTTCCACCAACCTTGTAAAGAAGTAAATCCTGACATTGAAGTAAGAGGAGAACCATTATTGTAAAGAGTTTCTATTTGGTTTACTGTTCCGCCTGTTCCATCTGTTAATGCTGTGTTGAATATTTGAACATTTGAAAGTTCACCACTAAATAAAAAACTATTTTGATTTGTCTTGCCTATTAAAACATTTTGAGTTGAATTATATATAGTTCCACCTGTTCCTGTGTCTTCAAGATTTCCATCTATATATAGCTTAATGTTAGTGCCATCGTTTATCCCAAGAAAATGATGCCAATTACCATCATTTACATTGGTTGTAGAATTAATTTGACTTTGGCTACTTCCGTTAGTTGATATCCAAAAAGAAAGTATTCCCGTAGATTTTGTAACGTATGAACTCCAAGCAGAATCACCTGAGATCCATTTAGTAATAATATTAAAATAACTATTTGAACTTGAATTATCTATTTTAAACCAAGCAGAAATACTTAAATCACCAGTTATTTGTAAACTTGAATCATTACCACAATCTATATAGTCATTAGGTATAAAATCAAAAACATAATCTTTCAAAGAACTATTAGGCACTAAATATTCTGCTCCGTTAAAAGAATCTTGGTCTCCTAAAGGTGCGTAAAATACTGGTTTTGGACTTAGCGACATCGGGTTTCCTATACCAGTAGAGCTTGAACCATAAAGAGTTGTTATTTGGCTTGAAGAAAGAGCGTAGTTATAAATGGAAAAAGCGTCAAGTTTGCCGTTTAAATAGTGTAAAGATCCAGCATAACTTCCTATTGTTTTGATATTACCTGCTGTGCCAATTGAAACAGTTGTAGTTTTATCTAAATTACCATCTAAATAAAATTTAATTTCATTAGCTGTACTATCAAAAACAAAAACTATATGATGCCAATTATTTACAGTTATAGCTGTTGTGCTAATTATATTAACGCTACCATTCCAATAATAAAATTTACCAGCTCCAGACGGGCCGCTTCCTTCATCTAATCCAATCCCTTTAATTGTTCCTTCTGTAGTAAATAGATAACCAACCCCACTACTTGTTAAATCGTCTGACTTAATCCAAGTAGAAATTGTATGTTGATTAGGTAATAAAACACTTGAATTTAATTGTATATACTGACTACTCCCATCAAAGTCCATAGAATAGTTACTCTGCTTGTCTTTATTCTCATTGTTAGGCAAACGCCATTGTCTATTTGTAAACTGTGTACTCATATTCTTAATTAATCTCCCATTCTATTCCAGTATATTAGGTTTGAACCTGATACTGTGGTTAAGTCTTTAGTTAAATTAGTTCCTGTTGCATCGTAAATGCTTTCTACTTGTGTAGATGTTAGAGCTGTGTTCCAAATTCCTACTTCGTCTATTAAGCCATTAAAATAACTACTTCCATTTCTTCCAATTAATAAATCATTACCATTAGAGTTAACATTGCCCGTTCTTGAATCTGTGTCAACAGCAGAACCATCTAAATAAGTAGTAATTGTTCCAGAACTTCTTACAAGACATAAATGATGCCATCCTGTGCCAGTAATATTAGTTCCTAAATCAGCTACTTGAGAATCTCCATCAGCATTTTGCATATATAATATTTGACCAGATGTTTGGAATTTTAATCTATATTCACTATTGGAAGTTCCAGTAACTAATAAACCTGAATAATTAACGTGTGTTTCATAATTTATCCATAATGACCAAGTAAAATCTCCTGTTCCAAAATCAAAATCTGTAGTATTAGGAACTTGTAAATAATCTGAACTCGCAGAATCAAAATTCATACTGTAATTATTAGCAATACCAGCCAAAGCAATATCTACTGTTTGTGTAGATGTATTTGGACAAACACTTGAACCACTTGAAGTAGTATCATAAGTAATAGTATGACTCGCAACAGTAGAAGCACTTAAATCTATTTCACCAGTAGTTGAATTAATTACTAAACCAGTAGTTCCGCTAAACGTTCCACCAGTTAAACCTGTTATAGTTGGTGTTGGGTCTGAATCTGTTGGTTCATAACTACTCGCAGAATAAGCAAAAGCAGCATTGTCTAAAGGTGTTTCTGTAACTGTTACACTTGATGAAGTAGTAGAACAACCATTAACATCTGTTCCAGTAACAGTATAACTTCCAGCGGTTGCGGTTATGCTTTGAGTAGTTTCACCACTTGACCATAAATAACTACTTAATCCAGCAGTAGCAGTTAATGTAGTATTAGAACCAACACAATAAGAAAGAGTTCCGCTAATAGCTACAGTAGGTAGTGCTAATTCTGTTACCGTTACTTGTGCAGATGTGTTAGAACAACCGTTAGAATCTGTTACTGTTACGGTATAATTTCCAGCAGTTGCACTAATAGTTTGAGTTGTTTCACCATTAGACCATAGATAAGAAACAAAACTTCCAGCATCTAAAGTAGTAGAAGCACCAGCACAATAAGTTAGAGTCCCTGTTATACTAACAGTAGGTAAAGCGTAGACTGTAACATCTACAGAGTCAGTATCGGAACAAGCTCCGTTAAATCCAGTTACTGTATAAGTTGTGTCAGTTGTAGGATCAACAGTAATACTAGCACCTGTTTGTCCTGTAGACCAAGAATAAGTAGTAGCACCTGTTGCAGTTAGGATAGTGTTTTCACCATTACAAATAGCAACATCAGCACCAGCAGAAACAACAGGGATAGAATCTATAGAAATAGAAGTAGTAGCAGTCTCAGAGCTTGGAGCTGTATAGGTAACAATATAAGTTCCAATAGTTGAAGCAGATAAGTCTACTTGTCCAGTAGATGTAGAAATAAAAACTAGGCCTGTAGTACTAGAAAAAGTTCCACCAGTTTCTCCAGTTATTCCAGCAATAGGATCGACACCATTTTCACAGAATCTAGCTGCACTATATTCAATAGATAGTCTTTCCCCACCAGTCGCACCAGATGGCATAAAAAATAAACCTTTTTTCTTATTTGGGTTGTAAAATATCGCCATCTTTAATCTATTGGTAAATCACAATTATTATAACTAAATGGAAGTCTGAATCCTATATTCATTCCCCATCCTGTCAACTCATCTTCAAATCTTTCTGTAAAGCTAGTCAAAGTTCCTGACCTAACTAAATTAACTTTTAACCAATCTACGTTATTGCTAGTCGCTGTCTTTTGCTCAAAGTAAGAAACACAATCCAACAGCACTTGGCACATATCAGATTTAACATCATTCTCATTAGACTCGTCTTTGTTTACTAAGTCCATAGCCATAACATTAAAATTCCAAGTGAAAGTTCCATCACCTAAATTAGCTGGTTGATCAGCTACCCAAAATAGTGGATAGTTAAAGTCTGCTAGTTGGTTATGTTCTACTATTTCCCATAGATCACCATTACCAAAATTCTGTATTTGCTTATGGTTAGTAGCAAAAGTCTTAAACTCTTTTAATATTTGATTATAGGTTAAAATCATTTCTCGCTATTTCTGTACTCTTCCCTCCAAGAATTAGTTCTACTTCCACGACCTAAGTAAAAGCTAGTTTGGTAGGCTGTCTTTCTAGGGTGTAAGTCATCGCTATTCTCTTTGTATTTAGGGAATAGATTGTCATTTTCACATAAGTAGTTTATTAACCTAGCTTCTCTTTCTTCTGCTTTATTCTTCCATTCGTCTCTAAGATATTGTAAGTCTTGGTAACTAATAGGGTTGCTGTTCTCACTGTTCTTAGTTGAGACAGATTTGTTTCTATACTTAAATAACATTGATGTACTACACTCATACATAGTCCATTGAGCCATAGCTGGAGCTATATAGGTGTCTAATAAATTAACCTCATCACTGTTTAAAGTTCCAGCAGTAATTTTAGTTTTTAAATCTTCATAGAATGGAGTCCCTAATATTGGATGAATCCTTAACTCCTGGCTGTCTTTAATACTTGGTAATATAAGTCTAACATCTACATTCTCGTCAATTAGAGTAGTGTTCTTAACGTATTGCTCGGATATAAATAAAACTGCCATAACTTACTTTTTTAATCTTACTACTT
>Ga0208298_1000375_pt1 | contig 19649 bp, 14 predicted proteins | sample 14BtaG_FD_184088 | JGI IMG/M metagenome (GOLD analysis project Ga0208298, IMG submission 184088) | Marine viral communities from the Subarctic Pacific Ocean - 14B_ETSP_OMZ_AT15311_CsCl metaG (SPAdes) (version 2) | ecosystem: Environmental > Aquatic > Marine > Oceanic | place: Pacific Ocean... | reverse complement strand
TGATAGCGATGACCTACAAATCCTACATAATGGCACTAATAGCCAAATTAACAACTATGTTGGTGCTTTGCAAATTATTCAGAGAGAAGATGACAATGATGTTATCATTTATTCTGATGATGGCGCTGGCGGCATAACTGAATATGTTAGAGCCGATGGTTCTACCGGTGAAACCGTTCTTTCTCACTACGGTACAAATAAGCTTTCGACTAAAGTAGATGGTATTGAAGTAGCTGGTGATATTACTGTCAATGGTAATATTACTTTCAGTGACTCAGATAATATTGTCATGCCAGACAAATCTAAGATTAAGATGGGTACTGGCTCTGATCTTGAAATTTACCACGATGGTAGTCATAGTTATGTTGATGATCGTGGAGATGGTGATTTAAGACTTCGCGGTAATGGTTCTGTAAAGATTATGCAGTACAATAACGGCGAACTAATGGCGGCGTTTAAGGTAGACAGTTCTGTAGAATTATATCACGATGCCGTTAAAAAGTTTGAGACTAGTAGCACTGGTATTACTGTAACAGGTAAAGTTACATCTAATCAATTAGCTCTTGATAGTAACATTGTAATCACTAATTCTGGTGTATCTGAAATCGCATTGATGGAAGATGCTAGTAGCGGAGCGCATTTAGCATACGACGGAACTACTAACCTTTTTGAAATCAGAACTGGTACAGACGGCGTTGGTGGTCATAGTAAAAGACTTACAATCGGCCGTGATAATGGACGTGTAGATTTCTATGATAGCACCGGTGCTAATGTTAAGATGCGCTGGGACGCCCAGACTAGCCGCCTTGGTATTAATGAGTTAACTCCCCAGGCAGATCTTGATGTAGCTGGAGACGTATACGTAGATGATAACGTGTCTGCTGATACCTTTACAAGAAGATCTTCTACTGCATCAGCTGGAGCATATGGCTCTCCTACTCAGATTCCAATTATTACAGTTAATTCATCTGGCTTTGTTGATAGCGTAGGTCTTGCTGCAGTAGCAGGTGTTGATAGTGTAGACTTTGATAGTACTAGTGGCAAGTTTACAGTATTTCTTGCTACTAACGATTCTCTTTCTGCAACTATTACTCTTGATCCATTTACTACAGCAAACCTTACAGAAGATTCCACGGCAAAGTACTTTACTGATGGGCGCGCAAGAAGTGCCTTCTCTGTTGTAAGCACTATTGCAAATGGTTTAAGTACAGCAAGTAACGTATACGGATTCTTTTATGACTCTACTACAGGTGTATACACATACAATGGAATTGATAGCGACACGATTAAAACGGTTGCAGGTATTACCGGTGGCGGTGCTGGTGGTGGATCGACTGGTAACCAAAACCAAGTAGTTTTCGCACAAGCTGAAATTGATGATTTATATGTATACGATAATGCATATTTTGGATATAATACTGATGGTACAACTGTTACTAATAGCGGTAACGGTGCAGATGTTAGAATTTATGATGTAGATATTGCTATTGCGGATATTGCTAGTATTAGCTTTGACTCTATCGACTCCGATACGAGGGTAATGCTTCAGAATGAATTAGTGCCTAAAGATGCTAATGGAACTATTGATTCTAACCAACTTCCCGATTTATTCTTAAGAAACGACGGTAATGATTCTACTACTGGGTCTATTACCGCCGATGGGGGATTCATTGGTAACCTTGATGCCGATTCTGGCGATATTACTAAGCTTACTGGTGACTCTGCTACATTTACTAAACTTACTGGTGCCTTAGATGGATCTAATCTAGTTGCTACTAGTGTAGCTAACGGCAAGCTCGCCAATTCTACTTTTACCTTTACGGATGGAACAACTCCTCAAAATGTAGCTCTAGGTGAAACTCTTACATTTGTCGACGGAACTGATATTGATTTTGTTACATCTGCTACTAGACAGGTAACTGCAAATAATAGCAGCACACTTCATACTGTAACGGGTAGAGGTGATAGCACAAGTAACGCAGTAACATTCGGTAACATTACAACAACAGGATATATTGCTGGTCCTGCGTCTCTTACTATCGATCCTGCCGGAGTTGGAGATAATACTGGTACAGTAGTTATTGCCGGTAACCTTCAGGTTGATGGTACTACCACTACTATTAATTCTACTGAAATCACTGTTAATGATAAAACAATAACTTTAGCGGATAGCTCACCGAACGCTGCAGCTGCAGATAGTTCAGGTCTTATTGTAGATGGGGCTGGTGCTACCTGGTTGTACAAGGATAATGACAGCTCCTGGACATCTAATATTAAGATTGTTGCTCCATCATTTTCTGGTACAATAGATGCTAGTGATATTGACGGAACACTTCCAGATGATGTTTTACCTTCTGGACTTCAGTTAGGCGGTGATGGTACCATCGACAGTAGCGTTATTCCAGATCTCTACTTGAGAAATGATGGTAATGATTCTACTACTGGGTCTATTACTGCAGACGGCGGATTCATTGGTTCCTTAACTGGTAATGCTTCTACCGCTGACAGTGCAACTACTGCAGCAAGATGGACAAATGCTAGAACAGTAACATTTACTGGAGGCGCTACAGGCAACTTTGATATCAGAGGCGATTCTGATGTAAGCGTAGCCTTAACCTTATCAGGTAGTGCAGTCAATGCATTGTTCGTTGGTGGTACTGGCGTTACGATTGCAGATGATAGTATTAGTATCGGTCAAGACGTAGCAACATCAGCAGATGTAGAATTTGCGTCTGTTACCGCAGATAGCGTTAGTATAGGTGAAGCCACTTCTAGAGACAAGCTTACCATTGGCGGTGCTAGTAATAATGATGTATTTGGTTTAACCTTTGTTGATCCGACCACAGCAACCTCTGGCGGACATGTTAGCTACCGTGATAGTAATAACACTATTACTCTTGGTACTGTAGCAAGTAGTACTAAGAGTTACTCAGTAACAGTTGGCACTAGTGCAGTTGGTATCTTTAATGATACTCCAGGTAAAGAATTAGATGTAACTGGTGAAATTAGAGCTACTAATACTATTACATCAAATACTGGATTCTCTGGTAATGGTTCTGCACTTACTGACCTAAACGCAAGTGAATTAACAACTGGTACTGTAAACACTGCTAGAATTTCTGGAGCTTATGCTAATATTACTGGAGTCGGCACTCTTGCGTCTGGTGAGATTAGCTCTGGATTTGGTGACATTAATATTGGTACTAACTCAGTTACTGCAGGATCGTTTACAGGCGATGGATCTGCTTTAACTGCTCTTGATGCCACAGAATTAACTGGCACTATTGCAGAAGCTAGACTGTCAGGCGCATACACCGGTATTACGTCAGTTGGTACACTTGGCGGCGGTAATGTAGACAGTACGTTTGGTAATGTTAACATTGGTACTTCGATCTTTACTGGTGACGGTTCAGGCTTATTCAATGTAGATGCTGCTACTCTTAACGGCATTGATCCAGAAGAATTCTCTCGTACAGTAGTTATGACTGATAGTGATAATGGAACAGGTCCTGCTGGTACCGGATACTTCTATAAGATTGCTACTTACACATTTACAGATACTACTGCAGATGGTACGTTCTTATATACTATTATGCCAGAAGAAACTACAGCGGCTCATTCTGGTGCTACAACTATCTCGGTACAAGTTAAGTATGGTGCATCTAATCATACCGCTAATGTAGATATCTTATCGATGGCAGGATCAGTGCCATTTGCTGATACCGCATTTAGATTAGTTAAAACATCAAATGGTGAAGTTCCTGAATTATGGGCACAATCTAATATTGCTGGCGTTAGACTTAAGGTAGTTGAAGTTTCTGCTCATAAAGAAGCAGTATCTGTCGCATATAATGATAGGGCTGCATGGACTAGTGGATCGCCAAGCGCAGGATCAAATGCTGCAGTACTTTCAACTGGACTTATGTATCAGGGTAATGAGGTATTCCATTCTGGTAAAAGTGTGGATAGTGCTACACTTAATAATCCTACATTTAGTGGTGATGTTGAGCTTCCTTCTACTGTTACATTTAATGACGGATCATCTAGTAGTACTAAGACTAAGTACGGTTCAAGTGATAATATAACAGTTACTACTCCAAATTATCATAATTTAGATACTAATACTGCAGCTTCTATTACTGGAGGTAAATATCTTATTACTGCTCAGAGAGGAGCATCTAATCATATTACTGAAGTAAACTTTATTACTACTTCGAATGGAGCTGGAGTATCAGCTACTGAATTTGGTACAGTGTATACTACTTCATCTTTGTTCGATGTAGAAATGGATGTGTCTGGCGGGAATTTGCGTCTTAAGGTTCAGGGGTCTAATAATACACAAACTGATTATAAGTTTAGTTCTACATTATTCTTCGATGCATAAGAATGTATAAATAGTTAAAATAAAGATGCTACTGGGGAGAGTGATCCGTGGCGAACGATAAAGACTTTATAGTCAAAAATGGCTTACAGGTTGGCGAAGATGTATTAGTCGATTCTGGTGCCATTATTAAAGGTGATCTAGGCGTAGAAGCTACTAGCGGATCGACCTTTCTTACTGTTGACAGTGACGGAGTTACTCTGGCTTCTCCCGGTATTTTTACTGGTGATGGATCAGGTCTCACTAACGTAGCAGCAGATATTACTGTTGCTTCAGTATTTGATCTTTCTGATGTTGATAGTAACTCAGTTACTCCTATTCAAGACTACGTTCTGTCGTTTGATTCTGCAACTCAAAAGTTTATTCCTTCTGCTGCAGTAGCTTCCATTACAATCGAAGACTCTGCTACGGTTATCCAGCTGATCAACGATAACATTGATATTGGGGATCTTCGAGACGTAGACTCTGATGCAAGTAACTCTCCACAAAATAATAATGTGTTAATGTACTCTGCGACTTCTAGTAAGTGGATTGCAGCAGCTTCTCCAGCAGCGCTGGCCTTAGCAGAAGTAGATAGTGCTGGAGGAAGAAATAATGTTAATCCATCAGATGGTGCTTTATTTTACGATTTAGATGAAGCTGGTTTATATGTCTTTGATGGAACAAACTGGGTAGAAGCTGCTCAGGATTATGCTTCATTTGAATTTATTCAGGTTGGAACATTTAGCGGAACTGTAACTCCCACAAAAATCTTTGAACCATTGACTAACCTTACATTAAAAAATCTTAGGGCAGTGACTGGTGATGCCAACCACTCTGGCATTAATATTACAATAAATAAAAACGGAACCGCTTTAGGTGGACAAACGTTTACTATCCCTTCAGGACAGCTTAGAACTTCAGGTGACTTTTCTACTCAACATGTTATTACTAGCTCTGACGATATTACTTTAGGTATTAATGTTCCAACTGGATCAGCAACAATCTTGGCCGTTGAGGTCTTCTATGCATAATTACATTAAAAAGGAATTGTAAAAATGACAGTTTTTACGCAATCATTTAATCTCAGCGACAATGTTAAATATCTTAACTATAAAGTTGATACTACTCCATCCGGCGGTGGCAATCAGACAGGAGCTACAACTGAAGCAGATCGTAAAGAATTAATGCATAGATTGCAAGAATTCATTACTACAGATCGCGATAACCAGCAGGTTCCTACTAATAAAACACTTGGTTGGCAGCGCATTGATGGTGCAGATTCTGCAGGAGCTATTCTTACAAATACTGATAATATTGATCCGTTAAACGATTCTTCCTCTGCTGTATATGGGTTTATTAGAGCTAAATCATATGATTACGCAACATCTGGGCATTGGAAATATGTTAGATTTAAATTGTTCGAAAGAAATGAAGACAATCTAAATATTAATCAAGTTGATCAAACTAATGGTGCTAGATATCTTTCTGGAGATAGAGTATTAGTATTAAGATATGATACGTATGCCGATTTTGGAGTATCAGCAGAAGACTCTAATGCAGTTGTTGATAGTATTAATGCTGGTATTAACCCAGCTGAAGCTGACGGTTACGGATCTACAGATCTTGATGCTGGAATAAAAAGAGCAGAGTTATACGCAACTGCAACTAGCCATATGGGTTATGATGCTGCATATAATTCAATCCACGCATTAGTAAATCAAGACTGGAATGCTAACGCTAATAACACCGCCAACACAACAGCAATTCAAATCCTAGATACAAATACAGTCTGCATGGTCTGGCTGGAAACACTCCGGCTTTGCCGGGATATACTGCGTATCCGGGATTTAATGCAACAAATAACTCTAGGTATTATCCTAACGCCGGTACCAACACAGGCCATATTCACAATACCTCTATTGGTAGTTATCCGTTTGAAATTGAAAGAAAAGGTAATGGCCTAGAATACAACTTTTTTCAAGCTCAATACGGAGTTAACGGTTTTGGAGATAGCGATGTAAGTGTAAAAAATTCGTATAACGAAATTAAAATGCTTTTAGATGGTAATGGTACTATGTGGGGATTTGGTGATCAAGATCGCACGCTTACCAATATTGATAGCGCTAATGGAACTAATACTTTTAAGGGCGTTAATGCTACTGGTGCAGATGCTAGATACTTAGCTTTATTTACAACCCAGCACCAAGATGACAATCCTGAAAAAACTAGCCCGTACAATACAATTTTGTTTATGAGCGAATATAAAAAAGAATTTGGTGAGCCTGTTTCTACTGGTAATATTCATAATGGTATTAAATTTAATGCTCATAATTTATTAATGAATAACGGTGTAGCCACTCCTCCGAATTTTAAAACCTTTGAAAGTGTGAACTGGAACACCGCCAACGCCAATTTAAACGTTAGCGATCCGCCGGCGACCGCGACCATTAATAGTAGTTTTAATACAAACTTCTCTTCCAGAAGTAATAGTAATATTACCACTAGAAGCAACGAAAACATAGGCGCCCGAGATCTTGGTGCATATACAGATATTGGAAATAATGCAAGCACTCAAACGGATGGTACAAATGTTACTAATAGTCAGCTAGCTGGTTCAGGAAATTGGTTAATGGGACCATCGATAGATAAATCTGCAGATTGGCATGCTAGCAATAGATCTAGATCAATGGGCCAAGCCACTGACCCTGAAGGTCAATGGAGATCAAAAACTATTGGAAATAGCAATATTAGTAATAGTACTAATAATACCTCCGGTGCTGGAACCTATGCTGGTACCATTGCTGAAGATCATGATTATTCGTGGATTGGAAACGATGGTGCTCAATTCGCTTTAACTGAATACCCTCAAAGAACTGCTACTACATTACTAGGAGATATTAATACTTCCGAATCTGTACAAAAGTATAATGAATATACTACAGCAGCATCAGGTAGGCAATTTCTTTCTGCAACAAGATTGCACATGGGGTATTTAGGATATGTAGGACACCTTAATCATAAAACAGCGTATTCTTTAAATGAACTGTTTTTTGGATCTAGGCATAGCTTGTTTGGTGGAGAAGATACTACCAGAATTGGAACGCTTAGTACATACGAACCTGGCACTACATCGGCAGCTGGGGATATGGCTACTTTAGGAACATCTATTCCACTAGTTTCAGATCAAGTAGATTCAGCTAATGGATCTTCTCAAGATGCTGTTAATATTCAAAGAGAGTATGTTCAAGAATTTCACCCTATTGCCAACTCACAGACTCAATATTCAGTGTATGAACCAATTCTTTCTGTTGGTACATTATCTGCGCACGGAGGCGGTTCAACTTTTAACGTTAGTGTTAACGGTAATAGTAACGTTAGTTTTAATAATAGTAATTACGTAATGAACGGGATGAACTATATTGGCACCAGCGGCGTCAACGCCAATCAGGATGATCTGTATAATTACGGAAGCGTTGACGCTATTTATGGTAATTTTGTAACTACGAGTGCTGGACAACCGGGAGGTACTGCTAAGAAAAGATCTGCTTTTGCTCTGCTAGGAAGAACGTATGGGTTAAAACTTTTTGGTCCGTATACCCACGATAAATACAATTTCTTAGATGCAGTGTCGGTTCAGCTAGATGATGACGGATTTTATGCAGTCAATCCTAATAATGCCGTAGATCATTGGATTGTGCCTGCTAATACTGATCAAGCATCATTTTTGTTTAAAAAATAATTTTATATAATTTGAGGTAATATAATGTTTAATCGAAAACCTATTATCGAGTTTGTTTCAACTGATCCTGCCTACAATTTTATTCCAAAGCCAGATAATGCTCGAAAGTTTTTACCGGCATGGATTAAAAAAATGAAAGAGCAAACCAATGAAGGATACGGTATTGGTGGACACGGTGGAAGGCAAATGGATACTGTTCGTAAATGTGTACCATTTTTAGATGCAATGAAGATTGGATATACTATTCCTGCGCCTTGTGATATTTGGATTAAAATTACTAAAAATGGAAACACATATGAGAAAGAAGTTAGATCAGGTATAAATTTAGCAGGACGGCAGTTTGATACCATTTCTACTCATGATCCAAGACAAATGGGGTCAGGACCTTATAGAGGATTAGTTTTTAAGTTTAATAATCCATGGAAGATTAATACTCGAAACGGTTATTCGTGCATGTTTGTTAATCCAATTAATTCTGGTAATAAATACTTTGAGTCATTTACAGGAGTTGTTGATACCGATAACTATAACAATATTATTAATTTCCCGTTTAGAGTGTTAAATCCTGATAACAAGTCGGAATTTGAATTCATGATTAAAAGGGGAGAGCCTATAGTTCAAGTAATCCCATTTAAAAGATCTGAAGCATATGCTAAATCTATTGTTCGCAATGCATCTTTTGAAGATTGGCAAAAAGAAATAATAGACCAAGATTTGGTAGCAGGCAATTGGTCTTGGTATCGTGAACACACCGTAGAGAAAAAGATTAATCTGGAGAAGTAGAATTGGCCGATAACTATCCATTCGACTCAAATAACGTGCCGTACAGCGCAGTCTTTAATCAAGACTATACTGCTGATAGTGCCTTAGCTGTATCTACACCAGCGTCTCAGACTACTGCAGTATCGTTGATTACTATTGCTGGTGGCGCTGGTGGTACTTCTGATGGAGTTGGTGGTACAGGTGGATCAGTTACTTTACTAGATTCTGCTTACAGTACTTCCCGAGACAAGTACTCCGGTGGAAACGGTGGAACTGCTTCTGGTTCTAATGGAGCTGGAGGCGGTGGAGCAGCAGGATATTCTGGTGCGGGTGGAAACGCAGGCTCCGCTGGAACAGGTGGTTCTGGAGGTGGAGGTGGTGCTTCTACTAATAAACTGTTACTTGGCGGTGGCGGTGTAGGTCTATTCGGTGAAGGAACATCAGGTGCTGCTGGTACTGCTTCTGCTGCAGCTGGGGGAGGTTCTCCTGGCGGTTCAGATTCTGCCGAAGGTGGATTTGATGGATACTTTGATAGCGACGGAGAACAGCCGAATTATGCATAAGGAACTAATTAATGTCTAACGCAGGTAAATTTGGTGGTGGTGGCGGTTCAGCCGCATCTAGTGCTTCCTTTAGTAGTAAAGGTGGTCACGGCCAGCGTGGTGCTGTAAGAATCATTTATCCTACTCCAAATGGGCAGAGTAACACTACTACTATTCTCGACAGAGGATTACCTTCGACCCCGAGTCTTAGTCTTTATGGTGGGGGTGGGGCTGGAGACGTTACATCTAGTTCTGCAGAATTAAATACTTATGCATATGTAACTGATACCACTACATCTTCTGGAGCAACTTCTCTTACCGTTAATAGTACTACTGGTATGAGTGCCGGAGACGTGGTCTTTATTCACCAAACTCAAAACGCCGTATCTTCCTCTGATGCTGGCCTCTTTGAGGTTAATTACATCGCTTCAATCCCGAACTCAACCACTATCAACTTGGTAAATGCAACCACAAACACCTATCGGAGTGGTTCATACAATACTACGAACCAAACTAGTACTGTTACACAGGTGGTAGCTTCCCCTGCATACAATAATCTTACGCTGGGTCAGCTTGCACTAGCTAAGCAATGGGATGGTCAGTCTGGCGGTATTCTATTCCTTGCGGCAGAGACTTCATTTGATGGTAATGGATACTATGCTAGTGCTTGGGGAAGAGGTTTCAGAGGCGGTAGAGGTAGCGGGAACGCTGGCAGTCAAAGTATTGGTTATGCAGCCGAATCTATTAGAGGTCATTTAAATAGTACTAACGTTGCTAACGATAATGGTGGTGGAGGTGCAGACGGTACAGTCAATGCTGGGGGAGATTCAGGAGCAGGAGGAGGCCATGCTGAAGCTGGTGGTCCTGGTACTGATGGTGCAGCGCCGCAGCCTTCAGGTGGTGGAACAATAGGCTCTACTGCAATGACCCAAATTTACTTTGGTGGTGGTGGTGGCCGTGGTGGCGATAACGACAGCAGAACATTTAATAATTATACCCACCCGGATACCGGAACTGAAACTACAGGGTCTACAACATGGTCTACTAACTTTAGTGCTTACACTAGCTTTAATCCTAGTTGGGGCAGTAGTAGACATAGCTCTGGAAATCCCGATGTATCTCACGGAGGGGGTATTGTCGTAATTTGGTCACCTAGTATTTCTGCTTTAAGAGCAACCGCTAGAGGTGTTCCGGGTATGGGTGGATCGAGTAGTGGTGAAAAATCTGGCCATGGAGCTTCAGGATCAATATATATTAAAACAGCTAATAATGGAATGACTGTAACTGATATGACTGTGAGAGAGCAAACCCAGGGAACTATCGATGGAGATAGTATCGGTAAAGGGGGAGCTGGAAGAATCAGATTTGATATTGAAGGAGGTACGTCATATACAGGTACTCCTACAACTGGAACTAATGGTACCCTTCAAGTAAACAACGTCTAAGGAATAAGTAATTGGCTTTAAAGTTTCCAGATTCAGCAGATTCAGCCGACTTAGCGGCAGCAGGCTACAGCCAGGTTATTATTCTGGGCGGGGGTAATGATAGTGTTAGTACATCTGCTACTGCGGACTACCTTATCCTCGCAGGTGGCGGTGGTGGCGGTGGTGTTATCGATGGTGGCGGTGGTGCCGGTGGCTATCGTGCATCCTGGGGAACTGGAGCTGACGGCAGTGGAGGCAACTCTGGAGGATTAAGTGCCTTAGAAACTGCCTTAACTCTGGCCAGCGGAACTGCTTATTCTATTACTGTAGGACAAGGCGGTGAAGGTGGATTAGGTTTCAATAATAGCACAAATCATAGAGGGCATAAAGGTAGAACCTCTAGCATTAGTGGCATAGGCGCCAGTATCTCAACTACTGGCGGCGGTGGCGGACATGGTTACAGTACTGCTACTCATACAGAGAGAAATGGCGGATCCGGTGGTGGGGGTTCTTATGCCGTATACACTGGCGGTACCGGAACTACTGGAGAAGGTTTTGCCGGCGGCAATGGCGTTGGCAGCAATGAAGCAGGCGGTGGCGGTGGTGCCGGAGCGGTCGGTGGTAATGCTTCTACTGATGTGGGCGGCGATGGCGGTGTTGGACTTGCTTCTACTATTACAGGTACATCAATTACCCGTGCTGGTGGTGGTGGTGGTGGATCTCGAAATCAAAGAACACCCGGTGACGGCGGCGCTGGCGGCGGCGGTGGGGGTGGCTTTGGTACCCTTTCATCGAGTAATTATGTCGATGGCAATGGCGGCAACGAAGCAGAACACGGTCGATCTCAATATGGTGGTGGTGGAGGCGGTGGGGGATACTCCGGTAACAGTAATAGTCAGATAGGTGGCTCTGGTGGCTCTGGTATTGCTATCTTTAGACTGCCTAGCACAATGCCATACAGCGCTTCTCAGTTGGCAAGTGACGTAAGTTCTCTCAGTAACTGTACAGCGTCTTATCTGAACACACAGGTATACACAGACGATACGAATTTTAGTAGTGTAAATTTGTTGTTGGATGGGTCAAGTCTGACGGATGACCTGTCATCTGTTGGCAAAAACTTCACCAGCGTCGCCGGCGCAAACTTGCTGAGTACGACTGGCCCCTATGGCACCACGCAAAACGTCCTCAACTTCGACGGTGTGAACGATTATCTGGTCGAAACCACGGGCTCGGCCGACTTCAAGTTCGGCACGGACGATTTCACCATAGAGGCTTGGCTGAAGGCTGACGTGGCTGCCCCGTCTGTTGTACCCGGCGTTATTGACTACGACCATAGCAACACCGGCAGCGTAAACGGGCAAAACGATTACTTCGTTCTTCATCAATTGAGCAGCACTAGGACTTATGCGTTCTATGCGAACAACACTTCTGGAACTGTCGTAAAATTAGTTGAGGCGTCTTTCCCCAACCTTACGGATTTTCATCACGTCGCAATTACCCGCAGCGGCAGCACTGTGAAGATGTTCATAAACGGTGTGCTGGAGGACACATCAACCAACGTCCTTGTGGCGGACATGACCAGCAATAGGGTAGCCCCAAAGCTGTTCCTTGGCTATCAAGACTTGGCTAGCCGCTACTGGAACGGACAGATGGCGGACGTTCGCATCACCAAAGGCGCCGCCCGCTACACTAGTGGCTTTACTGCTCCTACTTCTGCATTCCCTAATAGAGAAACATCTACAGGCGGTGACCACATTATCACGTTTACTGTGGCTACAGAAGATGCGTATGATGGTGGTGCAACAACAAATGACGGTACAGCTACCTGGACTCCTACATTATCTATAACAACTCCTGTACCGTCTACGACTTGGACTATTCCTGATGGAGTAGACTCGTTTAGTGTTATGGCTATCGGAGCAGGTGGAGCTGCAGGTTACTCTGATTCTACTAGTGCAGGCGGCGGTGGTGGAGGCGCGGGTCTTGCATACCTGAACAATATCGCAGTTGCACAAGGTAGTAATGAAGTAGCGTCTATTACTGTAGATGGCGGACAGCTGGGTATTAGCAGCAATTCAGACGGCGGCGATGGTGAAAATTTAACTGTTACTATGAATATTTCTACTACTAATACAACGGTAAACCTTTCCGGATATAACATAAATCCATATGGACAAGATTCCCACGATTCTTCTTTTGCTGGGATTGTATATGTAGGTGCTGATAGAGCATATGATTCTAATATCTACGATTCTTTCCCTACACTTAATCTAAACTTTGATGATAGCCATTCATCTACTGCAGATCAATTTGTGTATGTTCAGCCTCCTGGCTCATTTGGAGCAGCATATCCGTTTTCAACAGGTGTTACTGGGGCACAGACGTTATTTGAAATTGAAAATGTTGCTAGTCATAATAACATTAAATCTTTGGCAGAAACAAATCCAAGTACTACTAATAGCTGGGGTTACAATCCAACTACAACATTATATAGTGCCGATTCAGTTATAATTAGAAATATTGATAATACTGGACGTAATGCATTAGACAGTATTCAATACTACGATTCAGATATAGTAGAAACTTATTTCTTACAAAATACATATGATGAAATGTATAAGGCCGGAGTACTTGGCACACTAGACTCTATTGCTTTAGGTGAAGGTGCATTTACTTTGTTTAGAGTATTCAGTCAAGCAGATGCGGCACAATTCGGTGCTCTTCCTGGAAACTCGCCTTATGTAGATTCTAATGGTACTATTCAAATTAGTAGTACTGGTGATCCTAGTGATAATACAGGTTATGGTCCAGAAGATCTGAACCAGATCTTAATTATTAAGAACTTAACATCATAGATAAATAGTGCATAACTAAAGCCCTCAAGGAGTGATGAAATGGCTTTTAATTTAACAGACGAACAAAGAGAAGATTTATTAAAGTATTATTCTATTCCCAGCAAAGATCAATACTTTTATGCTGTAAAAAATATAGAAAATACTTCTGCAAAATCTACTCTTAAACAAGTATTAGGTGGCGGCGGGTTTAAAGTTGTCGATACTATTTTATGTGAAGAATTTGATTCTGTGGGAATGCCTTTTGTATCCGAATGGTCTATTGCAGAAACAACAAGATCCTCATTAGATTCTTCTATTGATTCTTCTCAAGCAGTATTAATCAACCATTTGATTAATTGGGGAAGTGCTATTAAAAATAGTGAAAGGATTTTAAGTGACGATTCAGCAGAAATTTTTAAACTAGCGTATGATAGTGCCTTAGCACAGGAAGAAATTACAGTAAAACCTGATGAGGAATGGGATTCTGAAGTTCCAGAACTCCAATGGTTTGCTTTTCAATTTTCAGACCGAGACAGTTTAAATTCAGAATTAATTCAGTCTTACCTGCAAGATTCTAACTGGGCTACAAGAATGCATCTTAGCGAATGGTTATCTCCATTTGTAGATTCTGCGGGTCAAAGCTGGGATTCTAGTCTGCATTGGACATCAGGAGACGATTCTGGTTATGGCAGATGGGTCGGTAACTCGGGTTCTTAATTATAATAAATAGATATAACTAATTATTTAAGGAAGAATCATGCCGCAACCAAGTACTAGAGATGATCTGATTGACTATTGTCTGAGAAGACTTGGTGCACCAGTAATCGAAATTAACGTAGATATTGATCAGCTCGAGGATAGAACTGACGACACACTTCAACTGTTTCAGGAATATCATTCTGATGCAGTTGTCAGAACTTTTCTTAAGCATCAGGTTACGTCTACAGATATTACTAACGGATATATTACTGTAGACGATAGTATTACATTCGTCAAAAAGTTATTTCAGATTAAATCTAATGGCGGTTCTTCTGCAGGTATGTTTGATATTAAATATCAAATGTCCTTGAATGAAATATATGATTTGAACAAGTTTATTGGTGATTTGGCATACTATGAACAAATCAAGCAGTATCTTAGTATAATTGATCAGATGCTAACAGGTCAACCACAAATTGATTTTAACCGCCATCAAAATCGAGTATATATTCATGGTGAATTTTCAGATCAAAATATTATTGAAAATGATTATTTAATATTTGAAACATTTAAGATTGTTGATCCTGAAACCCACACTGATGTTTATAACGATATCTTTGTTAAAGAATATCTTACGCAAGCTATTAAACAACAGTGGGGCGCAAACCTTATTAAGTTTGAGGGTATGCAACTTCCGGGTGGTGTGTCTTTAAATGGCAGACAGCTGTATGATGAAGCCACTCAAGAAATGATGAGACTAGAAGAAAAGCTAAGATCTACCTACGAGCTTCCTGTTGACTTTTTTGTAGGATAAGAACATGGCTACAAACCTTTATTTCAGTCAAAAAGTTAAATCAGAACAAGATCTATACGAAAACATTGTTATCGAATCACTGAAGATGTACGGTCAGGACGTGTATTTCATGCCTCGTAGCATTGTAGCTAAAGATACCGTATTCAGCGAAGACGTAGTTTCTAGATTTGACGATGCGCATTTAGTAGAAGTATACTTAGAAAACATTGACGGATATGCCGGCGATGGCGATTTGTTTACTCGGTTTGGTGTAGAGATTCGTGATCAAGCAAACTTTGTACTATCTAAAAGAAGATGGGACGAAGTTATGCAGGATGCGGCCGCGTCTCAGAAAAGACCTTATGAAGGTGATTTAATTTACATTCCTCTTTCTAATTCGATTTTTGAAATTACAAAGGTAGAAGACGAAAGACCTTTCTATCAGTTATCTAATCTTCCTACATATAGACTAACGTGTGAGCTGTTTGAATACAGTGGAGAGCAGTTCCAGACAGGTATTGCCGCAGATATTATTGAAGTTGACTTTGCTTACCAGTATATTCTTACTATTAATGATAGTGCTACTAACAACCAAGGTCAGTCAATCGATATCAACTCCATTGCAGAAAGCGATGGATTAATTGCTATTGTAGGTGAGCAGGATTCTGCATTTGGTGGATACAGTAAAATTGAGCAGACCCTTGCTAATAACGTTACTATTACCGGTGAAATTATTAAGTGGGACGGCGTTAATAACCAATTGTATCTTACCAACGTAGGTGCAGACGATGGACTTTACCATACGTTTAGAAATGATTCTGCAATACTACAACTTCCTACTCAGTTCCAAGATGACGACGAAACTACTTTGTTTATTACAGCAGTTACTGAAAATGCACCAAAGATTGATAATCAGCAAAATGATGCCTTTGAAACTGAGGGCGATAGCTTCTTAGATTTCAGTGAAGGTAATCCATTCGGAGATCCAACGTAATGTTTCAGCAACACTTTTACCATGAAAAGATCCGTAAATGCGTTGCTACCTTTGGTACAATGTTCAATAACTTGTATATTATCCGTAAAGACGGTTCTAATAATGTTATTGATCAAATGAAAGTTCCGCTGGCATATGCACCTAAGCAGAAGTTTTTAGATCGTATTAATCAATCTCCTGATCTAAATGATGAACGGTTTATTGCTCTTAAACTTCCTCGTATGTCTTTTGAAATTAGTTCGATCTACTATGATCCAGTAAGACAGTTACCTAAAATGAATGCATTCTCTGAACAAGGTACTACTGGAACGAATAGAAAAAAATTCTATACTGCAGTCCCATATATTATGAACTTTCAATTAAATATTATGGCAAAAACAAATGAAGATGCAGTACAAATTGTAGAACAAATTTTACCATTCTTTAATCCAGCCTATACTGTTACTATGAAACAGTTTGCCGATTACCCTGATCATAAAGAAGATATTCCTATTTCACTAATTGGTATTTCTTACACTGATGATTATGAGGGTCAATTAGAAAGTAGACGTACTATTATTTACACGCTAGACTTTGAAATGAAGACTGCGTTTTATGGTCCTATTTCTACATCATCTATTATTCGTAAAGCAGTTATTGATTTTAGAGATCCTGATATAACTACAGTTACTGATCCAGATAATACTACAGATATCATGGAGCGTATTACAGTAGAGCCATTCCCTCTTGATGCAGCAACTATTGATGATGTAACCGACTATACAATTTCTATATTAAATCCAGGCAATGGAGATAGTTTATGAGTGATATAGTACCGAAAAAAGATATTCCTGAAAGCGTGCATTCCAGTTATGATGAAGATTTAGATTTAGTTCGGGAAACACTTCGTGGATTGGTGCTTGATGGTGCTAACAATTTAGATCTAGCTAAACGTGTTGCAGAAGAATCTGAGCATCCTCGTGCTATCGAAGTTCTTACTGGTATGATTAAGCAAACATCAGATAATGCACACGCGCTACTTGACATGCATAAGCGTAACCAAGACATTAATGTCACGCAGGCAAAAGGTAAGCCTGATGAACAAAAAAGCCTTACTCAGAATGTATTTGTAGGATCCACGTCAGAATTGCAAAAAATGCTGCGGGGCGATGATAATGAAAAGGTAATTGATAATGTATATGACAGAACTGACCAAAGGAATATTTAAACTCCTTAAAAGACTCATTGGCGAGTCTAGTGTTTTATTAGCAATAATTTATACTATTGGACATATTATTATTGCTACAATCTGCAACTGGTTAATTACAGGTGCAGCTATGGAGTTAGCAGCATTAGATGCTATTATTGAACCAATCATTAATGGTTTCTGGTTTTATGCACTCCATAAATTAGCAAAGAGATATTTTAAGAGTGAATGAGACATATCTTGGTAATGCTCAAGTAAAAAGAGACGGCGTACAGCAGGGCTGGTCTAAAGATGATATTTTAGAATATCAGCTCTGTATGAAAGACCCTGTGTACTTTGCTGAAAAATATGGTAAGGTAATTAATCTTGATGAAGGTCTAGTTCCTTTTGAGATGTATCCTTATCAGAAAGAAATGTTTAAGCATTTTGAAGATAACCGATTTTCTATTGTATTAGCGTGCCGTCAGTCTGGTAAGTCTATCAGTTCGTGCATGTATATTCTTTGGTATGCTTTGTTTCATCCTGACCAGACTATTGCAGTACTTGCTAACAAAGGTGCCACAGCTCGTGAGATGTTAGCGCGTATTACGCTAGCACTAGAAAATGTGCCATTCTTTTTACAACCTGGTACTAAAGCATTAAATAAAGGTTCTGTAGAATTTTCTAATAACTCTAGAATTATTGCAGCAGCAACATCAGGATCTTCTATTCGTGGTTTGTCTGTTAACCTTTTGTTCTTAGATGAGTTTGCATTTGTAGATGATGCCGCTACGTTTTATACCTCTACATATCCTGTGGTATCGTCAGGTAAGACTACACGAGTAATTATTACATCTACAGCTAACGGTATTGGTAACATATTTCATAAAATCTATGAGGGTGCTGTACAGTCAACTAACGAATTTAAGCCCTTCAGAGTGGACTGGTGGGACGTCCCTGGCCGCGATGATGAGTGGAAAAGACAAACAATTTCTAACACATCTGAGCTGCAGTTTCAACAAGAATTTGGCAATACTTTTTTTGGTACTGGCAATACACTTATTTCTGCTGACGCATTAATGAATATGAAAGCTGTATCTCCGTTATTAAATACAGATGTGAAAGTGTATGAAGAACCTAGTCCTAAACACGATTACATTATGACTGTTGACGTAGCCAAAGGCCGTGGACAAGACTATTCTACATTTAACATTATTGATATATCAACTAGGCCATTTAGGCAGGTTGCGTGTTATAGAAATAATTTAATATCACCTATTTTGTTTCCAGATGTTATTCATAAGTGGGCAAAGAAGTATAATGAAGCATATGTGTTAATTGAATCTAATGATGCTGGATCTGTAGTAGCTAATGGATTATATTACGATATTGAATATGAAAATACTCATGTAGAATCCATGGTCAAGGCCAACTCTATTGGTGTTACTATGACACGTAAAGTTAAAAGAATTGGTTGTTCTAATCTTAAAGATCTTATTGAAGAAAAAAGACTATACCTAGCTGACCTAGATACAATTAGCGAATGTTCTACATTTGAAGCTAGAGGCAATTCATTTGAAGCATCTGACGGTAACCATGATGACCTAGTAATGAATTTAGTATTATTTGCATGGTATGTAGGAAGTCAATCATTCGTAGATAATACTGATGTTAATATTAAGCATTTGTTATATGAAGAAAAAATGAGACAAATAGAGGATGAAGTTGTTCCTTTTGGATTTGTAGATGACGGCCAAGAAGATACAAATGAAAATATTGAAAATAGAAACACAGTGTGGCAGGTTGCAGGAGATACCGGATTGTTCTAAAAACACCTTTATTATAAATATTATTATTGTTTGATAGAACCTTATCATGGAAAACTTATTATTTAATCCAACGAAAAGGAAGACGAAATGGCATTTTTTACGCCTTCGCTGTCTCCAGCAGTAGTAACTCGTGAGATCGATCTTACGGGTATTGTCCCAAATGTAGGCACCTCTACCGGTGCTTATGTCGGTGACTTTCGCTGGGGTCCAGTCAAAAAACCTACTCCGGTAGATACTGAAGCAACTTTAGTATCTAGATTTTCATCTCCAGATAGAAATAACAGTGTGTCTTTCCATAGCGCTGCATATTTCACAAAGTATTCTAGCGAATTGTTAGTTATTCGGGCAGTAGATGGTACTGCAGTTAATGCATTTGATAACGGTGGAGCAAACTCCAGCGATTCATTTTTTGCTAGCAGAAGCGCAACTCTTGTAGAAAACGATGACCACTTTGCTAATATTAAAACAGGCGCTCTCAATACTCAAAACCAAGGTTTTATGGCTA
>Ga0208298_1000369_pt1 | contig 19715 bp, 16 predicted proteins | sample 14BtaG_FD_184088 | JGI IMG/M metagenome (GOLD analysis project Ga0208298, IMG submission 184088) | Marine viral communities from the Subarctic Pacific Ocean - 14B_ETSP_OMZ_AT15311_CsCl metaG (SPAdes) (version 2) | ecosystem: Environmental > Aquatic > Marine > Oceanic | place: Pacific Ocean... | reverse complement strand
CACCCCTAAGGGTGTTTCGACTATACCCCTATAGTCTCATCAGGTAAGTTTAGCCAAAAGCATACTCCCAGTTATTGTCATCCCTTTTATAAATGCCTGTCGCATATTCCCTTATCAATCGCTCTGAATACCCCATAGCGTTTGAGTTGCTAGGGAATATTTCAGATAAAGACGCACAGCCACCATCAGAGGGCGCGTTGTGATATGCGTCATAGTAAGCGCGTTTTGCCTCAGCGCGGCAAGTAAACTTCACGCCACCTGAAGATGGGTCTTGCTCGCTTGTTTGCAGTATGTAGATAGTTGTCATGTTGTATTACCTCAGTTATTTAAATAGTTAACTACTTGTTATGGAATGCATGGGCGGCTATTTCGTACAAGGCCTTATCGTTATCAGATAACCAAACTACCTCAGCGTTGACGTCATTAATGGTTATGACTTCAGCAAACAATGGAAACTCTTTAATCTTATCTTTAGTCGAGAGAACGTGTTTGATATCACCATCAGTAGTGTACACCTCAAACGTGTAAATATGAGAGACAGCGGCCAAGGCATCGTTGCGGTTGATTGTAGTAGTCATATGTATGTACCTATATATAAAATGAATGTGTAGTAACTCTACTTTATACATTGACAACTGTCAACACTGTATACATCGTTTTTAGATCGAATTCTTATAACAATAGACATTAAACTCACTTTTACTCATATAAAAGGGCTAAATAGGGTATAATTGGGGGAATCATTGAATATTTAAATCAATCAAATCAAAGCGATAGTATTTATTTATATAGCTACTCACATAATAGGGGCATTTCATGGGCAGACCGAAAGGATCTACAAATAAGCCAAAAAGGGCGCTACAACAGGCTATAGAGGCCAGATTAAAGCGTGTTTATGGGCAGGACTTCGATATCATTAATGAGTTAGCTGATCAATGCGTGAAGATGAGAGACACGGCAAACGCTACTGGTGAGATGAGTGACCGCAAAGAGTCCGTGGTTGCACTCAATACCCTAGCCAAGTTCCTAGTGCCTACACTCAAAGCCACAGAGATCAGCACACCTGATGAGGGACTGGTAGTATCAGTACAGCGCAAGAATTACTCAGGGGAGTCCACGGAGTAGCACCCCCCCCTCCGAAGGCGCGCGTGATGTGTATATATATGTCCCCCGCAAAAAAAAATTATGACGATTCATAAGATCAGACCTGACGTAGAAGACCTCATAGAAGCTCATATAAAGCATTCTAAGGACTTTATTGTTATTTCTATAGGTGACCTAGGGGTTGAGGTAGGAAGTACGCTTAGAAGTGAATCTGAGGTGTTTTATCTTGAATTAGCAAAAACACTTGTAATGAAGGATTGGTTAAGGGATGATAATTAAATGATAAGTCTTAATACGGATGAACCTGTGAGTGATGCTGATTACGAATTAATTGAAGCTTTTTGTACGGCTTTAATTGATAAAGACTTATACGCGATGAAAGAAGTTTTGTATGTGTTAGATGAGAAGATGTTTAGTGAGTGTGTTTGTTTAGAAGAAGAATGTATATGCGGCAGGTGGTAAGGAAGATGGTAAATGGCTAAGAAAGGCAAAAGTTTAGTTCATAAGTTAGATAAAGAAACTAGAGATAGACACTTCCCTGAATACAATGGTGGTAAGGGTAGCCATGCTCGTAAGTCTACAGCGAGTAGTCGAGAAGTATTTAAGTCTAATTACGATAAGATAGATTGGTCTAAATGACAACGGGCTTAATTACGGAGTTGTAATGAGAATTGAATACAATTTAATGCCACAAGGCCAAGTCCTGCAAGATTTCAATGATTGCCGCGCAAGAAACTCCTTTATCATGGGGCCGTTAGGTTCTGGTAAGACAGTCCAGTGTATTCTTAAACTGTTTGACCTCATGTGTGAGCAAGCACCTGTTAAAGATAAAAAGCATAAGAACTATGGTGTACGCTTATCTCGTGTCATTGCCGCACGTAATACGTATTCTGAACTGTTCTCTACAACGATTAAAGATTGGCTAGAGATACATGGTGAATTAGGTGACTTCAAACAAGGTAACAAGGAGCCTCCTACACACTTTATACGATTTAAACTAGAAGATGGCACGAGGGTAGAGTGTGATGTTGTCTTTATTGCGTTCGACCGTCCTGAACACGTTAAGAAGGCTAGGGGTATACAGACTACATGGGTGTGGTTAAACGAGACTAAGGAGCATTCTAAGGCTGTTTTAGATATGTTAGACCTTAGACATGGTAGATATCCTTCTAACAAAGAGGGTGCGCGTCCTACACATCATGGAATCATAGGAGATAGTAACGCCCCTGATGAAGACCATTGGTATTTTAAACTAGCAGAGATAGAAAGACCTGATGACTGGTCATTTTACAGACAACAGGGAGGGGTTTTAAAAGACGGTGAGAGTTGGATCATTAATGAAAAAGCGGAAAACCTTGCTAACCTTCCTGATGGATATTATAAAAGAGGACTACAGGGGAAGACAGATGATTGGATTAAAGTTAATCTAGCCAATGAATACGGCTTTGTGTCTAACGGTAAACCTGTCCATCCTATGTATACTGATTCAGTACACTGTCAGCACATGGAGTTTGAACCTACTAAAGATCAACCTATTATCCTTGGCTTTGACTTTGGACGTACACCAGCGTGTGCTTTTATCCAAAGAACCTCTGTAGGAAGATGGGTATGCTTTGATGAAGTTGTGTTAACTGACTCTGGTGCTGTTGACTTTGCTCCTAGTCTTAAAAGATACATCGAAGAAGTCTACCCTAATCACACGTTTAAGGGATGGGGTGATCCCTCTGGTAACAATAAGAACCAGTCTAACTCTGAAACACCGTTCCAAATCATGCGAGCCGCAGGTATTCCCTGTCAACCTACTGCGTCTAATGATCCTATGAAGCGTAGAGCCGCGCTAGAAGTCCCTATGAAAGAAATGTGTATGGATGGTAAGCCTAGATTCATCGTCCTACCTAAAGCATCTATGATCCGCAAAGGGTTACAAGGTGGTTTCTGCTACCGTAGAGTCCAGACTACAGGGGAAAGATACACTGATGAGCCTGATAAGAACGAATATTCACACCCTGTTGAGGCTTTGGAGTACGCATTGCAAGGTGAGGGCGAGGGTCGTGCCGCATTAAGACGTACTGATACGTTTTCTAAACCTGTAACAGCAAAGATACAAGTCAGTGTCTTCTAAAGTTTATGTGATTTTTGAGGATGATCAGCAAAGATGGTGGTCAAAATTCTTAAAAAAAGGCATTAGGCACTGTTATATTGTCAAGCCTACGCCAAATTCTTTCATTATTTACGGAAAATCAGTCAAAAGCGTCGATTTATTTACTGTAATAGACCAAAAGAGTATAATCGAGGGTAAATATATAATGAAGAGTTATATACCTAGAGAATGCAGAAGATCATTATTTATGCTGAATACTTGTGTAGGTCATACTAAACAGATATTAGGTATCAACAATCCTTTCATTCTAACACCATATCAATTATTAAAGCATCTAAGGAGTCACCATGAAGCGGCCTAAAACACCAGAGCCTACGGCACAAGAGAAAGCTGTAGTAGAAAGACAAAGTAGAATGCTCGATGAAGAGATGGAAGAAAGTGAGAAAAGATTAAAAGCTTTGGCTCGTGGCAAGCTAGGGTCTAAGTCCTTGTTAGCAAAAGCTGGCAGTGCTAGTGGGCAATCAGGTGTAGCAAGAGGGTTTACTGGGGCTGGTATGTTTGGAGGAGGTGGCGCAGGAAGCTCTGGGTTACGCTCTGGTACAGGATATACTGCAACTACCAATCCTACAAAAAAGGCTAGATAAATGAAATTGCCAAAAGAATTAGGATCATTAGAAGATTTAAAAACTAGAGAGTCTGTAGCGTTTAACAAGATGGCATCATGGTATGACCTATTAGATGATACCTATGAATACTTTCTTCCTAACAGAAACTTGTTTGACTCTAATACTACTGGCTCAAAGAAGATGGATCGTATCTTTGACTCTACTGCTATCGAAGCTATCCAGCAGGGAGCGAGTAAGCTACAAGAAAACATTGCTCCTATCTGGAGTAACTGGGCAACCTTTGCTCCATCCTTAAATGTTGTTAAGGCATTAGAGACTGGTGAGTTTGATGTCTCTGAAGAAGACATAAGAAAAAACCTAGAAGAGCAAGCAGACATTGTATTTGATTTTATTAACCGATCTAACTTTGCTACACAGTTCTATGAGCACGCTCTTGATCTCTTAGTCGGTACAGGTACATTACGTATTGATGAGACTGACAACACGAATATGCCATTAGTGTTTAACGCTATCCCACAGAAAGGCATTGCGTTTGAAGAAGGGCCGTATGGCTCTATTGAGACACACTGGCGCAGGTTTAATGTTAAGGCGCGTAACCTTAAAAGACAGTGGAGAGGTTTCAAGCCTTCAGAAAATGTACAGAACTTAATAGACAATCAGCCCGATGCAGAAGTAGAACTTAGTGAAGGCGTTGTGTATATGCCTAAGTCTGAGAAATACTACGGCTGTGTATGGGTCAAAGGTGAAGATCGTATAAGCTGGAAAGAAGACTTTGGTGACTCAAGCCCTTGGGTAACTGGTCGTTACTCTAAAGTCTCTGGTGAGATACGTGGTCGTGGCCCTGCTGTACAGGCGTTGCCTGATGTGCGTTCACTAAACAAAGTAAAAGAATTTGTACTACAGAAAGCCGCTATTGACCTGTCAGGTATGTATACAGCTACAGATGATGGCGTGACTAACCCCTACAATATTGTTATAAGCCCAGGGGTTGTTATTCCAGTTGGTTCTAACAACTCATCTAACCCTTCTATTCAAAGATTAGATACTGGTGCTAACCTAGCATTGGCGCAATTTGAAATGCAGGAGCTACAGACTGCTATTAAACGTGCTTTGTTTAACGATCTGCGCGATCCTACTGGTGCTGTGCGTTCTGCGACAGAGGTAGCCATAGAGTCAAGAGAGTTAGCTAAGAGAATCGGTAGTGCGTTTGGTCGATTACAAACAGAAGTTCTTGTTCCTATCCTTAAACGTGTTGTCCATATCCTTACACGTAGGGGAATACTACAGCCTTTAAAGTTAGATGGGCGTGACATTGAGATTAAGTTCTTATCACCTCTAGCTAAAGCACAGGATGCTGAAGATATTATCAATGTCCAACAAGCAGTACAGTTTGTCTTGCAGAATGCTGGCCCAGATCAAGCTAAGATTGGATTCAAGCAAGAAGACTTTGGAACATGGGTAGCGTCTAAGACTGGAATGCCTGCTGAACTTGTAAGAACACCTACTGAGAAAGCACAGGTTATTCAGGCAGGTGCAGAAGCCGCACAAGCTGGTATGAAACCCTCGCAAGCACCGATGCCTGTTCAATGAGTTGGTCAAATATTGATCAACTTGCTGATTCAGAAGTTGCTAAAAAACAAGCAGAAATACGTAAGCGTAATGCTAACGACTTAGCTAAGGCATATCACAGAGTCTTTACAACTGATGATGGAGCGCGTATCTTAGCAGACCTGACCAGAAGGTTTGTATATGAGAACGACACTTCTTTTGGTTCAGAAAATATTAATTATGAAGCCGCTTACCATAATGGTGAGGGTGGGGTAATTAAGTTTTTAATCAATCAGATGAAACAAGCTGAAATCAAATAAGGACTAAGTTATGTCAGAAGAACAAGCCGCTGTACAAAGCGATACCTTGTTAGACAGTGCTACACCAGAACTTTTAGAAGGTGAGTATTTTTTAACCGATGGTATCAAAGGAACTGGTGAAGTACCCGAATGGCTAGATACAAAATATAAGTCTGTAGCAGATCAAGCTAAAGGATATTCTGAGTTATCAAAGAAGTTCGGTGGATTTAAAGGAACTCCTAAAGACGGTTATACACCCCCTGAAGGCATTGAGAGTGATGATGCTTTGTATCAAGAGTTAGAGGCATTTGCTACTAAGACCAACATGAGTGCTGATGCGTTCGGGGAAGCATGGGAACTATTGTCTGCTCAAGATTATGCCGCGCAAGAGGTTAATCAAGAATACGAGCTAGAGAAGCTGGGAGAGAATGCTCAGGAAAGAATTAAGACTGTAGAAGGGTTTATGAAGAACAACCTTGATCCAGAGACTTACGAGCAAGCAAGAGACTTAGTAACAAGCGCAGATACTATTGCACTTGTTGAAATGCTAGTACAGGCTACTGCTCCTGCTAAACTGCCAATGGAAGGAGGGCATAACCCTCAAGGTCTATCTTGGGAAGCTATCGAGACAGAGATGTTTAAGAAAGACGATCAAGGAAACTTCCTAAGAAGCACAAATATAGAACACGAACGCAAGATTCAGAATATGTTGGAAGCGTGGGGCGGTTCAGGTAATTGATTAATATAGGGTAAAAGGTGTATAATCAGTACACTGGATACCCTTTTCCCAAAGGCCCAGTAAATTTAGGTTGAATGCTGACCATTTTTACTGGGTACTCAGCAAAAAACCTTGAAAACTTTTTTTTAATACTCTTTTCGAGGAAATCATTATGAGTGCTAATCTATCAGCCGTAGCGTCGATTGAATTTGACAGTCTTGTCAAACACGCCTACGCACAAAAAGGGCTATTGAAGCCTGCCGTAACAATCCGTAACAATGTAGTTGGCGACACCTACAAATTCCGTAACATGGGCAAAGGACTTGCTAACCAAAAAGCAACCTCTGCTGATGTTGTTCCTATGGGCATAAGCTATGACTTTGCAGTAGCAACTCTTGCTAACTGGAATGCTCCTGAGTACACGGACATCTTTGATCAAGCTGAAGTAAACTTTGACGAGAAACAAGAGTTAGCAGACACTATTGCTGGCGCTTTGGGTCGTCGTAGTGACCAGCTAGTAATTGATGCTATTGATGCAATCACTCCTTCTTCTACTGTTGCACACGGTAGCACAGGACTGACTATGGCTAAGGTCATTGATGCTCAAGTAGCATTGCGTGGTCAAGCTGTTCCTAATGCTAACTTGTATGCCGCAATTAACAGTGCAGGACTTGGCGGTCTTTTGAAAGATGAGAAGGCAACTTCTGCTGACTACCAAGCTGTGAAAGCACTTGTTAGCGGTGGCGTAAATAGCCTAGCTGGATTCCAGTTCATCATTCTTGATGATCGTGCTGAAGGTGGATTGACTGTTACAACTAACACTGTTGATTCATACTTCTTTAGCCGTGACGCTGTTGGACTTGCTATTGGTATTGACATGAAGACCTCTGTGGATTGGGTTGCACAGAAGACTTCTTGGCTCTGCAACGGCATGATGAAAGCTGGTGCTGTCGTACGTGATGTTGACGGTATCTGTAAAGTTGAGTACAAAGATAACGTATAAGTTGTTTTTGGGTAAACTGATTGGGGGCTTCGGCCCCCTTTCTCAAAGAGGTTAGTATGGCAGAAAAGATTAAGTTAATTTCTAACGCCTTGATATTAATTGGCGATCTGCCAGTTACGTCATTAAGCGGTAATAGCAGAGCAGAGACAGTTGCTAATAACCTATATGACAACATTGTACAGTCCGAAATGTCTAAGTACCGATGGGGATTTTCCAGACGTACAGCACAACTAGCAATGACTCCTCAGACTCCTGTAGGAACTGAATACCAAAATATGTACCAGTTGCCGTCTGACTTGATTAACGTAATTAAGTTAGAGCCAGCAGTACGATACAGAATCTATGGGGATAAGGTGTACACTAATACATCTGGCCCTTTATACATTGATTACACAGCGAATGTTCCTGAAAGCGAATGGCCTGTCTACTTTGCTAAGATGATAGAGTATGCTTTGGCAATGGACTTTGCTCCTTCTATTAGAGACAGTGCGGCATCTGCTGAGATCAATGCAAACAAGTATGTGAACGCATCTCGTATGGCGCGTTACACTGACTCACAACAATACCCTACTGAGCCAATGAGAAGCCAACCATTTATTAATGTGAGGCGTTAATGGCTAAATCTAAATTCCTGCAAAGTTCTTTCGTTAGCGGAGAACTATCTCCTTTACTTAAAGGTCGTGTTGATCTTGACCAATACTATCAAGGCATGGAAACTGCTGAGAATGTGCTTATCGTCCCACAGGGAGGGTTAAAGCGTAGAGCAGGAACACAGCACGTAGATACCGCAGAAAACATTTTAGCTCCTTTTATTTTTAGTGGATTAGGGCAATTATTTTCTTTTAATGTTACTACTGGCTTGCCTATTGTTGGTGCTACATATACAAATAATTCGTCTACTTTTACGGTTATTTCTTTTACTGGATCAGGTCTTCCATATACTGTCTACGCAAAAAGGACGGTTGGAACTAATAATCCTACTGCCAGCGGAACTCTCACTAAAACAGTTAGTACACCTAATCTTGTATATTCTGCATTTACGACATTTACTTCAAGTATGCCTGAAGGCGGTACTGTCGCTAATATTAATGACTTTGATCGTTCAACCGTAGGACTAACAACAACTAATATTGGTGTATTAGGTACAGGCGCTAATCCTGATTATGTTGTAGCTTTATACGATGTTCTCGGAACAACTCATACAGGTCGGTTCATAGATGTAAAAGACATTAAACTAAGCGGCACTGGCTCTGGTCAATTTAAAATACAAGTTTCAAGCAATGGTTCTTCTTGGACTACTATAGGCTCTGCGCCTGTTACAGCAGAAGCGAAGTCTTATCGTATTCGTTTAGACTCTGATTTTGTTGGTCAATACTACAGAATAGTAAGAACTGGTGATACAGGAGACTTAGGAACTTTAAAAATACAACTTAGTGAGTTTAATGTTCTTTACTCAACAGAGGATGTTTCTGATGTTAAGACATTTGACTTTAGCATTGAGACAGACAAGCATTACTTATGTGTGGTTACTGGGGGTGAAGAAACTACACCTTCTTTTGGTAATATGTCTATTTATAGGGTCACAGACCAAACATATAGCTTTGTCCCTGTAGCTTATTTGCCGTTGCCTTTTAAGTCTAGCGAGGTGGCAACTGTACGTGATGTTCAAACAGAAAACGTCATGTTAATGTTCCATGAGGATCATCATCCTAAAAGAATAATACATACAGATATATCAACATTTGCTATTGACGACATTCCTTTTCTTAATGTGCCTCAGTATGATTATGATGATGCGTCTAGCCCTACGCCTACAAGTTATGTAACAACGATGACGTTATTGCATTTTGAAACAGGCGATAGATTTCAGATAGATGTCGAGGGCGTGTTAAGTAAAAACATTACTTTTGCTGGAGATGCTAATCTTAATGAACAAAAATCTTCTGCGTTTAACATAGAAAAAAACTTACAAGAGATGCCTATTTTTGGTGATACAGGTGTGTCTGTAAGCAGGACAGCAACAGCCGAATACACTATTACTATTTCTGGTGAGTCTACAAAAGAATTTAAATTGTTTTCTGGATTTGCAACTTCAGACAGCGGCGGTACAGCTAACGAAATATCTTTTGCTTTAGTTACTCAAGGAGTTCCTAGAAAAGAAGACGTATGGTCTGCTACTAGAGGATACCCTAAAACAGCCGCATTCTATGCAGGAAGATTATGGTTAGGCGGTACAAAGTCTAAGCTACAGAGTTTGTTTGCATCTAGGTCTGGATCGTTCTTTGATTTCTACACAGAAGAAGGTGATGATGACGAGGGTATCTTTACAACCATATCTTCAAGACAGCTAACAGAGATTATTGACATTAACCCTGATCGTGGCCTACAGGTGTTTACAGCAGGGGCAGAGTTTATTGTTAGAGGTAATACTCCTTCTGACATTACTATTGAAGCGCAAACACAGCATGGAGCATCGTTCCTAGAGGTTAAGTCTGTAGATGGTGCAACACTGTTCGTAGATCAAAACGGTAGAACATTACGATCCTACCTGTATAACTACAATGAAGATGCTTACAACAGTACTGACATATCTGTGTTGTCTTCTCAACTTATTGACCAGCCTCTTGACCTAGCCGCATTGACTGGATCGTTATCAGAAGATGCTAACTGGGTATTTATTGTTAACCAAGATGGTACGTCTGCAATCCTCAATACTTTGCGTACACAAGACATTAATGGATTTACTAAGTGGATTAACGGAAATACTGGAACCGAATACCCTATTAAAACTGTATCTGTATCTGTAGTAAACAATGATTTATTTCTAGTAAACAAAAGAACAACTGATACTACTACTACTTACACAATAGAAAAGTGGGATTTTAATTACTTAATGGATTCGTCTGTTAGACTTGAATCAAGCACAAGCATATCAGGCAATAACTTGGGTTTAGGGTCAAACCATTTAGACGGAGAAACGGTTAGTGTTGTAGCAAGAGGAACAACATTAGATAATCGCGTAGTCCAAGCAGGCGGTTTTATTGTTTTAACTGATGAAGAAAAGTCATTTATTCTGGAGCAAGACCCTTCAGGGGGTGTAATCGACGTAGAGGTAGGTTACAACTTTACACCTAAGATTGTAGGTATGCCTTTGAACACTGCTGGCCCTGCTGGACAAAACCAAATGCGTGAAAAGAAGATAACGCGCATGAACTTACGAGTGTACAAAAGCTCTGGTGTATACATTGATGGTAATCCTGTACCTATTAGACAGTTTGGAGATGCGGCAAACACCCCATTAGATTCCAATCTACCTGAACAAACTGGTATTATAGAAGATAACAATGGTGGTAACGGATGGGGCATAGACATACAGCCTGTGATTACAGTACCTAGTCCTACACCATTCCATATCCAAGCTATAGAATACGAGGTAGAATCATCTTAAATCAAGTAGCAAAGCAAGATGAGATATTAAAACTACAGTCATTAATGTTAAAAGGTGACACTGTAGAGTTAGAAGTAAAGCATCATTTTAGTGATGGCTTATATGCAAGAGAGTTGTTTATCCCTGCTGGGGTATGCTTAGTAGGAGCGTTACACAAGACGACTCACTTGTACATGGTAGTAAAGGGTAGATGTAAGGTGTCTAGCCAATTTGGTAACTTGGACATAGAGGCTCCGTTTATGGGAGAGACTATTCCGCAAACTAAGCGTGTTATATACGCTGAAACAGACTGTGTATGGATTACATATCACCCTACACATTTAACTGATATAGACGAGATAGAAGCGGCTTTGTTAGAGCCAGAGGATATTTAGATGAGTTTTGCAATAGTGGCTAGTTTAATGGCGGCAGGCACAGCAGTAAGTACCTATGGTCAAATACAAGCTGGTAAAGCGGCAGAAGAACAGGCTATAGAACAAGCTAGACAAGAAAAGATTGCCGCTGAAGGTCGTGAATTACAAAGACGACAAGAGCTAAATAAAGTTCTTGCTTCTAATGTAGTTGGAGCGTCTATGTCAGGTATGACTGGAGAAGGAACTCCTGCTAGTATTGCTTTGGAAAGTGCTAAACAAATAGGCACAAGTGAAGGGATGATAGGATTGTCTGAAAAGTTAAAGCGCAGACAAATAAGAATGCAAGGAAAAATGGATAAAGGAACTGCTTACACTCAGGCTACATCTACTTTGCTTAAAGGTGCGGCTGATGCTTATGGTGGATTTCAAACCTATCAGGCAAACAAGGAAACATAATGGCTAAACGACCTAGACAACAACGCATTGAATCTTACGGAGAGTTCCGCCCTACTGGGGGAGATAACTCTATATCTAGGCGTATGCAGGCTCTAGCAGGCTTAGGAGAGACTGTAGCAGGCGTTGCTGAACAGTTTGGAAGGGCTAAGGCTACAGAGTTGGCTCCTGAGCAAGCACAGCAGGCCGCTGAAAAAGCAATAGAAGAAGGTGAGGAGTTAAAGAAAAGAGATCCGTTAGCGTGGGGCGCTACAGCTTACAACAATCAATTAATTCAAGGTTATGCGGCTGGCATACAGAATGAAACTAGTGACATGATTGCTAGAGTAGCAACAGAAAATCCTAATGACTTTACAGCGTTTCAAAAACAGGTAACTGAGGGATATAAGGGTCTGTCTGCTAATTTACCAGTAGAGGCTAAAGCTAGTGTAGATAACTATTTTTATCGCTCGTCCAATACTGCTGGCAATAAAATAATTAAAGAGCAAGCTAAAAATGCAATTAGAGATTCTAAAAGAGAAATTACTCAAGCAGGTATTAATTTTTATAACGAGCAAAGTAATCTTGCTTCTCAAGGTGATGCTGAAGGTTTAGCTCAATCTATACTCGACCAAGATAACGCTGTAATATCCGCTGGCCCAGACGTTGTTAATTTTGAAGAATACTATAAAGAAAAAGAAAAAAGAATGGCTGACTATAGGCAGGCTGGAGTCTTAGGCGAGCTACGAAGAGACATTATTAACAACCCAGAATTAGAAGACAAGCCAAAAGAAAAAATTACAATTTTAAATAACTCGCTTGCTGGTTTAAAAGAAATGACTGTTTTAGAGGTTCTTGATCCAGAAGATCCAACTAAAATGGTAAGCGTTGATGAAAAAGAGCGCAAGTCTATTATTGCCGCTGTTGAGTCTGAAATTAAAGACTATAAAGATTTGGTTAAACAACAGATTACTAAGAATACGTTGCTAGACACAATTAATAGTGTTGACAACTATATGGCAATGTCTTCTTTTGTAGAAGATACAGAAATAGATGCTGATGAAAGATTATTAGAAATTGATAGAGCAGAAAAAGACGGCAAGTTAAAAACCGAGCAAGCAAGTATTTTAAGAAGATATGTAAAGTCTGAAAAAGCTGTAAATGCAAAAACAAATAGTTCAATCTATGGAGCTATTATTGACCGAATATATGGTCTTAATGCCGACCTTTCATTGCAGGCAAACAATGCTGACTACTTAGAAGGCGTACAGTCTATTGACGAGTTTATTAAAGAAGAAAGAACTGCTGGAAATCTTAATAGAGATGATGAATTAAAACTAAATAGGGAAATGCGTAATTTAACAGCCGCTAAAAAAGCAGGTGCGCTTGCTGGATTGTCTGCAAGATATGGTGCGGCTAATAGAATTATTAATGACAATAGCCCTCCAGAATTAAGAAATGATATTAGAGCGCGAATTTTTGATCGAGTTCAAGATGATGTGAGAAGCGCGGAAGAAGCTGGAGAAGAGTTAAAGAGCCGTGATGTGTATAAGTTATGGGAAAAGTATGCACTATCTACATCTACAGAAGTGATAGATGAAGAGCGACAACGATCTCAAGAAAGCATTCGAGATGTTTTAAGCAGAACACAGGCCACACCCCCTGCTGGAGCCGTTATTATTAAGTTTGATGCTCAAGGGAATAGGATTTAATAAGGGAATTTAATGCCAAAATATGCAGAGTTAGCAGATGGTCGTGTCTTAGAATTCCCTGATGAAGCGTCAGATCAGGTTATGAACGATGCTGTTGCACGTTTTATACAGAGCGTTGATACCGAAGACCGCATAGCTATTGATGTCCCAGAAGAAGCAGGTGAAATATTTTCTAAGGATATTGGCCCTAGTGTTATGCAACAAAATGAAGCCTCTATTAATAATGCAATTACATTTGATAGCACAGAAGAGAATGGCTTACCTCTTATACAGCAACGAGAGGAAGAACGAAATAGCACTGTAGAACTTGCTCGATCTAGGTTTCCTAAACACACTGTTGATATGTGGTTAAACAATCCTATTGGCATTGGTGAAGTAGGTGATTTTATAGATTGGTCACAAATTCTTCCTGCTGGTGGTATTGTGCAAGGCGCTGAAGCTGTTGGGTTGTTGCGTATATCAGACAGGATTCGTGAAGGCCAAGATGTTTCTGAGGCAGACAAGCAATACTTAGATAAGTGGCTAGACAAGTCTATAGAGATGGAAGTCAGAGGCATGACCTTTGGCGGCAAGTTTAGGTACTATGGAGAGCAGATTCCTGCGTTTGTAGCAGAGTTTGCGGCTACAGGCGGTGTTGGTAAGAGCGTTCAAGTAGCGGCTCTTAAAACGACTCAGGAGCTTGTTAAAAGCCGTGTATTAGGGCAGGTAGCTGGAGCAACAGCAAGGGTAGCAACACAGAGTGCTATGCTTATGCCAGTACAAGGATATAAAGCATACGGCAATATACGCATCTCGCAAGGCTTAGAGATCTCTGAAACAGGCCAGTTAATATTTCGTGAAGCTAAAGAAAGCCCAGCCATAAGTGCATTAAAAGCATACGGATATGTAAGTGCTGAAATAGCGGCTGAGTTAACAGGTCTAGCTGTAGCGTCAAAGCTAAGTAAATCTGTGCGTTTCCAGAAAGGTAAAGTCGCTCTTGCAAGTGGTGCGATTACTAGCATTAATAAACTTCCTGCTAATTTAAAAAACAATCTATACAAAGCGTATCAGCTAATTAAGCCTAATGCTCGCATGTCAGAGGTATTTACTAGGGCTGGCTGGAACGGCATGTTGATGGAGTTAGGCGAGGAAAGAGTAGCTGACATCTTGCGAGAGTCTGTTGATTTAGCCCTGACTGAAGGGTACACAATGGCTGACGTACTAGAAGGCATAACGCCCGATGCAGAGCAGTTGTTGCTTGAGTCTGGTTTAATTATGACTATGGGTGGTGCAAAAGCAGGGGCAACAGCGGCAGTTAATTTATTAGTTCGCAAGGGGATGGCTCTTGAAGACGCTCAGAAATCAGTAGATCAGTTAACTTCTTTAGAGCAAGACGCGTTAGTTGATGACCAGCTTACTGTTGATGACACTCCTCTTGTTGATGAGGGTGTTGTTGATAACTCTTTAAATCAAATTGCGGATGCTAATGTAGTTGAAGAATTGCCTGACACAAGAGGGCAGGGCCAACAATATCATGGTACATCTTCTGAAATAATCAATTTAGCTGAATATACCTATAGCCCTGTTAATATTTATGGGCAAGGATTTTATACTACAGATGCGGTAGATGTTTCAGAAGGATACAGTAAAAAGGGCAAAGGCAAATCGCCATTTATTTACAAGGTAAATGTTGTTAATGACCCTGTTTTATATGATTTAGATTCGCCAATTTCTTTAAATGATCGTGTTGCTGTCGAGGATATTTTAGATGATCTTTACCCTTTGTATGAAAATGAAATGGGAGAATTTGTTCACCTTAATACATTAGGTGAAATTTTTGATACTGTTAGGCAAGAGTCAGATCAGAGTGCTGACTATATACAAGAATCATTCGAAGCTGTGCAAGAATTGCTAAGTCAAGATGGTTATGATGGATACACACACGTTGGCGGCAAATTTACTAAGACAAATCCACACAAGGTTGAAATATACTGGACTCCAAAAAACCACATAAAATTAGAAAAAATTGATAGTGATGTTAAATTAACGCCACAAACCTCACAGCTAAACCATGAGTTTTCAGGTAATTTAGACTTATTACATGGGTATAGTAAAAGTAATCGTGAATTTGAAAACGAAATAGGAGAGTTTGTAAGTTTAGGCCCGTTAGAAAAATTTGACCCTATAGGGGAGTTTAAGGGGTTTAGGTTTGACGGAGATGGTGGAACTTTTGGAGACCAAGGTGTTTATCTAGAAGAAACTTCAAACTTATTTTTTAACACACCTGATATGGTCGGGTTTGGCGCATCTGAACTTGCCCATGTTAAAGCAAATTTTGAGAAGGCTTTTGTCCTTACTCCCGATACTGTAAAAATTTTTAATAAACTTACAAAGAAGGGTAAAGGTAAAGATGTTGTTGAGCATTTAAAAGAGCAGGGCTATGACGGCATTATAGTTAGAGGCTTTGACCCTAATAAAAAGTATGGTTTAACAGACGAAGGTTTTACACAGCCGCAAGTTATGCACTTTAAACCTGAAACTATGGAGGTTGTATCTACAGCTTTAATTAAAGATAGGGATGCGTTTGTTGCACAGATAATAAGTGAAGGCGTAGAAATAACTGTAGACCAAGCCATAGAAGAGTCTATTGAAAATATAGACAACCCTGCACCTGACCTTATAACTAGCGCGCAACAAGACCAACTAAGTGCTGGTCAAGAACCAGATACTATTGCGGCAGATGAAAGTATTTTTAATGAAGAATACTATAAGTGGATTGACGATCTAGGTGCGTTGGTAGATGTTGCGAAGGAAGCGGCAAAGAGAGGTAAAGACAACTTCTTAGAGAATAGTGTGCGCTTGTATGCTGGTGTAACAGGCATGGCTCTTAGTTCACTTAACAACGGAACAACTGTTTTAAATGATAAGGGAGAGCTGATTGAGACAGGAAAAGGACTAAAGTCTATATTAAACGATTTTGACTTTAACGCTATGCGTATTGAGAGAGATCCAAAAAAGAGAAAGAAAGACTTAATTGATTACTTAATTGCGCGTAGGTATGCCCTAGACCTAAAGGACAGGGATGATGTAAAGATTACTGAAAAGCAAAAAGAAAAGTCTATTAAAGATTTAGCTAGAATTAGTGAAAAATATGGTGAAGACATTGTATTGCTAGACACTTCTGCACAAGAGATATACGACTACCAAGACAGAATGCTACAAATGCTAGTGTCTTTTGGTGTTATGTCGCAAGATAAGTACAACACTATCAAAGCAGAGAATCCTAACTACATTCCTTTCCAAAGAGTTATGGATGAAGAGTATGGTGAAACAGCAGGACTACAAGGATTGCAGGTAAAAGCAGGCACTACGTTTGCTGGCAAAAAGTTAGGGCAAGTAATTAAAAAAATAGAAGGTAGCGACAAAGAAATTGTTGACCCAATAGAATCTATCATAAGAAATACCATGAGGATTACTGACATTGCTTACCAGAACCGTGTAGCTAATCAGCTAGTAGATCTTGCAGATGTCATGCCTGAATACATTAGCACTACCAAGCCTGCAATGAAAACGGTAACAGATCCGAAAACAGGAACAAAAATATCAAGACCTCGAGAAACTCAACCTGCGGATGTAATTACAGTTTTAGTAAAAGGAAAAAGAAAATATTACAAAGTGCATCCATCTCTTGTTGCCGCAATGACATCTATGCATCCACAAGAAATTACAGGTCTTGGGTGGTTGTTAAGTAGACCTGCAAGTATTTTGCGTACTGGTGCAACTATTGTTCCAGAGTTTATGGCTAGAAACTTTATTAGAGATGTACATGGATCTTATGTATTAAGTGAAGCTAGGCCAAATGTTATTGACGTAGTTAAGGGATTAACCGCTCGAATTGGCAAGAACGACTTGTATGAAAGGTGGCGAGCTTCAGGAGCATCATTTAACAGCTACATGAATATGTCTGACGAGGGTGTGAAGAATGCTTATGCAGAGATCTTCAAGGAAGAGGGTAAGCTTAAAAGATATCTAAAGAACCCATTAAATTTACCGCAAGACATTGGTGCTGTGATTGAGCAAAGTGTACGAATAGGGGTTTACAACGCGGCTAAAAGAAAAGGAATGACAGATGCTGAAAGTGCTATGGAAGCAAGGGATGCAAGCATAGACTTTGCTAGAGGAGGTAGTGCGAGCAAAGAAATAAATAAATACGTGCCATTCTTTAATGCTGGTGTACAAGGTTCAAACAAGTTTATTCGCGCTTTGAGAAAGAACCCTAAAGCAATGATAATGTATGCTTCTGCTACGATTACTATCCCTCAGATTTTGATTACAGGATATTACTTGTATCTTGCTCCAGAAGAGGAAAAGAAAGAATACTTAGAAATACCTGAGTGGCAACGAGATATGTTCTGGGTATTTAAAGTAGGAGACACATGGGCTAGGTATCCAAAGCCTTTTACTATAGGTTTTGCATTTGGAAGCACAATAGAGCGATGGATGATATGGGCAGATTCCGAAGGAGAAACGGCTGTTTCTGACATGTTCTTTGACTTGTCTAGAGGCTTAGTCACGGCACTTAGCCCTGTTTATGATCCAAGTGCTGTTGTTCCTAGCCCAATTAAAACTGCTGTTGAACAAGTTACTAATTATAATTTTTTCCAAGGCAGACGTATTTATCCAGAATGGATGGATGCTGATCCTCCAGAAGAAAGAAAGACCGCTGGCACATCACTGACCGCGCAAGAGTTAGGCAAGGCGTTTAACTATTCTCCAGCAAAAATAGACAATCTTATTAGGGGAACTTTTGCAACATCTGGGCCTTACATTACAGATGCAGGTGACGTATTGCTTAAAAAAGTAAAAGAGTGGAATGGAGAAGAGTTTCCAGAAGACCCAACAAGTCCTGTTGACATACCTTTAGTCAGGGCATTTACTATGAGGTATCCTACTGGGGGCATGTCTAATAGTGTACAACAGTTTTATGAGACTCAAAAATTAGCAACGCAAGTTAAAAATGGGTTAGAGATATTTAAAGATGAGCGGCTTGAAGAATACAGGCAAGAAAATGAAGCGTTAATTTCTGTTACGCCTATTATCAACGCACAAGGCAAACGTATTAAACAAATTAACAGGTTAAGAAAAAACATATACAAAGACTTAGGAATGAGTGGCAAAGAAAAACAACAAGTGTTACGCGATTACGATGACCAAATACTTGATGCCGCTAGGATAGCTAATGAAGCACTTTCTGACGCATTGCGTAATCTGGAAGAATAAACATCGAGTGATTTATAACGCTAAAAATAGTATAATTAACAGAATTATTGAGGCCATAAAATGACAGTAACATCAGCAACAACTAGAAACGATTACGTTGCCAGTAGTGGTCAGACGGTATTTCCGTATACGTTTACTGCTTTATCCGACACCGACATCAAAGTCCTCAAGAATGGAGTGACTCTTAGCCTTGGCGGTGACTACACTGTTACCTATGGCTCATACGGTGGTACAGTTACATTAACTAGTGGTGCTACTGGCGGTGATGAGATTGCTATCTACTTAGATATGCCTCTACAGCGTACCGTTAACTACCAGAACAGTGGTGACTTCTTAGCATTAGATGTTAATGGAGACTTCGACGCACTGTGGTTAGCACTACAGCAGACTACATCAGGCTTAGATCGCACTGTAAGGCTCTCTGACAGCGATCCCAACATAGTTGGTATAGAACTACCCCTACCTGACGAACGCGCTCAAAAGCTACTTGCATTTAGCCCTACAGGGGCAGTGACAGTACAGCCGTATGTAGGCGGTCAGACCCAGATTCTATCAAGAGATTCTTTTACTGGTGATGGCTCAACAACTACGTTTACAATGAGCGAGAGTGCATCAGATGCTTCTATGCTTAATGTTATTGTAAATGGCTTGATGCAAGACGTAACCTCTTATTCTGTTACTAACAACACCTCTTTAGTTTTTTCTGAAGCTCCTCCTCGCGGTGCAAATATCGAGGTAAGGTCTTTTGTGCAAGTAGAGGTTCTATCTACTGAGTTAAAGAGTAATGAGTTTTCAGGCAATGGTTCTACAGTATCGTTTACTCTTGGCTCTTCTGCTATCAAGAATAATACCTTTGTTTACATTAACGGTGTGTATCAGTTTAAGAGTACATACTCTATATCAGGAACTTCAATTATCTTTTCTACTGCCCCTCCTCTTGGATCATCTATTGAGGTTATGGTTGCTGGATTTACTACGTCTATTATAAGCTCACCAGCGGCAGACAGTGTAGGAACATTAGCTATACAAGGCAATGCAGTAACAGCGGCTAAGATAGCTTCAGAGCCTGTAGCAGTAGGCATAACAACTGTAGTTACTTCTGCATCCATGAC
>Ga0208298_1000367_pt1 | contig 19797 bp, 12 predicted proteins | sample 14BtaG_FD_184088 | JGI IMG/M metagenome (GOLD analysis project Ga0208298, IMG submission 184088) | Marine viral communities from the Subarctic Pacific Ocean - 14B_ETSP_OMZ_AT15311_CsCl metaG (SPAdes) (version 2) | ecosystem: Environmental > Aquatic > Marine > Oceanic | place: Pacific Ocean... | reverse complement strand
TGTAATACAGGCTCACCAAGTTGCCTCTTACAATATGTGATAAGATCAGCTCTTGAATTTGGAGACGCCATTACACACAAAAATCCCTTCTTACCTATTTAGGAAGAAGGGATCTGAGAGTTATTCTACTACTTCTGTGGGTGCTGCTTCTGCTGCTTCCTCAGGTTTCTCTTCTAGAAGACCTAGAGTTTCTAGACCGCCTTCTAGTTTAATCTTATACTCTTTTGCTTTGACTAGATTTGTTTCGAGTTCAGCAATTTGCTTTTCGGTTGTAGCAATTTGCTCTTCAAAGTTTGTTTTAAGTTGTGCTGGATCCATGGTTATCACATGTAATTGTGTATGTTTTATTTATTATAGTTCTGTATTCTCAATCCAACTAGTAATAATGTATTTTTCACCAGACAATGGGGGGTTTCCCCTATGTGTATGCATCCATTGTGCTGGCCAGATTAAAAATTTACCTCTTTCTGGTTTTACTCTAAGAGACTGATATAGAAATTCCGTCTCTCCACCTTCATCAACATCATTTAGATATAATATTGTAGCAAACATTCTCCTGTTGTTTGCATATGGTCCATCTTCATAATGCCAAACATGATACCCTTGAGATTTGGAAGTCTTTTGAATATTCATATAAGCTTGTTGAAACTCAAAATTAGCAACACTATTCCACCTTTGAACATACAAGTCCATTGCTTGAGAAGTTAAATTATTATAATCAGAAAGTAATGGAACGTTTCTATTGAAATTTAACATATGGGAAGTAGTATCAATAGTAATAAGATCATCCTGTACTAGTTGTGCTCTTTTTTGAGGTGTATCATTTTCAACATTTATATTTCTTCTACGGATAATATTATTTGCTTGATCTGATTTTTTATGGAAGTCAATATACTGACTACAATTTATATCAGAATAAAATATTCCAATAAAATCATCTCTCAATTCAAAATCTTTAATCATCTCCAAAACTCCATGTCTTTATATTTTTTTATGATAGAAGGGGGTAAAACGTCATGTGGATTTCTAGAAGTTTTCTCTACATTATTTCTAACATAATGAAGATCTGGCAATCCTAGTAGATCATCTCTTGAGGAAAATTTGTTCTCTAAATTTTTATACTCATGATGATACTCTGGTAAATCTAAAAATCTATACAACTCACTAATAGTTTTATTTGTGTCTAAAACTAGGTCGTCGTATTCAACTAGATGAATACAATCTAATTTGTAAGATTCTTTCATACAGTTTAACACAAGATCAATTAGACCTTCTCTTTGCATTAACCATTCACAACGATTTAGATTATTAATTTCTAATCCTTGTCTAGACAAATACACGTCAACAAAAGAGTTTTTTGATTTTTGAATCAAACAGATATATGATGATAGTATTTCTACAATACTTCGGACACAACAAATTACTTTTATATTTGGATTTATAACACCTAAAATATGATTAATGTTAAAGGTGCTATTCCAAACTCTACATTTATCAAAGACATATTTTTCTTTTACATCAGAATAATATCCATCAACAATTCCCTTTGCGATGTATTTAAAACAATTAACTTTTGGATATAGTATTTGTTGTTCATTGGTTTCTAAAACGTTAAAGGCATTAGATACCAAATTACAAACTGGAGATTCTGGACCAGAATGAAATGCTGGATTTTGATTTAGAATTGTAGAAAGTAATGTTTCTCCAGATCTAGGAAATCCAGCAATAAAAAAATATTCTTTATTCATTGCTATAATCTTCTACTCTTAGAATAGCAGAGGATAAATTTCTACCATCATCAAAGTTAATTTTTCCATATGGCATTGAATTAAATGCGATAGACCACCTCTCATCTTCTCTATCATTAATTGCTCCATGTTCTACCCAATGAGGAAAAAACACTACTCTTCCTGGGACAGGATCTAAAGTAAAATACGAATTCTCATAGGGGGAGATTGGCATTGTAGATTGATGTGATCGATATACAACTGGATCTCTTACAGCAAGAGGAGCTCCTTCAGTTAAGAAAAATACTCCACTCCAAGCACTCATGGGATGACGATGAAATTGATTTGAAGTATGTGGACCATATTTGTTTGCCCACGCTGTAGTTATTTTAAATCCATCACATTTAAATTCATATCCTTGTCTTAATTCTTCAAGACATTGATTTAAAAATACAAATAACTCTGAGTAGTTAGGGTCTAGATAGAGATTAGGATCAGATTGATCAACAACTTGTGTTCCTTCATTGGTAAAAGTTGCTTTGGTATATTCTAAAAGAGCTTCAGTATCACCTTCCCAATCAGCGTGGAACAATCTGGTTGGGAAAATTTCTAGTGCTTGTAATGACATAATTAAATAAAATTAAAATTAAATGAGATAGTTACTCTTAATTCATCACTTGTTTGTCTAGCAACTCTATGTTCAAAAAATGATGGGAAAATTATAATATCTCCTTCTTCAACATCTAATGTTGATTGTGGGTGCCACATTGGTGGGATTTGATCCATAATAAAAGACTCGTGCCTTGGTGATGAAGAGATAGATACTTGTCTATATGGATTTACAAATATAGTAGAAGTGTGAACTTCTGGATTGTATTTTAAATAATGGACTGCGGAAAATTGACAGGGCAAATGATCATGTAGATCATGAGATTGATTGTTTTTATATGCATTAACCCACGCACTATTGACAGAAACTTGTCCAGAAATATTCATTTCTTTAGCAAGATCTTCAAAATTGGGCATATACAGAGGTAACACATCTTGCCAAGAAAATCCAACGTCTTTACCATAAGTAGTAAAGATATCGTTATCCCATGGGGCAGAGAACGTTGTTGGATTTTTTTCATACTCTTCTTCTACCCATCCCATACACATGGATTGGATATCAGAATTGCTCTCTACCTTTGCTCTGTAAATTGATATAGGAAATAATTCAGTTAGCATAATATATGATGTCTCAAACTATTATAGCAGAACTTCCTCAATCTCGCAGTTATCCAAAGTAAAGTTTGGCATATGTGGATCAGTTGGAATGTTTGGATCTCTCTTACATTCCATAGAAAATTTTACTTGATTTAATGTAGGAACTACAGTAAACTTACTGTCATCTGGTGTCATGTATTTGGTTGGAGGAACTTTAACAATATTTGTATTGTTTAGTTTTCCAGCATCATCATAAAGTTCTATGACGTATGTAAATTCGTTGTTTGCGTCTACAACAGTTTTGTTCTTGTATACTTTAATTTTCATTTATCTTACCCAAAGTGCTAGGTTATAATTAACGACCCCATTACCACCGCCCATACAGTTGATGAATGGAGAATTGGGGTTAATACCACCTAGGTAATTAACTCCATTGGAATTAGATCCATAAATCTCCTTTCCTCCACAATATGCAGAAACCATACAGTATCCAGCATAACCACCCCAGTTTCCATTGTGTCCGTGTTTTACACCAACACCACCAGCAGTATATCCATAATTACCATTACCAGAAGCACCTGATGTAGAAATTCTTGCTTTTGCTTCGTTAGAAGAGTTAAAATTGTTAGTAACATTAAACATCAAATTATATGATGCGTTGTTATAACCATTAATAGTATTTGAAATAAACAAATCTCCACCCAAAATTTGTGGGCGATTATTATTCCAAGTTAATCCATTAGAATAATCTTGACCACTTTCTCTTGCGCTAGTTGAAATAGTTTTATTTGTACCCGATGCCATCATGGTATACATGGTCTGACCAGGAAAGTTATCATTAGCATAAACTCCATATCCATGAAGTTGACCAGCTGTATTGTCAAATCCACCTTGTTTGTGAACCATGAAACAAATTTTACTTACTGGGTATTTGTCGTAAGCTCTTGTTTTAATATTTGCTGACCATGGAGTTCCTTCTGTTGCTCCCTGTGAATTTTGGGTAGTCCAGAAAGAAGTATTATCCCAATGTGGAATTCCACCTTGACTGTTCTGAGCACTGTCTGTATTGATATTAAATACTAAAATCCAAGGAACTCCATCAATTGGATTATCCATCTTCGCATATGCTTGATATGTCTGATCAGAAGAATCTTTAAACCAGTAAACACCGTCAGAAGTAACACCAGAATCTACCAAATCTTGTAAACTAGAAGCAGCTTTTTCTGCAGAAGAACCATCAGCTCCTGTGCTTCCTCCACTAGTCCATTCGGTTCCATTCCATAATTGAACTACATTTTCTTCGGTATTGAAGATCATGAATCCAGTCGAAACTCCACTTAGAGCATCTCTCTGTGCAACAGTATATGTTGGGAGATTTAATTTTTCTGTGACATTTAAAGTGCCTGCGTTTAATGTAGACATATCGTTTCCTTACTAGACGTATTTATAGTATAGTTTATTATGATGTAATAGGTGGAACTTTTTTCCACTCTTTATCAGTAGCATTTACTGATATATTTTTTGGTGCAAACACATACATGAAACCATCAGAAGTATTAAATGCTAAGGTTCCAACGTCAGCATCACCAGGCATAGATGATATACTAGAGAATTTTGGTACAACTACACCAACAGTAGATATAGCATTTTTTAATGTTATTTTTGCTGACATGCCAAATATACAGTGTTATGATACTATTTATTTAGATGATGGACCAAGTGCCACCACTGGAAATTGTAATAGTAAAACCATCTGCAATTTCCACTGGACCACCTGACTGTGCGATAACACCAGAGTTAATAGTGACATTGCTTTCAATCAAATCAGATGTTGTTCTAATAATGCCTTTAGAATCTAACCATTGTGGTAGTCCACCAACATACATACTACCAGTCATGTTTAAGTCGCCAGCAATATCTAATTGATAAGCAGGTGATGTAACATTACCAATACCAACTTTGGAGTTTCTATAGATGTTAGCGCCAGAATCATTTGCAGATTCCGTCCATCTAGAAGTAACAAATAATGCATTGTCCTGGTATAAGAGACCATTAATGTTTAGATCTCCATTGACATTTAAGGTATAGTTTCTGGTTTCGTTTGGATCTACTGTAGTATCAACTCCAGAGAAACTATTTGTGTTAATAGCAACTCTATTAGTAGTACCTTGGATAGCAAATGCTGGAGCTTGAGCAGGAGTTGCTAAACTCTTCCAATCATCACCACCATTAGTTTGTGATGCGTAGATCTCGAATAAATCAGCACCTCCACCAATGTTGGAACCTAGGCGGAAGTTCTTACCACCACCAGGTCCTGTTCCACCACCTCTAAGTTGAATATCTGCTTCTTGGTTTGCAGTTCCTTTCGCAATTCTTACACTGTTAAGTGCGTGTGTAATATCACTATAGATATTTTGCCATCTATTAGAATCAGCACCCAAGTCCTGAGCACTATCAGCACCAGGAAGAACATTGCCACTATTAGAAATTGTAAGTCGTGTCGCAGAAGTAGAAGTTGCTGTTCTGGTTCTAATAATTAGTTCACCAACATTAGCACTTGTTCTGTGTGTTGTAATACCCCACTGAGCAGCAGCAGATGCACCATGTTGTAATACAATACCAGATTCGCCAGTATCTACTTGATTGAATACACTTGATTGGTAAAGTGATCTTTGAGAAGATATTGCTGCTCCTGTAGTGAACTCATCATCACCAAGTGCTGTGTAAACATTAAAGGTAAGATTATTGGCGTTAGTTGTCTGACCTACGTTAACTAAATTATCGGTAGAATTAACGTAGAAAGTTCCACTATCAACGGTTAGATCAGCACCAATAGTTCCGTTTCCACCAACATTAAGAGCACCTGATCCCTGAACAACTAGATTATTATTTCCAGTGATCGTTAGACCACCAGTCATTGTATCACCAGTTTTCAGAACGTTAAGTGATGCAGCACCAGTTAGATCTGCAGTAATTGTACCAGCAGCAAAATTACCACTGGTATCTCTCATTACAGCAGACTTAAGTGATGTTGTAGAAAGTACATTAGCACTATTAAATGCAACATTACCTGCGTTCCAAATAATATTATTGTTAACTGTAAACTCGTTTTCATCTATAACTTTAACTTCAAGACTACCAGATCCCTCATTCGCATCACCGCCGCTAGCAATAATTGCAACGTTGTAAGTAGGATCTCCATTATTATCTACTGCTTGTGCTTGTGAAGAATTGAAATAGATGTATGGTTGAGTTGCAGCAACACCATCATATCTGCCAAGTCTTAAATAACCAGTACCAGAGGTATTGCCCATCTCTGCATACTGAACTGTATTGGCATCATAAATTTCCCACTGTTCAAATTCTCTTTCATCTCCTGCTACACCAATATAAATTGCAGCACCAATATTTCCACCAGAAGCAAGTCTTCCAACGAGCATTGTATATGTTTTACTAGAATCATTTTGATCAATTATTTGAGGATTTGCTGTGATAGTAAAATCACCAACGCTCAATTTGTTGATATCATAAATGTCAACTGTACTGTTAGTTTCAAAATCTCCACCTGGAGAAATATCAAGAGCTTGTCTTACTAAAATTCTATAGAAAGTATCGGTTCCTCCATAAGATGAAACTTCAATTTTATCTCTGAACTTAGTAGAACTTCTCCACGTTGGAAGTCTAGTATCAAAGAGTTCGTTATCTTTAATGTTCCATCCATCTTGATACCATACACCTTGCTTGTTATCAAGTTTATCTGCATCTAATCCAGAATCAATACCCATGTTTCCAGAGGTCCAGATCTCTTGCCATGAACCATATGATGATACAGCAGAACCGGAACCACGGAAGTAAATTCTATCATCATTTGCAAATGCCATTTGCCTGACACCACCAAAAGTAGCATCTCCACCGGTTGATCCATTACGAAGAGTCATTACTAAATGCTTGGTAGCATTTTGACCTAAGTTATTCAATGCTGGGAATGCTGCTGACAACCCGTTGGAACTATTGAATAGAGTTTGAAGTGTTACACCTTGTACAGCTTCTGATGGAGCAGGATTGGCGTTAGCATTACTGATACCAGTATCAACACGAAGTGTGTTAGTAGATCTACCACTAATATCGATACCGTAAGTTCCACTAGCAAGTTTATCTGGATTGATACTACTATCAACAAAGAAAGCACCATTGAGATAGTAAGAACCTTGCTGACCGTCTAATAAATCAGCATCAAGTCCGCTATCAGGACCCATCTGGATAGATACAGATCCATTTCCTTCATTGCCAATATTGAACTGAGACTTCTTAAATCTAGCAACACCAATAGTACCAAAGAGATCTTGAGAAATTGTTAGATCGGAAACTCTTTGTACATCAACTGCGATGTTAGCAAATTGTTTTGCAACAGTTGCTAGTTTTGCGAGTAGAACTAAACCAGAACCAGATCCAATGATTGCTGGATTTGGTGTGACTTGGAAATCTGCAGTATATCCACTACCAGAATTGGTTACAGTGACTGTAGTAACTTGACCTGATTGTCCATTCTCACCAACAATGATATTTACTCGTAGATCATTTCCATTAATTCCTGCAGGTGCATCTAATGCAACATCAAAGTATTGACCATCAGTAAATCCAGTGCCTGGATTTGCAATAACAATAGAATCGATAAACTCAGATCCAGTCTGTGTAGAATCAAAGACTAGTGGTGAAGAACCACGACCAAATTCTATAACTGTTCCTAGCGCAATATTTGCTGTGACTGGATTATTGAAAGAAACTGTTGTCAAGTTTCCAATAACTGTTACACCATTTACGGTAGTGTCTGCTGGAATTCCTGCTACAGAATCACTGATAGTATGTCCTTTGAGAACATCTGATAGTCCTTGGAAGATAAACGAACTTGCTCCTATAGATGCTTGAGCAAAAAGTCTTGCGAAGTATCTTGTTTCTGCACCTTTAAGTGATTGAACAGCACTAGCATATCTTTGGTCTCCCCTTAAGAAGGTAAAGGAGTTTGCTGCTTCTGAACCTAGTAATGTGGAAGAAATAACTTGACCTGGAGCAGCAGTAAGATCTCCAATATTAATAGCTTGTGCGGAAAGAGATACCCAATTGCTAGAAGTAAATGCTGAGGTGTTGACAACTCTAGTAATATTGATACTATTTGTAGGAGAAGAACTATCATCAAATGTATCGGTATCAAGCATCTTAATCTTGTTAACGATATTACCGTACAATCTACTTTCAATAAGTCCGGTGGCAGTTGCTTGTGTACCAGCTCCAGGAGGTGCTGCGATAGTTATAACAGGTTGTGTGGTATAACCTTCTCCACCAATATAACCAGCATTTTCTTCAATTGTAATAGTAACAATTTCGCCATTAGCAATAGAGCAAGTTGCAGATGCTGGAATAGCACCAGCAGAGGGATTACCACCAGAAATAGTCACTGTTGGAGCAACGGTGTATCCAGAACCACCATCAGTAATGTTAATTTTATATAACACACCTTCTCTATATTCAGTAGATTGAATTCTACCTGTAGATGGTGTACCAGTATATACATCACCGACATTGAATGATAATGTTGGATCTACAGCAAATCCAAGATATAGACTTGTTAAGTCATTGTTTAGAATAAATGAAGTCTGAGTGTCTTGCTGAATCGCAATATCACCGGCAAGTGCTCCTTCTAATCCTAATCTTGCTGCCTGATCCGCAACAGTAAAGACGCTGAATGGTCTAAGTGCTGGGATCTGATCAAGAGAGATCTTGCCAGAATCTGTGAGTTCAACCAGTGCTCTAGGAACAGCGTTTGTAGAATATGGTTTGTTGATATAAGGTCCAAGGTTGTTGGTGATGTAGTCCTTAACTGCCTTCTGTGTAGGTAGTTTAGAATCACTTGTGTTTGCACCACCAAGAGTATTTGAGTTATCAAAACCAGTGACAACAACGTCACCACCTTTCAGTTTCAAGAATTCAACTTCCGAAATTGTAACAGTACCTGTGAAAGTAATATTACCAGTTCTGTTTTCAATTCTCGCAAATGTACCAACTTTAAAGTCTCCTAGTTCGTCAGTACCTGAGACATATACACGACCATAGTTTTCAGATACCTGCTCGTTTGCCTCAACTTTAGTTCCACCGTTCTCAGGAAGAGCTAAGTAGTTAGTTCCGGAACCTGCAAATTCCCATGTGTGCGAGGAGGAGTTGACGATAGATGGTCTGTGTAATCTAATAGTAGCATTTGCTGCATTAGATGGTGTCAATGCTTGCTGTAGTGCTGTTAGACCAGAAACAGTGGCACCATCAGATTCTCTGATAAGAGATAATCCATTACCAATACCATCATCAATAGTAAGTGTTGCAGAGAAAGGAGGTCCAACAGTAACAGCACTTACAGCATCAATAAAGAATTCTTTATCCGGATCTGCATTTCTAAATCCATCAATTTTAATAATATAATGCTCAAGTGGTTCCCTGCCAATATTACCAATTGTCATGGTAGTTCTGCCAGTTGGAGTTTGTGATACAACATTAATTGTACCTGCGTCAAACTCGTATGGGTCTTTACGGAAACCCGTTCCCCTTAAAGCAAACGTACCAAAGTTGGTAGCAGAGTTAGTAATAGAAGCATAACCACCAGTATCGCAGAAAACACCATCTTGACAGAAGATAACAAAAACAGAAACTAATTGTGTATAACCATCGTTAATAACTTTATAACCTGTGCCACCAAAGGAGACAATCGTGAATGCCGCAGCAACCATCGACTTACCTTGATTCGGGAACGATGCTGTTCCGTCTGGTTCCAAACCAGGGAAAGGACAGTTAGGTTGCTTAACTTTATCACCATCGATCAAAGCACCACTACCACCTCTAAATGAGATAACAGAAGCATTCTGTGTATATGGAGATGCCTCAATAATTGGGAAGTCATCATACCTACCACGAACCGCCATGCGGTTATTATTAAAATCACTTATAAAACTATCTGGATATGATAAAATACTATTAGTTTCGTATAAAGTTCCAAAAGTTTGTGTGATAGATCCAGGGGCAGCACCATTAATAGCATCCGAAGCATACTCCAAAATACTATCAAAGGTTGTTAATGCTGTTGTGATAGCAGAAGCAATAGCAGCACATGATGGGTTTGCACTATCTTCTAGAATACTCCAATCTTCAAATTTTGGAATGAGTGAAGTTGTTGCGAATGGAGCATAGATAATTTTAGTTCCATTTGCTAATGCACTTACAAACGTGTGTGCGTCTGTATTACTACCAGCTGCTCCAACATTACATGTAACTGTTGTGTTGCCACTAGAAGATGAAACGTTAGTAATTAAGAAACTTTGACCAAAATTTGCATCAGTTCTATATGGACTTGAATCATTACCACCGCCATTAGCAGCACAACTATATGTAATAGCTCCTTCAGCAAAGGCGATTCTATCTGAATTGGCAACTGGTGGTGTTGTGGGATCTGGAATGACTACTGTCATCACACCAGTTGCAGGAAGATATGTAGATCCTGTTGGTGTAGATGTGATAACATCTCCATCAGACCAATTACGCATTGCCGCAATAGCAAGATCTTTTACTTGCTGGAATGCATATCTAGTTTCTTCTAATTGTGCTTCTGGAATTCCAGAAAGAACAGTTCCACTAAAATACGATTCTGCAGCAGAAACAATACCATGGTTTCCTCCAAGAACTAAATCTCTTACAAGACCTTCAATTACAAGTCTAATGTCTCTAAGACATTTTCTTTGACGAATATTTGAAAGACCTAAAGTTGGATATGCTACCTCAGTATCAATAAGTGCTTGGTCTGCAATTAGATCAGCATTCTTAGCAATTAGATAAGCAGCATCAAGATATGTTCCAGATGCATCATTAGTAATAACATCTACCCAAAGATATGATAATGTATCGATAGCAGATCTTACGTCATCACAAGCAGGAGTTCCTGCTGTTGTGTTGATAATTGTTGGATCGGTGTATCGTGTTGATGTAGCATATTTTGTGGTATATAAAGGATCTGTGATAGTTCTGTTTTTGATCCTCCAATTACACATTGCATATATTGCTAGTTCTCTAGCAGATTCAATAGCACGTACATTTTGTATAATTTCGTCTTCAATAAAAGCAATTTTTCCATCAACAATATATTTTTTAGAAGCTTCAATAATATTATGATTAGATCCAAACTCAAGGTCTCTTACAAGAGCGTTGAGGAAATGTATTACATCTTGCTTACATTGCTCATCTCCGTTAGACCCATTATTTACATTTGTTGGTGAACTATATGATGGATAAATTTTCTCACCAGCAGCACAAGAAATTAAAATATCTGCTAACTGAACAGTATCATCTTCAGACAATGCAGAAATGGCAGCTGCCGTTGTTGTAATAGTAGCTACGCCAGTTATTGCAGTATCATATACAAATCCACTAATAGCATAAGAAGTTCCTCCAAATGTTATAGTGCCACCACTGACATATGTGTTTGCATGATCTAGTGGACCTAGATAAATGTCAAATGTATTGTTAACTGCATCTAAGTTATAGACAGAATAGTAATCTGATTTGAATTTATCGTTAATAATACCAACTACTTCTTCTGCGATGTAGTCTCTATTATTTCTAATTAACTGACAAGCATCTTGATATCTTCTTTCGACAGGAGTGGCAAGTGGAAACTTATTTGGTGAGTTGAGTAGGGATAAAGTAACAGACTTAGAATAAGATTTTACTACAGCAAATTCACTTGGTTGAAAATTAGCAACACTTTGACTTGGAACTTTCTTCGGAATAACAAATCTTCGCGCACGACCATCGGCATCATCCAGAACTTTGTAAATTCTTTGTTTTCCGTTTAAGAAAGACAGATCTGGGTTTGATGTTGGCAAATTTTCAAGAATAATTTCTTGACCTTCTTTAAACTCATGAGTATTAGTTCTACCCACAAGAGCACTGGTGTAGACAACAACACCACCAAGATCTTCTGCATTGCCAAATTGTGCATCTTGAAAACCACCAGTAGCGATACTTGGATCTCCTTGTAGAGAAAAATCTAATCTAGTGATGGGTAGGGTGGAAATGATATCTTCGTCATATGATACAACTTCGCCCTCAGCTCTAATTGACTTGAGATTTGTGCTATCAAGAGTATTTGTCGCACCAGCTGCAGCATTAATGTTAATGGTTTCTGATACAGTTGTATCCCATCCAACTGCTCCTAAGATAGGGACAAAAGTAACATCCCAATAAGCAGGAGCACTACCATTATCAATTATAGAAACTTGATAATAACCTTGAGTGAAAGATGAATTATCAGTATCATCTAGAAAAACAACATCGGATACAGAAATATCTCCTGTTGGATCTGTAGTAAACCTTAAAGTATTTTCTCCAGAGGTGCCACTAATTGTTTGTGATAACGCAGAACCAGTGGAAGCAGAAGAAATGAATTGATATTGATCACCTTCAATGAAAGCACCAGATGATAGTTGTACATCAACTGTACCAGAAACAAAAGCATTTGATCCTGTTGTACTATCAAAAGATACATCAAACGTATCTGCTCTAGCACCAGTGTTTAAACCTAATAGTTGACTACCAGTTTGGAGAAGTGATAATCCTGTATTATTTTGGAACGTAATACGAAATCTATCTGGTCCAAAAACCTGATGTCCAATTGGAAACTGTATACCAAAGTCTCCATTAACTTCATTATCAATAATAATTCTTTGCTTGTCATCGAAGACCATAGCAAAGTCCCACGTACCAACTGGGTCGCCATTAGAGTCAATTTTGTCTCTATAAGTAACTCCAGTGACGTAGTTTTTATCACCAAATTTGAAGATATGCTTACCAACGTTTGCTGGTCTAATAATCACCAAACGGAGGTTATCACCAACAACAGAGCAATCAGGAGGTAGTGAGATGGGATTGTCTTCTACATAATCACCACCAGAAACAATTAACGTTTCTTTGACACCAGGAGTAGACCATGCAATTTGTGCTGCTTTCTTGATACTACGAACTGGGTTTACAGCAGAGCGACCATCGTTAAGGTCAGAACCAATTTGCTGTGAGACATAAACACGACCACCAACGTCATTAGTTGCTAGGTTGAGGACGTATTCTGTAGTTGCAATTTTATCAGTTCTATCGCCAAGTTGCGGTGTAATTGAACGTGGGAAAGTTCCTGCTTCCCCAGTACCAAGATAATTAAAATCTGTTGGGTTGTTTACCCTAAAACCGATATGCTTAAATTGAACTTCTCCATTAAGTTCAATACCATCTTTATGTTCTGGTGTGAGAGTTCCAGTAGTTCCTGTGTTTATTGCTTGATATACATTACTAACTGCATATCTATACTGACCTTCTTGTACAATAACATTAGCAGCCCATGGCGTACCAGTGCCATTCATAAATGTTTTGAGATTTGGTCCTCTAAGATCTAAATCTGGAGTAACAAAATTTTCAACGTCAATATTCAGAATTCTGGCAGTATCTGAAATGATAGATGTTGAGGTTCTAATAGCACCATTGATATCTAATTCAAAATCAACAGTATCAAGGAAAGCTGTCGCTGCAGCACCAACGCCATTTCCTCCTGTAAATGAAACATTAGGTACAGATGTATAACCAGTACCAGGATCATTAACAACAACAGTAGTAACTCTGCCATTAAAGATTGTGGCAGATGCTTGTGCTTGTGTTCCACCAGCAGCAGGAGGATCAATAACGACTAATGGTGCTTGAGTATATCCAGATCCTTCTTGATCAAGATCAATGTTATTGACTCTTTGTCCCGTTCTATTAATACCTACACGAGGAAGACCACTAAGTGGGTCTTTCTGAAGGCGCAGGATTTCCTGTTCATTCGCCCCAGTGCCTACCCTAATTGTAGCTTCATTATCACCGATAAGTTTAGGGTTTACGCCCCTGATTTTTTCTTTATCGGAATTAATATGAAAACTCATGGCGCTGTCGTATCCTTGACTTTTTTCCTATGATATATTTAGCACTAAGCCCAAGCAATACTTATAACTTCTGTGGATACCGCCCATTTAATTGTTTGCACTGTTCCTGATCTTACCGTCGAATAACTAAAACGATTAGTTGCTGTGAATGGTAGTACTGTCCATGATTCTCCATTAGGAATATCATCTTTGATGATAGTTAACATGCTAGAAAGAACAGATGTTGCTCCTACTCCATCACAGTAAACAGCACTTTCAATTTTTCCAGAGTAAACAACCCCCGATGGATTGACACCAAGAAAATGACCGGTTATAAAATTAACAGTATTATTACTAACAACAATTTGTGTACCAACATCATCTAACTGAAGTGTTGCCGTATTAACACCTCGTAAAATATAATTTACAGTTTTACTATCGGGGAAAAAATTACTTTTCATTTCGATAGTGTTAAATTCTTTCGCATTATGAAGTTCATCTACATGAACTTTTTCGCCAACAGAAAATCCACCAAGGGATTCAAATTTTTCTAAATTAGTAGCCATTTACTTAATTTCCTGAATTAGTACGGTGAACTGAATAATATCGGCAACAGTGTGATCATTTGATAATGTCACTGTAATTCTTGGTTCTGTAGAAGCAGTAAAGTCAAAAGATGATATAAATTGATCTGCAGAAGTATTTAAACCTCCATATTCACTGTAGAAAATGTCAGTTCCATTATCTATAACAGAATACTCTACCATTGATCTTTTACCAGAACTAGATTTAGAAGCGACTGTTACTTTACATCCTTTAGAAGATGCGCTGTTGTATAAAACTACAGAAGATGATTCTAAACCTCCTTTATCTAATGCAAATGTAGCAGAACTAATTTTATAATCTGCCAATTCAAATTCTTTAAGATCCCCATCAAAAATCTTAACTCCATTAAAAGAACCAGATCCAAATGTAGTGTTGAAGAAAATATCACCCTGATCATCTAATCGAAGAATTGGATCTGTATTTAATCCACTAGAAAGACCAAGATCGAGATACTGTTTAGTACTGCTAATAAATGTTCTGGTTGCGCTACTATTATCAATTGTAGTAGCATTACTATTCAGAGTTAAAGTTTGTGTATCGAGAGCAAGACTTGTTCCGCCACTAGTCGTAATTGTATCAATGTTTGTAAAATCAAGTACAGTTTCAGTTAACTGAATTGTGTTAACATTATTGTTGTAAAAATAAAGAATATTCTCATTTGCTGCAGGAGCAGTTTCTGGAATAATGTATGTATTGCCATCAACATCTCTAACACCACCAAGAGAAGACCAGTTAACACCACTATAACCTTCAAATTGTTGGATTGTGGTATTGAATCTAATAGAACCAGGACCAGCAGGAGCAATTTGTTTTTCGTTATCAGTACCAGAAGGAATTCTAAAGTGGGTATTTGACAATATAATTGTTTGCTTACCTGCATTTGGTTCAATAATCAAATCTTGAACAGTTGTTGAAATTCTATTGTCATGCAATTTTAACTCAGATCCAATAATCAGAGGACAATCTTTAAAAGGTCCTACCCTAACTTCTTCAGCATTATCAAATGTGATTGCTGAAACTGATGTTTGACTCCAAGCTAATTGTGCGGTGCCATTATTCTCCGTTCCTGTTGTATGTGTTGGTTCACCACCAGAAGAAGCAGTTGTTCCATCACTTAGAACTTCGTATATATTGTTTCTATATCTAATGTATTGTCCATTGGTCACCGGAGTGTTTGCAGTCCATTCTACATATGTTGGAAGTCCTAACTTTGTAGAAGAGATTGTTTTAACTCCTGTAAAATCTAAAGCACTTGGAGTTAATTTTAATGTGTTAACAGAATCATTATAGAACCACAGAGTATTGTCATTTGCTCCGGCAGTAAGTTCTGCTAAGATATAAGTATTACCATCAATATCACGAACACCTCCTAGAGAAGACCAAGATGTTGTGGTAGCATTATATCCTTCATATTGATTATTGTCTGTATTAAATCTAATCGCACCATTTTGTGCAATTGGTTGTTGTGGTCTTTGTAAAGTATCTCCAACAGGAAGAACTAATGCAGTTGTTCCTGATACTTTTGCAATTCTTCCTCCTGCAGGAGCAATAGTCAAATCATTAGCACCAATAGTGCTAATTTCTGCTAATTCAATTTGAAGAACATCTGAAGAACTAAAACTTCCTGTGGATTTAACCACACCAGCGGTAGTAATATTACCGTTAGTGCTACTCATTTGTAAACTAGATCCAACATTAAGTGGATTATTTACATTTAAACTTAGAGCAGTCAATTCCAGATTAGTAGAAGAATCAATTTGCTCTACATTTAGATTTGTAGTTGTAGTATTTGTTGCAGAAATATTAGTAATATTTCCTTGTTCTGATGTTATTGATGTAGTTGCGTTTACAGTTGCACTAGAAACTTCACCAGTTAAAACGTTTGTACTTACTGTATTTGATGAAGAAACACTATTTACATCTAAAATAAATCCACTTCCGAAAACTTTTGGATTATTTGGATCAATAGTAATCGAAGATGAACCACCTTCACCAGCATGACTCTCATCTGGATTTGCACAATAGTAATATAAAGGTGTTGGTGTTGTTGCTGAAACTTTAATTGATAATGTAGTTGCTGTTCTAGTAACAGCATCTGTATATTCAGCACCATAAAATTGCAATACTGCAGTTCCAGAAGCAGTTGGATTAACAGTCAAAGTCAGTGTAGTTCCACTGTCTATACTTTCTACAACTGTAGATTGGTCAACATTTCCGGAACCAGATACGTATTCAGCAACCATTCCAGGTAAGATTCCGGTAGTTGAAGAAACTGTAATTTGTTTATCGCTAGTTAACATACTAGCAGTAATATTTTCAATTAAACTTTGTCCCCATCTTCCTTCTGGAAAAGAACTCAATGCAAAAGTGTGGATTGAATTTGATGGATCACTGAAATCAAACTGATATGTGTTTCCAACATATAAAGTAAAACTTGGTTGTAAAGTATATCCAGATCCTACATCTAACTTGTAAAAATAACTTGAATCTACATCAACTGTATTTACTTCAAAAGTTGGGGAAGTTGTTCCTACTTTCCTTAAAACATCACCTGTTTGAAATGAACCTTCCAGATATGCTTCTGTAATATTTCCACCATTTACAGTTGTCTTTACAACAGCAATGCCTGCTTGAGATGATCCATCTGCTTTTTCTAATACATCATCAGCAGAAAACGCGCTAGCAGCAGGAGCACTAACAAATGTGTGCATTGTACCCTGTACATTAATTACCGGGTATACAATCGGATTTGCTAAATCTGTAGGAGTAACATTTAACGTATCTCCTTCTGCATATCCATTACCACCATTAGTAATGTCTAAACTCTCAATAACGCCTAAAGCATCAATCGTATATTGGAATGTAGCAGTACCAGATCCATAAGGAGGAGCAAATGATAATGCTGCAGATCCTGCCTGTGTTGGATTTTGATCTAGAACAACAATATTATTGTCAGTATCAATAGTGAGAACTTTTGTGTTTGCTGGTAGTGTTCCTGTTCCAGAAGATACAGTTACAATAGAACCAATCAAAATTCCATTTGTAGAACCAACAGCAACTTCTGCTAGATTTCCTGGAGATTCAAATGTAAGACTTGCTGCACCTGCGACACTAGGAATATCAGATAAAGTAATTTCTGTAGCACTATCTACAGATGCTACTGTAGTATTGCCAGATAATTGTCCAGTATCTATTTGTCCTCCAAATACTACCATACCATCTAGGATTCCAGCAGTAGATGTTACTGTAATAACAGCACTTGCATCGCTAAGAGTTGTTGCCAAAGGACCAGCACTTCCTTTTAGTTGTCCGCTAGTGCTTGTCGCGCCAGGTAGACTTAAAACATCCGTTATTTGATATCCAGTTCCTTTGTCGGAGAATAACAATTCAGTTACTTTTCCTGGTGTTGTGGAAACTGTATATTGAAATCCTGAACCAGATCCACCAACATCAGTATTGTTAATTTCAAGAATATTATTCAACTGATAGTTTGTACCAGAATCTGTAATAATTACCTGAGTAATAATACCTTGATAATCAAAACTACTGATAGTCCATGCAAATCCACCGCCACCAAAAGTTTGACCACCAATATCACGTTGGGAGGCACTTAAAACATCTCCAATTTGATAATCAGATCCAATTGTTATGTTAGAAACACCAGTAATCGAACCACCAGAGTCAACAGTAATATCTGCGGTTGCACCAGATCCATAAGATCCAGCACCTCCAGTTGTGATGGTAATATCAGCACCCATACCATCATGAGAAGCACAATTATATTTGATTGTTTCGTTAGGCGCGGATGGTTTAATGATTAATTGGACAATTGCATTTGCCGTGCCAGGAGTTCCTTTTGTAATTACCGAATAGTAATCCGTGCTTAATGTTCCACCTTGTGTATTTTGAATAACAAATGGATGTGTATCATTTGATGTATCTGAAACATCAAACGTATATGAATTTCCTTTTACTAACGTTAGTGCTTGTTGTGTATTACCATTAATTTGATATACATTATCTGGGGGTGGAGTACCTGGATTTACTACAGTAGTAACCGTGTATGTTGTCGTAGCGGTGTTAATTAAAGATACTGCTTGATAACTTCCAGTTTCATATGCTGTACCTGGACTACTAATAGAACCAATAATATAAGCGTCTCCACCAATGTCAATTGTTGCTTCTGCACCTGCACCACTACCTGTTGTTGGTGTAAGTGGAACTGTAGTGTAAACCCCTGGTTTGTATCCATTGCCAGCATTGCTAACAACACCACCAATAGATGGTACATTGAAGTCTACAGTAGCACCAGATCCATTTCCACCAGATAAAACTACACCAGTATATTGACCTGGATTGTAATTATCTCCTGTAGTTGTAATGTTTCCAGTAAATTCAGTAACAACAAATTCTGCTTGTGCTCCAGTTCCACTACCACTACTTAACGGAATATCAGTAAAAGTTCCAGCGTCATAGTTTTGACCACCACTACTAATAGAAACACCCGATGTTTCAATAAGTTTTCTTGTTAATAAAATATCTCTAAAAGAATTTAAAGCCGCATTAGAAATATTAAGCAGATTCTTTGAATTGTGAACAAATCCAAGAACCCCTTGTGATGGTTTGTAGATGCCAAGAGATGCATCAGAAGTAAATGCTAATGATGGTAATGGTTTTGTACCATCTCCAATTTTTAAAATACCAGTAGATAGATCACTACCGCCTTGAGAGATACTAAAAATTTGAGAACCAATTTCATTAATTTTTATTCTTTGTTTTTCAAATGTATCAGTTCTAGCGACATTAATTGCTGGCATTTTTTATTAACTCTCTAAGTAGGGATTTGATTTCAGAGACTTCATCCTTCAACATATTTATGTCGTCCAACGCGGAATTCAACTGTCGTTGCTTGCGTCTTGCTTGGATAGCAGAATCGTTGTGATTGACTATGGCACCTGAGGTCTCATCTCTGACAAGACCGTCATGCCCTTTGACTTTAATATAACCCATACGCGGAAATTAAAATGCTGCTACTGCTCTAATATCTTGAATCTTAGGAACAAATGCCGGGTCAACTCCTTTCATAACAATTTTGATAGCAAAAGATGAAAACTCTGGGAGATCAGACACACTATAAGTAATGTCTTGATACGAAGATTGTTTCTCTACAATAGAAGAAATTGTATTTTCTGGAGTAGCAATCTCTAGAGAATTTGGTTTTCCATTTTCATTGAAGTATATCCAGTTAATGTCTTCAAAGTTTTCTTGACTTGAAGATT
>Ga0208298_1000361_pt1 | contig 19878 bp, 19 predicted proteins | sample 14BtaG_FD_184088 | JGI IMG/M metagenome (GOLD analysis project Ga0208298, IMG submission 184088) | Marine viral communities from the Subarctic Pacific Ocean - 14B_ETSP_OMZ_AT15311_CsCl metaG (SPAdes) (version 2) | ecosystem: Environmental > Aquatic > Marine > Oceanic | place: Pacific Ocean... | reverse complement strand
AGGGTAATAAGTCAGCTGCACCTGCTACTGAAGATGAGATTTTAGATCCTGAAAAACTAGAAGAGTTTTTAATAAAGAAGAGTAGTAAACTTATTAATAAGTCGCTCACAATAGTAGACAATGTAAACGATTACATTAGCTCTGCTCCAGAAAATAGAGATGTAACTGCCATGGCAGAGTTAATTAAAGCATCTTCTTCTGCCATAGAAACTCTTAATAAGCTTCATACCGCTAAAGAGCGAAATGAAACACAGAAGGAAGTAAAGAAGATGGATGTAGAAGCGAAAGAGCGGATGAATATTACGGATAATCAAACAAAAGTACTAATGTCGAGAGAGGATATTATGAATGCTTTAATTGATAAAGTAGACGATAAAACGATCGACATTTAGTCGCTAATAGGGTCTTCCTTTACCTCGTCACCGCTTCCAAGCTGACCTTCGATAGTATTAGGGTTAAAGACTTTATCTTTATCACCTTTAATTTTAAATGTAAATCCTCTTCTATCAGGAGAATCAAATTGATTACCTATTAAATCTGTCTCTATAGTTGTATCCTTAATTTTTATTTCTTCAACACCCTTTTCATCATAAGACCGTTGCATAAATTGAAGCTTTCTTTTTATTTTTCCGTTCAAAGATTTTGCTTTATTATCATCACCGAAGTAACTAGAAAGCTTTTTAAACGTAAATACTGCAAAGTCACTTTCCCCTAAATATTCTTCTACTTTATCAAATATATCCTCTGATATTTCTTCAGCTACTTTTCTAAACTCTACATCTTTTACACTATAACACCCATGAGCTTCTGTATTAAACCCATCCTCTCCTTCAAGAGTTACTCTTTCAGACTGCCTTTTATCAATAAACGGTTTTGTGTTATCAGTATTATGTAGATACTCTGAAGCAATGCTTGTAGTCATAGCTGTTTGCTTCGTGGCTGTTGCTATTAAGTCGTTGATGAACTTAGTCGTCTTATTATTAGAAGCTACAGTATTATTAAATGCCACAACGTCTGTTGACCATATAGGAATGGAATTATTATCTGCAGCTGTGTTTCCATTAGTTCCTAAATCATCTGTTGTATCTTTAAAAAAATTCTTAATTTCTTCACCTTGTGGCTTTGCCAACAGTAAAGTATTACCTGCCAAAGGTCCGTTAAAAAGAATACTCTTGTAATATTCTATAGACTCAATACTAATCTCTGTACCCTCTTCATCTATCTTATTGATAAATTTCTCTAATTGTTCTAGTCCTGAATAATAAATCTTTTTGAATTCCTCCATGAATTCTTTATCTTTATCAGTAAACTCTTCATTTACTCCAGTATCAATTAACTCATCGAACTGATCTTTTGTTCTTAAAAGAGCTCTAAGTAATTCTACCTTCTTTGTAATTTCTGCATCCATTAGTCAATATCATCATCTAGGTTAACATCCGGCCCGACGTACGTTTTAACGCACTGCAAATAGTTCTTATAGGTATCACCGTAGAATCTATGCCTACATTTAGTAACTAACCATCGTCCTAATAATTTCTTATCTGAATCTGCCTGTTTAGCAGTTCTATATATATCTATAAACTTACCAGCTTCACGTTTTGTATCCCCTAACACATCAATAGATAAACATAAGTTATAAAAAATCAAATTTGCTGACATTTCCGCTTCTGCAATATTTGCAGTCTTATTAACACTAAATGGTGTACTTATAGATCTAAACAAGTTTTCTTTCTTTTGGTTATTGAGAGGCAAAAAAGGTTTAGGTTTACCACCTTCACTTTTAAATACATCTACAAAATTCTTCTTCCACAACTCTTTAATGTCTTCAATTCTTTTTTCTATTATTGCATGCTCTCCTAAAATAGGGTCATACCCTACCGCTTTATAGTTCATGAAAAATTCATTACTATATGTTAACATTGGTGTTGTAAGGTTTGCTTGCGGTAAAGCTGTTGCATACATATTTACCTCTGCATCTGGAGGGGGGTTATTTTTGTTCGATTCTACTTTATCTACTAAATCATTAGCACCAAAAGCTTCTAATACTTCATCTTTATTTTTCTCAAAGAGTTTAGATAGTGTTTGTAGCTTATATTTTTTTGCACTTCTATCGAATGTTAAAAAGGCTCTCACATTTAATCCCTTTTCCTTTTTATAAGATATACGTAGTAAATACTTTATAAGATCAGAATATCTAAAAGTGTCTGGTGGTATTATATGCTCAGGAAATATATCTATTATATTATCACCCGGTTCAAATTTTTCCTCATCAACTATCTCTTCACCTAGTAAATCTTTAAGAATACCCTTTATAATATCACCCGTTGCTCCTCTAAATCTCTTACCGTAAGGTATATTCTCGTTAAGCTTAAAAAAGTTTGCATCTAACAATGAAAATATCTTATAGTTACCGGCTCTATCTTTTTTAGATACACTATTTTCTTCTTCATTTAAAACAAAATCATAATCTAATGTTTCACCTTCTTCTGGCTTTAGAGAAAACGTAAAAACATCCCTACCATCACCTCTAGTTAGCATAAGATCTTCAATAGTATCGTAGGCGTTGTTGATAACAATAGTACCATTAGTAAAAGGTTCCAAATAATTCTCACTTAAATCTAATAGCTTGATAGATGATTTAGTAAAGTCTCCTTTTACCTCACCTTTATCATCTTTAAGTTGAAACTCACACTCATATGGAGCTCCATTTATTATAAATTCGTTTGGCATTAAAAGTGTTGGTTGTCATATACTGTTGTAGCAGTAATTTGGGAATAAATAAAACTTCTAAATTCAGGTAATATATACTTAAGTTGTTGCCCACCTTTCACAAAAAACTGCGTCTTAAGTACACTCTTATTTAGTAGATAAATTATCCACCAACTCCTTATATCGTTATACAGAGTGTACGATGTTGTAGTTAAAGGCTCTTTAGATTTAGCGGTATATAACCCTAAAATATTAGAATCTATATTTTCAGGGAACTCTACTTTATTTAAAATATTATAAAAATAGAATTGCTTACCGTCGTTATTAGCAGTATGAACTTTAAAAATTCTTTCATAATCGATAATATCCAGACCCGATAGAGCTGGAACATCATCTTGATATTTACCTAATTTTCCTGTAATTGATTTCATACTTTTTATTCTAGATATCCTTTGCCTAAGAAGTTTGAAACTTCAACAGTAAGAGATTTAAAGGACATACTACATTGATATGCCTCCGGTACTATCTTTCCACCTATTTCTCTCCTTTGACCTACCATACTAAAACTTAAATTATCACAATAAGCCCATTTTATAAATCTTAGCCCCGGTATTTTTACTGAATAGACATGAGGAAAGTTCATTCTAGCAGCGCTAAGTCTCTCTGGTCTATTCATTTTAGTAAACTCTTTTATAAAAGCCTGATTTTGCGCTATATCGACATCAGGATTTACAGTATTTAAAAGTGGAAAGGTTACACTAAGCGGTGTATCGGTATTGTCAAATTGATAAAATTTAGGCGTTTCAATATATGTACCTGTACTAGGACCACCATCACCTTTAAAAGCCGATTTTACATTCTCCATAAAATCCACAACTTGCGCAGCTGCACCTATTGCTTCTCCACCTATATTTTGTAACATCTGAGCAACTGATACTGTACCCCTATCTGAAATGTTAGATAAAGTATCAGCAAACTCAGAAGTAAAACTTCTAAAATCATCATTAAAGTAAGGGAAAAAATATGGGTCACCATTTGAAACGGGCGCCCCCTTTTTTGATCCTTCGATTGTATATAATTCGTTATAAAACTGATCCGTGTTATCAGCATTCGCAGCAATAAACCCTTTTACTGCTTGCTTTATCGCAGTTGATGATAATTTATAAGGAGTTACCATTACTCTTGGAGCCTCTGCTCTTAATTTTGATGATGTAGATAGGGTAGTCCATGCACCGTCCCTAACAATATTTCTCATACATATATTTATAGCTTAGACCGCACTTGGTACGCCTAGACTATAAGGTGATGCAGAATAATCTGCTCTCGAATTTAGTAAAGTTTCTGGTGTTGTAGGACTAGTTTGTTGTGCTCCGTTACCACCAGGCGCCACTACTGTACTATTAGGTTTTATATTTTTTATAGCTTCGACTGTTTTACCTGTATTATCAGATGTTAGTCTACTATAAGCAGCTAAATTTTGCAACTCCACCTGTAAAGATTCTACTACTTGTGTTAATTTTTTAAGTGGATCTTTTTTACTAGAGGTCGGACCATTGATAGCGGTAGATCTTGATAAGTTCTGTCTATTGGATTTAGGTGAAAATCCAAATAATTTAGAAATCATACTTCCTTTGTTCATTTGTCCAAATAGTCTAACCGATTCTGCTTGCGCCGCAATTAATTTATAGACTGCAGCTGTAAGACTGTGAATACGGTCAAAAACTCCGTCAGAAATTTTAATCTCATCGAGATCGACGTTTTTTAAATCATTAATTGAATCACCAAGCTCGTTTATGTCACCGGCGACAGCGCCTAGTTTTTGTAATTTTTCAATTGGACTATCACCTCCAAATAATTTACCAATACCGTCAAGTACGCTGGACATTAAATTACCAGCTGCTAAAGCCATAAAGCCATAAGCTAAACTCTGAATGGCGCCTCCTATTAGTGCTATACCTTCAACGTCAACATCATCTAAGTAATTAAAAAACTCTTTGAACCCAGAGATTACACTATCAAACGATTCACCAAGTAAATTAATATCACCGGCAACGGCGCCAAGTTTTATTAATTTTTCAATAGGACTATCGGCACCAAATAAACCACCTATACCGTCCGCGATATTAGCACCTAAATTACCGGCGGACATTCCAGCCATACCAACTCCAATCGCCCCGAGTCCTAGTCCAATGCCAACCAGATTACCTCCGTCCATTCCGGTTAATGTTTTTAAAATGTTATTAAACTCCTTCATGGGGCCAACTGTAGATTTTATAACAGTAGCTATACCATCAAATACTTTTGTAAATACATCTCCAAATGAGTCAATTACGCTACTAACCGCTTCTAAGGCTGGGGACAATTTTGCTACAGCTTCACTGAAAAGTCCCATTGCGTATGCAAAAGGTATAAGTGCAAGTCCCAACGCTGCTATAGCCAAAGCTCCCAAGAATAGTAAAGGAGCAAAACTACCCATTATCGCAGCTATTATACCAAAACCTACTAGGGCAACTAGCGCTTTACCTATTGTACTCCATTCTATTTCTTGTAATGGTACTAGAGCACCTCTAACCAATAATGTTAATGCTAGCGCACCGAGTAGCAAACCAACAGCTCCTTTTTGCATTAATTTACCTGCGAGTGCTATACCGCCTAGTATTAATAATGCCTTGCCTATAGTTCCCCACTCTATCTCAGCCATGTTTTGAAGAACTCCTGGTATAGGGCCTATACCTGCAAGTAGAGCTAATGCTGCTGCAGCTATGAGTATACCGTATGAGCCCTTTTTCATTAACCTTCCTACTAACCCTAGACCTGCTAAAATTACAAACCCTTTGGCTATCATACTCCAATCTATATTAGCCATGTTTTCAAGCACTCCGGGTATTGGACCTACACCTGCAAGTATAGCTAATGCTCCTGCCATAAAAAGCATACCCTTACCACCTTCTCCCATTAGCTTGCCTACTATTGCTAACCCGCCTAGAATTACAAAAGCTTTGCCTATCATACCCCAGTCTATATTAGCCAAGTTAGGAAGCACACCAGGGATTGGACCTACACCTACGAGTAGGGCCAATGCACCTGCTGCAGCCATTATACCTCCTACAGCACCACCAACCCCCTTTAATTTGTCTAAAATTCCACCTTTTTTGGGCATTTTGCCCTTTTTTTCACTAACAGGTTTACGAGCCTCTGCTGCTGGTGTATTTCCTGATACTTTAGTTTTGAGAGAGGTATCATCTTTTTCTGATTCTTTCTTTTCAAAAAATACATCAGCTATAATTTCAGCAATACTTTTAGTTTTCTTTCGCTCTGTAGATGTTAAGTTAGCCTTTTTACTTTTTCTCTTACCAAACGTGGTGGCATCAGACTCAATTATATTTTTATCAACTTTTGCAGATGCTGATTCGTCATTATCGCTAAATAACTTACTTACAATCTCTGCCATCTACAATATTTAATTGGATGTATCAAAAAAGGCAGGATCTATAGCTATAGTTTTTTCGTCGAAAGTTAGTATTTCAGTTTCGTATGCCGTGAAGGCTTTAAAGAATGTGGCTAGTTGATTATATACTGTGAGTGGTAAATTTTCAATTATATCAACCCTTTCTGTTATTTTAAGATCGTCAAATAACGCAGTTTCTTCACCCACGGTTACCGATTCTATATACTTAATTAACTCGTAAATGTAAATCAATCCAAACGCTTTATCCGCCTCGGGCTCAGCTTTACCTTTATTTAGCTCTGCTAAGCACTTACTAATAATACTATTTTCTTCTTTTAAAGTAGGTATTTTAAACTTAAGCTCTACCTTACCCTCTTTAGCATTGCCTTCCATATCAAATGTCTTTTTAATACTATCTATTTTATCGATATACTTATCAATACTACAAACATCGCCGTCAATACTAACGTCACTTCCAAGTGATTGTCTTCTCAAATTTAAAACTATTTTAGATCTATCCAAAGTAAAAATTTCAGCTGTATCAGCATTTTCTAAAATAATATTATTTAAAATTTTCTTAAATTCAATAGCTCCCTTAATACCTGTTACAGCTGTACTAAGTAAATCTTTTTGTTGCTTTAAGGTTAGAGTCTTTAAAACTACATCACCTGATGTAATTTTTAACTTTAAATTATTCTCAACTTCTTTTAATTTTTTAAGAAGTTCGCTTGAAATCTGTGACATAAATTTATTTATTGCAATGACCTATTTTTTCAACTCTTACTCTTTATCTCTTCATTTCTCTCTTTATTTTCCTTAACATATAGCTCCATATAGTCCTTTATATCTAAAAATGTGCAATTTTGCAAATACGTAATATCATGCATACGCTCGCTTAAAATAAAGATATAATCCCTATATGTATTATCATCTATAGGGCTCAGTATTGTAGCTAAAAAACTTACAATAGAAAAATCTTGCAAGTTTAAATTTATAGTATCCCCCTTTAACATAAAGCTTATTTTAAGCTTTGGTATATTTTTTCTATAAAACTTAGTTATCTTTGTTTTTATTTCTAAAGGAAGGTAGTTTAAAATTAAATCTTGGTCAGTAGAGTTTAAATTACAAAAATCTATAGTTTCACCATCCAATATTATAGTCTCTATAAAGTTACCTTCATATAAAGTAGTTAATGGAAAGTCTTTAGGGTAGTTAAGAGTAATAGAATTATTATTAAAGTTAATTACTTGCTTTATATCATCAATCTCTACTAATTCGTCTTGTATTTGTGATATATCAAACCCATAATCTCTCAACTCGATAATATTACCTATACACAAGTCTCTAATATGTAGCAGGCAATAAAACTTCTCTAATATATTAAGATCTGAGGTAACGAAAAGACCTTCTAGATAATCTATAATAGCTTCTGTATTATCTCGTATTTTGTAAATCTCTTTACAGTTCTCTAACGTAAAAGTTTTTAGCAGAACTGATTTAGAGGTAGGAAGAACCAACCCTAACATATAATTAATTACATTTGTTTATAATTTTTACAAGCGAAAGTTATTGATTTTTCAAGAAACTCTCCATCATTATAATTTAAACTATAACCTTCTGCAGCAGTAGGAAAGGCCCCCTCGAAAAGATAGCCTTGCTTAAACGTACCGTCGTTATTATATTGCCTAACGGTTATATTTTTCTTTAATCCAGAATTTGTTAACCCGTCGATACCTAACGCTATGAGCCATGGTCTAAAGAAATTGTGCTCTAGATCAGTACCTGTTTCTAAAATATTTAAACTAAAAGATCTAGATAAGAAGTCTGTTCTTTGAACTAATCCATAACCAGGTAGAAATCCTCCACGATTTTCAACACCTATAGGTGTAAACTCACTCGATTCTTGAGGGAGAGATATCTGCCTCGCAACTAATAAGGCACCTTCCTTCGTCATACTCTCCGGATTCATCTTTACTCTCCATCGCTCATTAGCTTTTATGCATGCAGAATTAACAGCAACTACTAATCCACCTGTCTCTATTTCCACCTTCCAGAGGAAGGGGTGTGATACGAAAAATTTAGGATCAGTGCTAAACGCATCTAGAAAGGATTTAGACTCGCCGGCCATATAATATATTTATGGTCGAGTTTTGCTACCCTTAACTAAAGTTATTATAGTAATGATATGAAAAAGTAACAGTTGTATTTAAGATCTCACCTGTTCCGTCAGCTATAGTGTAGTCAATTGCATTAATCTCTCTAATAGATGCACCTACTAGTTGTATGGTTTCAACTAGGTTTAGATCTTTATCTATAACCTCAAGAGTGATATAATTTCCTTCACCAGGTAGACCATACTGACCTGTAGAAGTCTCATTATCGAACACAGCTCGTGAAGCTTCCTCAAACTTCTTTCTTAAGTTTATCTGCTCATCATGAAAGAACTCAATAGAATAAGCTTCAGAACCTGGGTAAGAAGACTTACCTGGTACGTTAAATGTTTGACCGTAGTAGTTTATTTGTTTATTTTCAATATTTCTACCAGGTAATTGAGCTGATCTAGCGTAAATTAAATCATCATTACCACTGAAGGATACACCTTCAATAATAATGTCCTTAACTCTGAATAAAAAGTCCCTTGAAAATTGCTTTGTCGCGGCCTTTGAGAAGAAGTCTTGAATTGTAGTTGCCATAATATTATTTAATAGTTATTTTGTATTAACCGATGATTTCTTCGAAGTTAGCGTCAGTTCTTGTAGCGTAGAAGTTAACTAAGATAAACTCAGCAGTTCTAACTGGCTTAATGTAGATATCTACTACTAATTCATTTGCGTCAATAACCTCTGGTGTGTTATTTCTTTCATCGCAAACAATCAAGTAATCATAAACACCTTCGTTGTTTTTCGCTCTTTCGAATAGTGGGGTTAAAGTATTAATAAGTCTCTGTCTAGTAAACTCAGTATTTTGGTCAAATACGAAGAATCTAGAAGCTTTCTTAGTAGGTCTTTCAAGTGCTAAGAACAACCTTCTAACGTTAATTCTATCAAATGCACTTGGCTTCTTACTAAGTGTCTTTTGACCGAATATAACTTGTCCCTGGTTAGGGAAGTTTGCTACCGGGTTAATGTTAGCCTTGTAAAGTTCATCTCTTTGCTTCTGATTAGGATTAATCGCAAGATCATTAGCGAATTGAACTAAACCTCTAGTAAATCCTGCTGGCGCAAACCATGGGAAGTTTGCAGCATCTGTTCTAGCCATTGCAGCGCTTGCGAAGCCTGAGAATGGAATGTATACTTGTCTTCCTGAGAAATTATCATAAACTAATGGCCATTGCGCATAAACCGCCGCATATGATGTATTTTCATTCTCGAACTGGTGACGAATTGGCCAGTATACATCTGTTTGGAAGTTTCTAAGCCTATTATCGAGAACTCTTGTATCTTCACCCGTGACGAGGATCTGACGTAATACATCCGCTACAAAAATACAATCACCTCTTCCACCTCCTAAGTAAGGTGGTGAGCAGAACTGTTCAAACTTATTAAAGATTGTTGAGTAATTGTTTCTTAATGTCCTTCCAGCAACACTAATGTCACCGCTAGTACGTAGTCCATTAACTCCATTTAATAAATCTTCACTAGTATCATACTCATCATAATAAGTCTGACCACTAGCTATTCCAGCTGCATGAATAGTACCTAAACCACCTTCTACAACAACGTCAATATCGTATACTTCATCGTTACTAATTCCTTGTAGTGCTCTATCAACTTTAGTAGGTACATCACCTATAACCTTATTTGTAATTTTACTATTACTAAAAGCACCAACAGCGTAAAGATTTTCAGCTTTACCCAACTGTGCGTTAAGCTCTGTAAATTTACCAGCATCAATTCCTGATGCAGTAGAGTCAGCACTCTCTAACTGTGTAGTGTTAACTCTTAACTTCTTAGTAGGCTTACCATCTACAGTAGCATCTGAACCATTGAAGTAATTTGAAATGTACGGGTTAACTTTTAATTTAACGTTTCTCGAATTACTATCTCTTGTTTCGATGAAGAATGGATTATTAGGTCCTCCAGTAGGATTGAGCTGTTGTCTATAGTAGTTAGCAGATCCTACGATACCTTCTTCAAGAACGTAATCGAGTTTAAATGCTTCATTAGCGAAAATTGATTTACGAAGTTTAAATACTCCAACGTTTAGAAGATCGTCATCTTCTCTACCATCAATGTTATAATCTGTGAGATTCTCCATTATCTCTGATACAGTATTGCTAACACCTCTAGGCGAAGCAGATAAACTAAATTGTAATACACCTCTTGGTACAGTTGTGTAACCGGTAAGGGTACTATCTGCAGTAGCATTAACTGTCTTAATATCAGTAATAGCATCGAAATTAGAGTCTGGATTAATGTTAGTATTATCAGCAATACCTACGTAGTATCCTTCAAACTGGCTATTAATAGTTGTTTGAGCCTTATTAAGTACAACCAAACCAGCTCCACTAAGATCAGATACTGTATTAAAGTCTGTTTTTAATCCAGCAGTTGACGACCAATCCCAGCCAGCACCTTCTGTAGCGCTAAGATATTGACTTTCAGTAAGTTCGAGGTGTGTAGGCTCTCCTAATACATATGATCCAGCTGTTATATCTAAGTCAGTAGTAACTACTTGATTAGATTGTGAAAGGAAAGAAAAGGATTCTGTTACATCATCATCATAAGGGGATGTAGTTCCAGGAGTTGAAGATGCAGTACCGGTTATCTGACCGGTTAAAGGTATTGTTAATACCGAGTTAGCAATAGTAGCGGTGGCGGTTCCGGGTGTTGTAGCATTATCAATTGCAGTTTTAATGCTTGTTAAAACTGTAGCTTTTGGTGTATTAACCGCGGCAATAGTTGCTGTAACACTAGGTTGAGTAGTAGTGCCGCCGTAAACGTGCATACCCTCACCAGCAATGTTAAATCCAACACTTACTGATGCACCGTTACCTCCAGTAAATGTAAATGTAGAGCCTGAAAGAGCAGGTCCTGTTTGGCTGGCCAGTGAGTAGTTAAGTGAAAAATCATAAGCGCTTAAAGTACCACCTCCATCTGAGTTAGTAACTGCTCTTACTGGGTATACCAAAGCAGAGTACTTGGATCCAAATCCATCACCGCTATCTGCACCATATGGAAGTCTAGAAGCGTAAACATTACCTGGCGAATTAAGTAATTCGCTTATAGAGTAGTAAAAATATCTTTCTGCTGAATTAGTAGGAGTACCAAATACACGGTCCAACTCTTGCTTAGTAGTAATTTTTAAAACTTCATCCAAAGGACCTTGCTGAGCAAATCCTGTAATATAAAAATTTGTACCTATATTCTGTGGTGCGATAAGAGATAAATCCGATTCTCTTATTTCAACACCTGGTGAGGTGATAGTTCTTTGAGCCATAAAATTATTTATTTAAATTTGGCCCAAAAAACTCAAAAATCTACAATTTCAGTGTGAAGTTGTGAATAAACAAAGGTAAATCCGGAAACTAACTCGTCTGTATTTTGATAATCGTAATCTATTGAATCAAGAGACGTTGGGAACGCCTTGGTATAGGTAAACTTAATTCTATCGTTATTAAATTCATCCTTACCTTTTATTGTAAGGTTTGTTTGGTAATCAGCAAAGTTTTTATCAACATTAATCTCTCTAGCATTATATCTACCTTCTCTTTGATCATGTAAAAGGTTTAACCAATTATATAAAACCCAATAGTTTTTATACTCATTATCTATTTTAAATTTAACACTTACAGGAGGGTATGAGTTTTTTGAATGAGATGACAAATATAGTGTATTACCAGCGTATCTATTTTCTACAGCTGGTACAACTATCTCAGGTACAGCAGTACCATATATTGAAAATTGTACAGAATCTGGTACTATAGTTTTATTATCACTCTTAAACTTAGAGCTAAATTCTTTTAAAATTGGCGGTACGTCAAAAATTAAAAGAAACTTATCAGCTCTAGACTTATTAAGAATAGATTGTGGTGTAGCGTTTCTTGCCATGTCTATATTTATTACTGGAGAGGTATAAACCCATTCATTTCTAATTCAGCCATATCATCTTCTGCTTGACTATCGCCCATACCAAATACAACTGGTGGTAGCATATTATTAGATCCTACTACTTCATTATCTGAATATATAGAGGTCGCATCTTCGAAGTACTGTATACCATAATCCATAGGCTCTAATATAAGAGGCTTACCCATATCATCTAATTCTAATATCTCAAAGAAACGTTCTGTAATCTCTTTTTCCAATATGAATAGAGCATATAGTGTTGACATTACCTTATCATCATGATAACCTTGTCTAGCTTTCCAAGTACCGTTAGGATACCTAACGAATGATTTTAATTCTTTGAGCGTTTCTTCATCCCGAATAGTAACAGAACGCGCTTCATTAATATAATAACGCATATTAAGAACACCTTTATATTTAGTATTTGTATGCGCTATCATACCTTGCATTACTTTTCTTCTATGAGCTGCAGCATTTCCGTAAGATACTAGCTTTTCGTACCCGTAATCGTTTGCCAATCTATCTACCACTTGCGCTCCAGGTCCATTTCTTTCTATTAAAGCTAATGGAGATCCATAGTTACGTAAAATAGAATAGACTTTATTAGTATACTCCGCAGGAGGTATCTTATTATTAGTATAACAAGCTACTTGTCTAATATCTCTCAAATCAGTAATATCGAATATTTGAATTACTGAAGAATCAACACCTACTCCTTCTGCTGTATCTACTCCTGCAGCATATACTCTAGATGGATCTGCTTCTTCCCAAATTTTATAATGACCGTCATCTAGAACTATTTTAGGCTCGCATACCTGCGTCTGCATCTTATCGAATAACTCATCATCGATAGATGATTCACCAGAATTTATAAACTGGCAGCAGAACTCTTGTAACCAAGCATCATGCGAGCCAATAGCTTGCTTAGTGTTATTTGCCCATATTTCATCTCTTCCCGGTACCTCATCCCATAAGATTCTATCGTAAGCCCAGCCATTTTCACCAGACTCAGCACCAGAATATAGCTTATAAAATAGATTATCAGTACCGTTAGCTGTTGAACAAACAAAGACTTTAGATTTTTTAGAAGATGTAATAACAGGAAAGACTGACTTCCAAAACTCTTCTACTAAGTGAGGCTCAATAAATGCCATCTCATCAATAACAAGGCAGTTGACAGATTGACCACGAGCGGCTGTACCTGTTGTGGTTGTGATACCTATACGAGATCCATTCTCCAACGTCATAGATGTCTTAGCATATTCCTTTACTGGTGATTTTAACCAGTTGGGAAGCTCCTCATAAGCCATTCTAATACGTTGAAAGATTTCAATCGCTGTTGCTTCTTTGTTAGCTACTAATAATATTCTTTGATCACTATTAAAGATAGCCTGCCAGAGGATATAGATAGTCATCATAGTCGATTTACCTATCTGTCGAGAAGCTAATTGAATGAAGAATCTATTATCTCTCATCTTTCTAAGAGCTCTTTTTTGCGCCTTGTATAACTCGATCTTTTCACGACCTCTATCTAAATTGACAATATAGAAAAAATTCTCTGCGAAATATAAAATATTTTTATGAGCTTTAGAAAGCGATTTTACCTGTTCTTTAGTATATTCACCCTTCCAATTAACGTTGGGTAAGTTTTTATTACCCATATAATACATATTATCTTGCTGAGGCATGTAAAATATTTATCTCTAGTATAAATAATTGTATGTCTAAAAACAATGATCTCACTAATCTAGGAGAAATTTATAGTGATGTTCTCAATAAAGTTGTTGTAACTGAACAAAATGTACCGGTTGGTGAAATAGGAAATGCTGATTTAGAAAAGCAGGGTGGGCCAACTGAAAGAGGTGGATTTAAAGAGTCAGAAGTTGATATTGAGAAACTTAAAAAAGGTAAGAACCCGTATAATGTAAGAGGTTATTCTTACGGTGGTGAAGATGATCCTGGTTTAGGTTGTGATGGTCCATTACCTACAGGTAAGGGTAATGCTTATTCTGGAATCGTTGGTGAAGAAGATGAAGAAGATAATGAAAAACCGGACTATATTGATTTAGATAAGGATGGTAATAAGAAGGAGTCTATGAAAAAGGCTGCTAAAGATAAGAAAAAAGGTAAAGAAAGTGCAGAAAATTCAGAAGAAACAGAGAAAATTGCAAAGGAGAGCCTAAATAATTTTATGGCGACTAAATCAGTATTCGATAAACTTTATGATAAGGTGATGGTTAATGAGAACTTTCCTTTTGCGGACGAAGCAGCAGAAGATGATCTCGATGCACTTGGATTAGCAGATGCAGAAACAGATGCAGAGGCTGGAGACGGTGACGATGAAGTAACAATTACTTTAGACAAAGAAATGGCACAGCAATTATGCGACGTTCTTAAAGCTGCATGTGGTGATGAAGACGGTGATGGAGATGAAGTAGATTTTGAAGTGGAAGCTCCAGAAGATATGGAGGGTGTTGAAGATTATGAGGAAGATGAAGAAGGTACACCTACTGCAATGAATACTCACTATAATGACGGTAAGAACAACAAAGTAGGCAATCTTAAAGCTAAAGGAGCAGCTTCTGCAAAAGGCGCTTCTGGAAAAGTTGATCCGGGTTCAGCAATGAACACACATTATAACGATGGAAAGAACAATAAAGTCGGTAATCTTAAAGCTGGTCAAGGCGCTTTCGAATAAAGAATAACAAAGCTTAACAATAAAATAAAGCCTGGAGGTACGCCTCCGGGCTTTTTTTAATAAATATAGGTATGAAAAGCTTTAAAAAATTTTTTGAATACTATCAGGGAGAAAAGCTTTTAAAATTTAAAGTGGGTAATAAAGATCCCAATAGACTTGGTTTTGATAAAAAGCATTTGACTACACAGAGTAAAGATTATTCGCATAAAAATCACCATGTGAATAACTTATTAAGAGGTTCCGCGTCACAAATTAAATTAATGGGCCTACCTCTTCAACAACTACTTAATGATTATGAAGTAGATTATGCACCTGGTCAAATAAAAAGCCTAGGAAACTCTAATATAGAGTGTAAAATGTATGAGGATGAAGAAGGTAATAGTTGTGGAGTATTAAACAAAAAATAATATGTCGATCTGTAATGAAAATAGGTTAAATTGTACACCAGAAGAAGTTCTAGCTGCTACGGCTATACCCTCCTGCGGTAGGCTTGTTAACCCGTCCAATTTACAAGCAGAGCAATTAGTGTATGACCAAGCTTTTAATGACCTTATTAATAATTTTGGATTACCAGTAGATTACTATATCAATACTTTTAATCTATCAGCTGCAGATTTATTATATGGTGAAGATACAACCAAAAAGTTTCAAGGGCCTTTATCTGGGATTCAAATGTATGTTGAATTAGATGATAGTGCAATTAATTTATCGAAATTCGGTTTTGATGCTGGAGATGAATTTACTGCATATGTGCATATAGATACTTTTACAACTGCAGCATCTGCATATTTTGATTATTCTTCTGTAGGGCAATCTATTGAACCTAAGGCAGGTGACGTAATAGATTTAACAGTATTAGGTTGTGATAGGCCTAATGATAGGGGGTCTGTTCTTTATGAAATTACTGAAAGGATGGATCAAGATCTCACAGCACTTAACCCAGTCTTAGGACATTATGTCTACAGATTGAGAGGTAAGCGTTATGACTTCTCATTTGAAAATGGATTGTCTGCAGAAAGGGCAAATGAGCAGATTTACGATAATTCATTTAGTGGTACTCTCTCAACAACACTAGTAGATCAACTAACTTCAGACGGTAAGACTTACCCCACAGAAGAAGAGCCTTATGACATTGACGTAGTGTCAAAAGAGGATGTTTTTGATATGAGTGCTAATAATACCGATATATACGGTGATTATTATTAATAGTTAGATAAATATGTATAATGGCTGACTCTTCAACATCTTCAGGTCAAAATAGATCGTATGTAACAAATGATGGACGTGCTTCAACTTTTGGAAGAAGTTTAGTTCAATATATTCAGAATAGACTTCCATACGCTGGTAATACAGAAGACGATTCTTTAAATCCGAAATATAAGATATTTAAACAAACGGGAATGAGAAGAGCTGATGCTCTTGTTAAGTCTTCTGTATCTTCTTCTAATCCTTATAATTCTACACCAATAGGTGATTTTGGTAAGGATACTTCATTTGGAGATGTAATGTACGCTAGCTTATCACCAGATAAGCCAGGTAGATTACGTGATTATAAAATAATGGCAGCATACTCTGAAGTGTCAGATGCTTTAGATGAGATATGCGATGAAATTATTAATGTAGATGATAGTGGTGATGTTGCTAAATTGTTGTATGATAATATCGATCTTTCAATTGATGAGAAAAGTGAGATTGATAAAGAGTTTAGTAAATTTATTGAGTTCTTCGACCTTAAAAATAAAGGATGGTCGTTCTTTAGACAGTTACTAGTAGAAGGGGAAGTGTTCTTCGAATTGATAGTACATGAGAATTATACAAATGAGGGTATATTGGGTGCTATTAATATACCTTCGGAGATAATTGACCCTGTATATAATAACATTCAAAACATGCTCGTAAAGGGATATGTATATAAAAAGCCTATTTTTAGTATTACTGATCCAGCGAAGGTAGAAAAGACAGAGATGATTCCTATGGAAGAGAATCAGGTAATATATGTTAATTCCGGTGTTTATAATGAAACGAAAAACTTTGTTACACCATTCTTAGAAAATGCTAGAAGACCTTACCGTCAACTTTCACTTATTGAGGATGCTATAGTCATTTATAGATTAGTCAGAGCTCCAGAACGTTTAGTGTTTAACGTTGATGTAGGTAATATGGCGCCTCCTAAAGCTGAAGCATATTTAAGAAAGTTAATTCAAAACTATTGGTCAAAGAAAACATTCGACAATGATCAAAGTAGTGTGGTAAATAAGTTTAACCCACAATCAATGCTCGATGCTTTCTGGTTTGCAAAGCGTCAAGGTTCAGAAGGTACGTCAGTAACCCAGTTACCAGGAGGTGCTAATCTCGGTGAGTTATCTGACTTAATGTATTTTATTAAGAAGCTATATAGAGCTCTTAAAGTACCTTCTACAAGATTAGATCCTGCTGATCAAGCTTCAGCTGATGGGTCTACCATGTTAAGAGAAGAGCTTAAGTTTGCTAAATTTGTAGTTAGACAACAGCAAAGATTTGCTGCAGGTATTAAGAGAGGATTCTACACTCATTTAAAAATGAGAGGTATTATCGATAAGTACGATATAACTGAAAATAATTTAGAGGTTATTTTTAACGTACCTACTAACTTCTACGAATTAAGAGAAAATCAAAAGCTTGAGCTCAAAGCTGCTAACTACAATAATTTAGCTGCGAACGAATTTGTCTCAGCAACCTACGCTCAGAAGAAATATCTTGGATGGAAAGATAAAGATATTCTTGCTAACAGAGAGTTCTTAAGAAAAGATATGGAGCTCCAATGGGAATTATCTCAAATACAAAACGCCGGACCGTCATGGAAAGAGGCTGCTGCTGCAGAAAATATGGCTGCTGAGCCTGGTGCCGGCGGTGAGGGTGGTGGGGTAGCAGCAGGTGATGTTGGTGCTGATGGAGGTGTACCTGAGTTTGGCGGAGGTGAAGCTACAGAGGGTGATATACCTGACGCTGCTGACGCTGCTGAACCAGTTGAACCAGCTGCTGAGGTTTAATTACCGTCATCAAAGATTAATACCATTCTTGGACCTGTTTCAAGAATTTGTATCAACGTACCACCGGATGGTACGGTTGCTGTCATAAATGTAGAAAGGTATGCTGCGGACATTGGGCCGCCAGTTACGGAAGGGACTACTGTTGCTGAAAGTGCCATATCAATATTTAATATAAAGCATATTTTTTTCTCCTATATTTTTATTTTTGTACGACTAAATAATGGTATGGCTCTAGCGTGTGAAATTACCCCCCTTTCGGCTTTTCTATCAACAAATTTAAATAATAAGATTGAAACTTTCGATAGGTTAGGTGATAGAATTAAAAGATCCTTAGGATTTCCTCTCGTTTCTTTAGAGATTCATACAGACCAACTTAGGGAGAATATTCAAATTGCAGTAGAATATTTTACAAAATACGCAGGCTATACTAGAGAGTATATGATATTTGATTCTGATTTATATGAAACAAATAAAGGTATTCGTTTAGATCTATTGTATACCCTAGCCAATACAGATCTTGATAGTAACGCTAAGAAAGTAGCAGGTACAAATCCTAGAGGGCCAAGTGTAGAATTTTATGGTGAGACGCCAGAGTCTATATTTACAGCTACTTCCTCTATATTATCTTCAGCGTTTGCAGCATCAACTACTCTTTCTTCTACGTTTACTGATGGTATAGACCAGTTTGAATTGTTTGATAAGACCCTTTATAGTACTATTACATCGTTTAATACTTCTTTATCCTCTTCGTTTAAAGAAAATAGAAGAAAAACTCTATCTATGGAAGGTACCTCTACTGATGCTACTACCTTTCAAAATGTATATGATTACGATGTAATGGATTATAGGAAAGTTATGTCCGTTACAGACTTTGAACAAGGTTCATCCTCCGGTATTAATACATTATTTACTTTGGAGCAGACATTAGCCCAACAGACATATTTTAGTTATGCATTAGGTAACTACGGGTTTGATTTAGTATCTTGGTATTCACTTAAAGAGTGGATGGATACAAGAGAGAAAATGCTAGCAATAAGGAAGGACATACAGTTTGATGAACGTACGCAGTATTTAACAATGTACCCGCAACCTAAGTTAGAGAGATTTTATGGTGTTATATCGTGTTATCTTGAGAGACCTATTAGAGATATTATTAAAGAGCAGTGGGTGTATGAATATGCTTTAGCGTTAAGTATGATTACGATAGGAAGAGTAAGAGGTAAGTTTGGTAGTGTTAATCTACTTGGAGGCGGCTCTCTAAATGCAGATATGTTAAGTGAAGGTTCTACTAAGAAAGCAGAGCTAGAGCAAAAACTACTAGAAGGTTCATCACCAGGTATGGGTGATAATGATCCTACTTTATTCTTCGTTGGGTAATGAAAAAGAGACCAAAATGGAGACAAGGGGAGTTTGTACCAAATAATAAAGAAAAGTTTATAGGTTTAAAAGCTACATATAGATCAGGTCTAGAGTTAAAGTTTTTTAGATTCTGTGATAATAATAAAAACGTACTAAAATGGGGTAGTGAAAATGTTATTGTACCATATACTAGTCCACTAGATGGTAGAGTTCATAGATATTATGTTGATAACTATGTAGTAATAAAAGAGGGAAATGATATTAAGAAATACTTAGTAGAGATTAAACCATCTAAACAAACCAAACCACCGCAGACAAAATATAGAAAAAAGCAACACCTTATATACGAGCAAAAAAATTATGTTATTAATCAAGCTAAGTGGGAAGCAGCTAAAAAGTATGGCAAAAAGAGGGGTTTAACCTTTATTATACTAACAGAGAAAGAATTAATTTGACTTTTACGTTACTATTGTATAAATAATTGTATGTCTCTTAAGCTTAATTTGGTTGTTGAAAAGCCAGACGTCTCCGACGAGTTCGAATATATCGAAGAAGAAACTAATAAAA
>Ga0208298_1000355_pt1 | contig 20126 bp, 8 predicted proteins | sample 14BtaG_FD_184088 | JGI IMG/M metagenome (GOLD analysis project Ga0208298, IMG submission 184088) | Marine viral communities from the Subarctic Pacific Ocean - 14B_ETSP_OMZ_AT15311_CsCl metaG (SPAdes) (version 2) | ecosystem: Environmental > Aquatic > Marine > Oceanic | place: Pacific Ocean... | reverse complement strand
AATAGTTTGACTTAGAGATATGTATCTGTTTCAACATATCCTTGTTATTTAAGTAGTTTTGTCGTCTTGCCATAGTCTATTCTCCTAATATTACAACAATTATAACATAAAAACCCAGCGGTTGTCAACCATATAAACACTATATATAGTAAAAACTTCCTAGTCCAGAAACTTCGCATATAATAGAACGATAAATACTGTTATAATGATTTAGGAGTAAAAGAGATGGCAAGTCCATATTTAACGAAACAACCAGTATACTTAGAAGACCCTAGTGGTAGATTCGACAATATCTTACCGTATGCAGAGGAACGTCTAGACAAGATGAAAGACTTTGAAGGTCCCCAAAGCAGATATACCACTAAAGAAGCAAAGAAGAAGTTGAGAAAAACAAGACTTAATTTTCCGTATACGCCAACTACTTCTATAATCAATAGTGCAAACTATTCGTCTTATGACTTGACACATAGTAACTTTCAACAACGTGCGTTTGATAGTCATATGAATATGGAAATCAACATAACAGCACCAATGATTGTAAGAAGTGAAGAAGAAGCATTGTATGTATATAAAGCGGCAACATGGATTAGAAGTACGATGAAGATGTCTTGGAAGAATGATGTAGACCCTGGCATGCCACCACCGATATTGCGATTTAACGCACACGGAATATATGAAAATGTGCCTTGTGTTGTTCGTGACTTTACGTGGAACTTAGACTCAGATATAGATTATATAGAAATACAAGACCCAACATCAGACAAATTCAAAATAATGAGAGTGCCAGTTACAAATATGTTTGTATTGACCTTATCTGTTACTTACTCACCTAAGAGTATAAGAGACAATTTTAGTGTTAAAGATTATCTTACGGGCAATTTAAAGGACAAAGGCTATGTATAAAGAAGAATCACCATGGAATAGAACAGGAATCATAGACGATACTGTACTAGATATAATGAAAAAGAGATTTATCTATAAAGACCCATTTGATGAATATTACACGATACCTCAAGAATTTGACGAACGTCCAGATTTGTGCAGTTATGAGATGTATGGAACTGCCAAGTATTGGTGGATATTTGCTACTAGAAATCCAGATATTATAATTGACCCTATTAGAAATTTTTCTGCAGGAATCGAGATTAGAATCCCAAGCAAAGATAACATAGCAAATATGGTGTAAAATAATGGACAATACTATTTCGGCTACGTTAAAAGATGTTGTAGATAAGCATGAAGGCTTCTTAGAAAATCCTCTTGATGTCTATGATTCTTACACATACACCCTAGAGTGGTTTGTATGTGACCGTAAAACAACAAGAGCATTTCAAGAACAAGAAGCATTTGATATGGAGACAATCGTCTCAGACGGATGGCCACGTTCGACGGACAATGCCATAACAATAGCAAAAACTGGTGTTACTACCGAATTCACAGTGGCAGATTTGACTGTAGAGGCTGTTGGTGTGGGTAATGGAGATTATAGTAAGATTGCCGGAACAGCCGATAAGTTAAGTTTCACTGTTACCCAAGTTGGCAATACAAGCCTAGCAAACAGTTTACAAACTGTGGTTGCATTGTGTGGATTCAGTTCTATTACTGATGCTGAATATTTTATTAAAATAAATTTCGTAGGTCACGGCACACATGCGAAAAAAAAGAAACTTGCACAAACAAAGGTTATACCATTTAAAATCGTAAATTATCAAAACTTAAATACTACAACTGATGCAAGAGGAACAACAACGGTCATTAGTGGACAAGTTCCGGCCGATAAAGTTGTAATGGACACTGATGTTGCGAAGACCCAACATGGATTCAATTACGAAATAGCCAATAATTTAGAGGTATCATTGAACAAATTTTTTGCAAGATTAAACGAGTCTATTAAAGATAACGACCAGGCGCTTCTTGAATCTATGAAACACACATATGGTTACCAGTTCTCTGAGCGAGTTAAAACTTTAGGATGGGATAAGGGTAGCATGCCTCCAGACCATTCACTCAATGTCAACAAAAACATGGTTGCGAAAGGTGAAAATCAGGCTAAGGCCTCTGAGGGAATTTTGCCTGGAAGTCATATCTATAGTATTGTAGAAGAATTGTGTAATGTATCTACGTTGATTAAAAAAGAAATTGCGGCAGACAATCCAGGATTTACAAAAGTTCTAAAAATAACTCCACATTTGATGATTAAACCAGATGGATATAATCCAGTCAAAGGAACAGAAGCATATGATGTTTTATTTTTTATAGACTATGAAGAAAAAGTTGTTGTTCATAATATGCCAGACCAACTAAACAAGATAAGAAATAGTAAAAAAATGGTCGAAGACATGTTTGCAAATGGACACGTAAACAAGAAATACGAATATCTGTTTACTGGAAGAAATGACCAAATATTAGATTTCAATATTTCATTAGACGCAGAACTAACAAAAATATTTTCAACACCAGATGATATTTGGGCATATGAGCATTTTAAAAAAGAGGGAAATCAGAGTATAAGACTAGATGAACATCATCAAGAACTTGTTGACAAAGCGAAAAATAATTTTGAGAAATCAAATGAAGAATATTTAAAACATCAAACAAGAGCAGATAGTTTAAAAAAAGAATTAACAAATTTACAAGATGATTATAGAAATAAAATAATAACGGAACTCTCAAACCAGCGAGGTGGTTTATCACCTATGGCAATAGAGCGTGCCTTTGGTGACAAATCACTAGAACAATTAATGAATGATTATTCTGTAGTAGATGAGGAGCCAGACAAACCTGGACCAGTAGGCTTTGCAGCCGCGGCAAAAAATAAGAGTAAGTCAAACTCTGAAATGATTGGCGAGTTGAATATTACTCATATGAAATCAAATTTGAGTAAAAAAGAAAAAGCAGTTGAAGAAGCACAAGAAAAAGCGAATAAATATGAAGGCGTGGCACTTACAAAAGAAAAATTTGCACAAGACGAATATTCAAACGCTATTGCTTCTAAGTTGAATACGAACAACCTAAACTTTCAAGATGTAGGAAGCAAAGTATTCACTGACATTCGAGATATAAATCCTGACGGCAAAAATCTTATACTTGCTGAAGAACTTGGAGAAGATTTAATAAATCGTCTATCCAATTCAGATTATGAAATTATACTTAAAGCACAAGCAAATAATCCAGTCACATTCAGAAGATTAATCCAGGGGATGGATGAAGATTCTAAACAAGTCGCTATAAGTAAAGGAGATGAAACAGAGATTGAGTTAGCGAGAGAAAAATATTACGAAGCAAAGGGTGGTAAGTTGAGCATGATATATGCAGATATGACCATCAAGGGCGACCCTTTTTGGTTAGAAGGATATATACCACCAGCAAAAGAAAAAGAAGTTTTTGGTGATAAAGGCAGTGACTTGAAATGGAATATACATTCAAAACTTAATGGATTTCCTTATCTAGTATTAAAATCGGGTGTCGCAAAGGGCGTTGACGAAAATGAAAACATTAAGACTAGAACACTTGTCTTTAGTTTATACGCAGTAAGAACAATCACGAGTAATTTTACGAATGGTATGTTCACTCAAAACTTAAGCATGGTAAAATGGACCGAAGCAGAACAATTTACATCTGAGGCTGGTGAGAAAGTTGGAATGGTTGAAGTTGAAGGGAACACAAATTCGCCAGGACATCCATCTGACCCAGAAGGAACTCTATATAAATCTTCTGATATTCCACCTGTTGACTTAGATGGTGCTAGTAATGTCGATATTAATGGAGACCCTATTACAAAAAATATAGACAGTTATACTGATGAAGAGAGAGCAGAAAAAATCAATAATTTCACTACCTTTGATGAAGACGAATACAACAAATTCAAGGAAATGACACAAGAAGAAAGAGAGGCGGCATGGGCGGCTCAAGAGGCCGAAGAAATAAGAATTGATGAAATGGAAGAGGCTATGAGTTCTTATGGAAATAGAACTGGACCAGGACAAGAACCAATTACTACTGCGCCAAAAAACAGGCTTAATAAGAATGCATCGCGGTATGTAGATGAACACGCTGATACGACCGACGATACTATAACAGCACAGAGTAGTATGGTAGGACACTTTAATCCAACTGTTGATGCGATTGTAAGAAATACCTTGGCAAATGAAACTTTAGACCAACTTCCAACATTGCACAAAACATGTGAATCTCAAAGAAAAGGCGGCCAATTGCCTTTTACTGCATGTGATATTATTAAGGACAGTAATAAAAAGAGGTTAGAATCTCTTGGATTAACTATAGAAGACCAAGGAAAACCAAGTGCAGTAGCGGCAATGAATACACAAATAAATGATTGGATATCAAATGATGGTGTCACGTTTTCAGACGAAGAAATTGCAGTTTATCAAATCGCCGCAGGTGGCGAACTGAACATTGCCGGCCATGACCCAGACGATATACAGAAACTAGTAAAAAGAGCAACATTTGAGAGAACTCCAGAAATTATTTTAGATGAACAAGCAAAAGGTATCACAGCAGAAAATTATTATACTGAATCTGGTGTAGCAAATAATAGAATATTAGAGGAGTCAAAACCCCTTAATTCTGAAACAATAAAAGGAACAGAACTAAACACAATAACAATACAACCATATCAAAAGTCTGATGGGTCTATTAAAACGTCAGAAGATTTTGAAGCAGAATACGAGGCAATAAAAAATGATTCTAGTTGTGTTGGTGCATGTAGAACTGCAAAATATCTGAAATTAAGCAAAATTGAGAATGATGCCTGGAAAGCCCAATATGAGTTGAATAGAATCGAAGAATCAAAAGTTAACAAAATAGTAAAAGAGTCTTGTCCTGAGGGCACAAAGAACAAAATGAATATTAAAAATAGAAAACTGGAATGTGTTCCAATTCTTTCAGACAAGTTAACTGATAATGAAATGATTGATGTTGAAGTATTAAAAGAAGAGATTAATAAAACACTTGAAGAAAACTACTATAGTGAATCCGGCATAGCAGAAGAAGATGCATGGAAATCCAATGCAGTTGAATTAATAGAAACTGAACTAAAAAACGAAGACTTAATCATTACAAATAAAGACAAAACTGCAATGAAATTTGCGGTAGCATCTAAGATTAATAATACTATGGCGCTAAATGAACTATCGGACAACGACTATCGCAAAATTCAAGGATTAGAAACAGGGATTAGCACAGTAATTGCGGCGGCAGAAGACGGACATCGTGGCGATTTAACTGAAGCCGTAAAGGTTGGTAACCTTCAACACGAATTGAATACCTTATCAGCAGATGTAACTGCATCTAATACAAAACTAGATGATTATTATTTTGACTCATCTCACCGAGATATAGAAGTTAAAAATCTAGAAGAACTTGAATTAGAGGTGGCAATTGCCGACCTTTCTCTGCCAGCAGAAAAAGTAACTGAGGTGGCGACTATAAAAAATGGCAACAATACAGACATTGTTCAGATAAAAAATCCAGTTGAACAGATTGCGGTTGAAAACGCACCAATCTTGATAAAATCTGGCACCGATACTATGGATATTATATTACCTGGAAGTCTAAAAGACAAACTAGAGGGCGCCGGTGTTGGTTGGGATTATGCAATGGCTAATCCTGAAAAAATATCTCAATATCATGAGGCTAAAAAGATATATAAAATACTGATGAGAACTCAGCCAGGAGACATGACTACTGTGACTGATGATGCAGGAAGAGATATAAAAGTTAAAGATTTTAGTAACATTGGACCGATTACATACACAGATGCAAATGGAGTTTCACAAACAATTAGTAATCCTAGTACATATTTTGGCATACATACAACTACATACAATGATATGAATCCAACATATTTAATTGATTATGATATTTTAAAAGGAAAGGTTGCAGACTTGTTTCCAGATATTAAATCAGGACAAAAAAGTCAAATGATAGATGGCAAGTTACCTAGAGATAAAGATGGCACTCTTGTGATAACTATATCAGCCGATAAATTTTATATTGACAAGTAATAAAGGAAGTTAACTATGGCAAAAGAAGGAAAATTAGTTGGACAGTTTAGGTCTGCCGCGGCAAACCAAGCATCTCCTATTACTAAGAAATTAGGTAAAGGTATATTTAAAGCAATAACTGTAACAGAAAATTCAAAGGGCGAAAAATTTATTGACCCAACAGGCCAAGGTAGAGTCGCCGCATATATTCCTTCATTAGGTGAAAATGGAGAAGACCCAAGATTTTTTAGACACGCACAAACAGGTGCATTGTTTAATGTTCCAGACAAAACAGGTATTACACTTCTCGTCTTCTTTGCTGATAGTGGCAGTTCAACCGAGGGATTTTGGTTTGCAACATCGACTGATGTAGTTGATATAGTTAGTGGTGGTGCTTCTGGAAAAGCAAAACCTGAAGAAGGTTCCGCAATCGGCACAGGTGTTTTTGCTGATGTACCAACAATGAAAGTTCACAAAACCCAAGATGACGTAGAACTGGATGATGCGACATTACCAAACAGTACAACAAATAAGAATGTTGCTGACCAAGGAACATATACTGATTCTCTAAGAGGAACAACAACTACAACCCCTCGTAGAGATGCCGCATATGGCGAAACACAGCATTCTAAAGTTATGGGAATTAAATCATCAGGTGGGTCTTCTTTATCTATAGATGATGGAAGTGTCGGTGATGATGGGACAATTCATCCTGAGCAAATAAGAATAACGACTTCTTCGGGTGCCGGAGTTATATTAGATGGCGGAAATGATTTTATTTACGTTGTTAACAGTTCTGGTTCTGGATGGGTAGAGATTGGGGCAAGTGGCGAAGTTATGGTATACGCAGAAGGCTCGTTAAATATGAGAACTGAGAAAGACTTCAATGTTAGAGCAGACAAAAATATAAATCTTGAAGCAAAAGAAAATATTAATATTAAGAGCATCGAAGGAAATACTAAAGTTAATTCAGATAAAGAAATACATTTACGAAGTAAAGGAAATACAATGTTACAGACCGAATCGACTCTTAATGTGAATGTTGGAATTAATGGTTTTATAACAACAAAAGGTGGCAAATTGCACTTGAATGGTCCAATTGCACCAGAGTCAGAACTTATTCTAGTTACAGAACATCCAGATATGCAAAATTTAACATGTACAATAGTTAAAGATACTATTGTATCTGAAATGCCAACACACGAACCTTTTGTTAGACCTCATTCTAAAAAATTATCAACAAGCCAATTTGCAATAGATTCCGCTAGTAAAGATGGCAAAGATAAAGCGGGAATAAAATAATGATATACGATAAACGAAAAGGTTCATTACTAAATTACATTCAGTTACCATTGCATGTTATAACTGAGAATGGTACATTCTTGGGAACAGGTTATGATGAAAATGATAAACCTACATACATACTGTCACATGTAAAAGTAAATTTAGAAAACGTAAAAGATTTAACATTCTCGACAATGAGTAAGAATGCAATTATATTAGATAATAAACCCACACTCACAGTTGAAAATAATGTAGTTGGATATAATTATAAAATATCTGACACTGAAGTGAACTACGGTTATATTACGGTTGCATCTACACGAATAGATATCACAACTAATAAAATAACAAAAGGAATGGCAGATTTTATCTTAGAGAAACAATTAAGAAATATTGGTAATGTATTAGAAAAGTTTATTACAGTAAAAATATCACAACCACATTATGATGCACTCTTATATCATTTCTTTAATGAAGGCATTAGTACTATAGAAAACAGTTCAATTATTGCACTTATAAATGCACAAGACTGGTACTCAATAACAGACGAAATCCAAAAGAATATAAAAGAGAACGGAAAAGTAAACGAAACATTAGCAAATCAAAAGATAAAAACTGCTAAATTGTTTAGTTTTGTTCCGGGATTTTAACGATTTGCTATAACTTTATCTGCTAGACCAAATGCTACTGTTTCTTCTGCATCCAAGTAGTTATCACGTTCCATAGCCGCAGTCAATTCATCAAATGTCTTACCAGCGGTATTATGAGTTACATAAATTCCAGTCAATCTCTCTTTCATTTTCATAATCTCATCAACTTGAATCTTCATATCTGTTGCTTGACCACCAGCACCACCACTTGGTTGATGAATCATAGTGCGACTGTTTGGTAGTACGTGTCGTTTTCCTTTAGCACCCGCCTGAGCAAGTAATGAACCCATTGAACATGCTTGTCCCATCACAGTAGTTGCTACTGGACACTTAATAAACTGCATTGTGTCGTAAATTGCCATGCCAGAAGTCACTGCACCACCCGGCGAATTGATGTAAAAATGTATATCTTTGTCTTGATTTTCTGCTTCTAAGAATAATAACTGGGCACAAATCAAGTCTGCCTGATAGTCATTCACTTCGCTAGTTAGAAATATAACTCTTTCTTTTAATAAACGAGAGAAAATATCGTAACTACGCTCTCCATTTGTTGATTGGTCAACGACCATTGGTACTAGATTTGGCATGAATTGTTATCCTTTGATATAATTAATAGTATTATTTAGTACTATAATAACAGAATTGCATCCATTTGTCAATCTAAAACTACGAATATTAACTGGAGATAAATACATGTGTAATAAACTACAGAGAAAACAAAGTTATGCCATTATTTACAGGTTTTAGTACCAAAAATACAAATGCGATAAATCACGAGTTACAAGATAAAGACTTGGTGATTGAAGACCTTATGAATCATATCATGACCCGTAGAGGTGAGCGTGTGATGTTGCCTACTTATGGGTCAATTATACACGAAATGATATTCGAGCCACTAACTGAGGAAACAACTGAGTTGATTGAAGAAGATTTGACAGACATTGTAAATGATGACCCGAGATGTAGTTTTGTTAGCGTTGACATTACTGAATCGGACCACACAGTAAATGCTATGTTACGACTTACGATATTGCCGTCGGGTGAACCAGTAGAGTTGAGTATAGACTTAGCAAGAGAATAAAAGAGAGAATATTATGAGCCAAGAACGTACAGATAATTTATTCGCAAGTGAGAGTTGGACAACAGTCTACACTGCTTTCACTAACGTTAGTCTTAAGGCATATGACTTTGACACAATTAGAGCGGCCCTACTAGACTATACAGCCAGGATGTATCCTGAGAAATTTAATGACTTCATAGCAAGTTCAGAATTCATAGCAATTTTAGATTTAGTTGCATATCTAGGACACAGTTTAGCATTTAGACTAGACATGAACACTAGAGAAAACTTTATGGATACTGCTGAACGTAGAGCAAGTATTCTTCAGATGGCTAAAACTTTAGGATATAATAAGACACGCCCAATTAACGCAAAAGGCTTTATGAAGATTTCGAGTGTCACAACCAACGAAGATGTATTAGATAATGAAGGTGTCAGTCTTGCTGGAAAAATTATTAATTGGAATGACAGTAATAACATAGACTGGTATGAAAACTTTATCAGCATCTTAAATTCTTCTTTCTCTGGAACTACAAAAATTCAAAATCCCACATCTAAATTAACAATCGCAGATATAGAACATTCTTTGTATGAGATTAATGAAGACGTAAATTCAAAAAATATAAACTATCCATTTTTTTCTAATGTAAGTGGAAAATCTAGGCAGTTTGAAGCAGTTCGTGTAAGGATTAACAATACAGATTCGACCATCTTTGAAGACGAACCAAATTTAAACAATAATTTTACAATTATAAATCGTAATGATAATCTCGGCTCTGCTAGTGATAGAACAGGGTTCTTTGTTTATGCATGTGCTGGACAATTAGGGTTTCAAGATGAAAACTATACTACGACAATTTCAAACAGAACACAATCGATTACAGATATTAATATATCAAACTCTGATGTATGGGTACAAAAACTAGATTCACAAAGAGCATATGTTTCAAGTGTAGTAAAAGTAGACAATGATACACGTGAAACTGCAATTTATAATGCTTTACGAACTGGCTCTGGAGACATTGTAAGTGTCAACTCAATAGAGAATAACAGAATTGAACTACATTATCCTGATGGTGTGTTTGGTAATGCGGCAACTGGTGCATACAGAACATGGTATAGAACAGTAGACAATGAAAACTTTACTGTAAATGCAGATGATATCACAAACGAAGTCATAACAATTCCATATAAAGGAAGTGATAATAGAACATATAGAATAACTTTGACACTAACAAGCACTAGAGATTTCAGTGAAAACTATTCTGGTGAAACTTATGCAAGTATACGTAGAACTGCTCCAAGAAGTTACTACTCACAAGATAGAATGGTAAATGCACAAGATTATAACGTATATCCGTTGTCTCTTGGAACTAATGTTGTTAGAAAAGTCAAAGCAGTTAATACTTCTTTTGCAGGTAACTCTCGTTTTTACGAGATGGACGATGTTTTAGGACATCACTCAAATCTAAGTGTCACTGGTTCAGACGGCTCATTATTTGTTGAAGATGAAACAATAAAGATTCCATTAAGTTACAATAAACTACAAGGCAACAGTGACAACTTTATAAGAAACGAACTTACTAAAGCAATAAAACATCCAAGTTTTTTAAATTCCTTTTTCCACAAATATAAAGGACATAGTAGTATTTTAGTTTCTATTGCAAAAAACTATACATATGATTCTAGTAATCATATGAAGATTTCAGCATCATCAGTGACAACAGTTATAAATGAAGGCGACACTCTTGAATTATCTTCATTATCTGGAACTACATATGCAAAAGTCATCGAAGTCTCAGGAACTACTTATACTCTAAGCAAAGCAATTAAAGAAAACGGAACTATTGTAAACGTAATAAGAGGACTAAGAACTAAGTTTACAGAAGCAGAAGTAACATCAATAAAAACTAAGATTAATAGTTCAACTGAAGAAACATTTACAATAAAATATGCACTAAAGACAGGGCAGACAAATATATGGGAATGGCAGTTACATACAATATCAGGAACTCCATCAGAGTGTCATGTAGTGTTCAACTACAGTTCTGGTATCAGAGATAATGAATCAGAATATGTGGCGGAATTCACAGGCAAAAAGATAGCATTTGAAAGTAGAGACCAAGTTAAGTTCTTCTACGGCAATACAACAGACGTAATTGATAATGAAACTAACTTATCAATGAGAGATACAATATATCTAAACTATCTAACAACTGGTGGCAATACTACTAGTGGATATGGTTCTACTGTGGGCGATGTTGTGACTATTGGACAAGCGCCAATATCAAACTCAGCAGTATATAATACAACTGGTGCAACTTTTGATGCAATATTCCAATACACAGGAGCAAGAGAATCATACGAGTTTGCTAACAGTAATCCAGCAGTTTCAGGAACAACATACACTCATTCTTTGATATCACCAAATGGTATTGAATATCCGTTAGCACCAAGTAATATAATTGCGCCAACGTCAGCATCAGGTAAAATCATTGGCGATGCTACAGAGTTAGGAAACGGCATAGACAAACTTCAATTAAGAATTGATGACCTATCAGCAATAACAGGATTATCCACAACTGTAGGGTTAGATAGTCCAGTTACAGCATCTTCAGAAACTAATACTTCTCTTTCAAATGTTACTATAAACTACGAGGGTGAACCAGGAGATATAAAAACTTTAGCAAATGCAGACAGTTCTTTCACAACAATCAGTTCTAGCAGTCTTACCTCTCTTGGCTTTAAAGGAAAAAAATCTTTAAGTTATTTTAATGCGGCTTCAACGAGTAGCAATTTTGTTTTCAGAGATAACTCAGACAGTGCTGAACAAAATGATATGGTAGTAACTTACCATGCGGGATTTGACGAATATACATTTGTGTTACCTTGGCAAACAGCATTCCAAATTAATACACTTGACTCGGATATAGATTTCAAACAATATGCTTACGGAGAATTCTCAATAACAAGTTCAACAGCACTTACAACCAGTAATATACTACTTAGAACTGAAACTGGAGCATTTATTGATAATGAACATATTACAGTTACAAACACTTCGGGCACTACATATAAAGTTATTTTCTGGACATATGCAGTTACCGTTGGTGATTTGATTGACGTTTTTATTGGTTCGGCAGCAACGTTATCTGATATTGCAGATTACTCAGTGAGAGTCAAAGCATCATTTGATTTAGCAACACAAACAAATACAACCGTAGCAACATACAAGACTATGGCATCATATGTATATGATGATTACTTAACAGGCGCAGGCTATAAAGATAATACAAAAGTTAAACTACTTGCTTCAAATGTTGATGACCATCCGTATAGTGTGTTCGATATTACTGCTAGCCAAAGTATTATATTAGAAAGTTATACAAAAGACAATATATCATACGAAAGAGCATCAAAAGTCGCAATAGCGGCAGCACAAGATTCATCACCAACAGACCCAGATTCATCAGTCCCATCATCTGCAACGTTATGGTTTAACACAACAAACAGTACATGGTATAAACGTATCGGTGGTCTTTGGAATCCGGCGTTTACGTACACGAGTGCAGGTGGAAATGATATAGTATATAACACAATTACTTACTCAGTAAAAGAAGGAATAACTTTCGTTGAAGATAACTTTTCAAGTTTCAGATGGGAACATTATGCAGATGTAAATAAACGAATAGACCCTAGCACGAGTAACATTGTTGACATGTATGTATTGAGTTCTGACTATGTAAGAAATGTTGAGAAATGGATAGCAACCGACTTTACAACTACTACACCAGTCCCTCCTAATAATTTTGAATTATCAAAAATAATGAACACAATTGAGCCAAAGAAGGCGATTGCTGACCATGTGGCTTATATTCCAGTAGAGTTTAAATACTTATTCGGTTCATATGCTGAAAATGAGAATCAAGCAATATTCAAAGTTATTAAAAAGTTAGGTGTAGGTTATACTGATAGTGAAATAAAAACAGAAGTATCTAAAAAAGTAAATGAGTACTTCTCAATTGACAACTGGGATTTTGGCGCTACATTTTACTTCTCAGAACTTGCGGCATACTTACATAAAGAACTAGGAGATTATATATCAAGTGTAGTAATTACACCAAAATATGCTTCAAATGAATTTACAAACTTATTAAGCATCTCATGTGCCTTAAACGAAGTGTTTATGGCAGTAACAACCTCAAACGATGTAAAAATAATTACACAATTAGCACAATCTGAATTAGTAGGCAAATAAACATGGCAAAGAAGATTTATGACTTTTTACCAGGGCACCTGAAGAATAGCGAGTTAGAAACAATATTTGACACGACACTTGACCGCGCCTTCTCTTCTGGTGAGATGGAGAAAACAAAAGCATTTGTTGGTAGAAAAGAAAAAGGAATATTTAAAAGTAGTGATATATATCTTTCTTTTCCATCTTCAGCATACGCACGAGACAATTACGGTTTAGAACCAACATTCACAAACAGAGATGCAAGTGATAGTGTATTCTATGATGACTTACTGAATGCGACCTATAATAAAGGCGCATTAACAAACGACCACAGACGATTATTTAATAGCACTCTAAACACGGTCTCTCTTCCAATAGACATAGACAAGTTTGTCAACTACAGTATGTATTACTGGGTCTCTCCTGGATTTGACGCTTCAATACCTGGCTCAGACGATAAACATTATGTCACAATAGAAAACAGTGTAGGTTCGTGGTGGAGTGGTAGTAACTCTTGGTATCATTACGATGATATCAAAGCATTAATTACAGATGCAAACTTTACAAAAATATCACAAGCACTAAGACCAATTATTGAATTTGACAAAGATATTGAATTAAGTACTACATCAGCCGCAGTGTATACTGCCGGAGAAATACCAACATTCAAATCATATGACTCAAATAACACATATGTAAAAGATATAAACATATTTCACTATGTAGTTGGTGATAATTACATAACAGACACAGAATTAGGATTTAAACCCAAACTAAAAGCAGGTGACTATCAAAGTGAATTTGTATTTAATATTGACTTAGATGAATCATCAACGTACAAATACAATACAGATTATAAAAAGTTGATGATACCTTCAACATTTGAATACCGAAATCTAAGACAAGAGATAGGCGACAAAATATCAGTTTCAGAAATAGAACTACTTCAATCACCAAAGAACTCAAACGGTCAGATTCAAATAGACTTATATATAAATGGTGATAAGCAAATAGGAAATCATGTATATAATAGTACTACAAAGAAAATAACATTCACTGAAGCAGTTTCTGGAAACATATATGTAGACTATTGCACCGATGCTCCAGTAGTTTTTGACGGACAAACTGTGTTTCAAAGAATTAATCCGGCACTAGAGTATAATATAGACAACACAACATATTATAACACAGAGATGGTATATTCTCTTGTTTATGAACACTGTGTTCGTATAATTGAAACTACATTCGGATTAACAGGAAGTGCAAATGCTGCCAACAACTATAGAGTATTAGGAAATAACTCAGATAAACTACGATTCGCAGACAAGGGTAGTGTTCTCATTAAAAACTCAATAGATATTAAAGAGGCATACTTTGCATTAACACGAGAAGATTATAACCCAATCAAAGCAACTGAATTTTTATCAGGCGCATATAATGGTTACAAAAACAAATTACTCACAACAGTTCAATCTATTATAGACTCAGATTCAAGTGAAACTAAGACAGATTTAGAGATACTAGAAGAAGCAATTACTACTATTTCTCTTGGAAAACATAAGAGTGTAAGTATCTTTAGAGATAGTGCAATGGTGAACTTTGGTGAGGCAAACGCCCACTACCAATCACTTGATGTTTCTGTTATTAATGGTGCAACTGAACAAGTTATGCCAACATTTACTAACTCGATATTAAATGACAAAGACATAACTGTTATCTTAAATAATGTTGTTCAGAGATTAAATGTAGATTATACGTTATCTTCTGGTGCAACAGAAATAAACTTTACAACAGCAAGGTCTACTGGCGATGTAATAAGTGTGAGACATTATAGTAGCACAAAAGAAACTTATGTGCCGCCAAGTGCAACTGCATTAGGAATTGCTCCTGCATATAAACCAGAATCAATTACAGATTCAAGATATAGTCCTTCAGTAGACTTTATTAGAGGTCATGATGGCTCATTAGTTCCAAAATATGGAACTAAAATCGATGCAATACTACTTGCATTTGAAACTTTAATATTCAATAACCTAGCAGATAATACAAGTTCTAAAGTTGATAGTATGAATTATGGAGTATACGATAGTGCTTCTAATGATTATACAAATGCTGAAAGGAAATATATTATGTATCCATTCTTTAAGAAATGGATGATGCGTAATAATATTGACAACTTAAATAATGATGATTTTGATGCAACCGATTATAAGACTTGGAATTACAGAGCAAAAGACAATAACTCAGCCGGTCATTGGAGAGGACAATTAATATATACGTACGGGACAGATAGACCACTACAAGAGCCTTGGAAAGTACTAAAATATTCACAAAAGCCTGCGGGATTCGATACATGGTACGGAACAGCAAATTACACATCATCGTCTTGGTGGAATCAACTTATAACACAAGAATCATTAAATATTCCTAATCCAGTTGACGGTTCAGGAAATCTAAAAACACCAGAAGATTTGTTCTTTGGCGGGTCAATTCATTCGTCCGAGATTGCATTGATGGACCAAGCATGGGAATTTGGAGATAATTCTCCAGTTGAACTTGCATGGACTCGTAGTAGTGAATTTCTATTTGCTGAATTTGTGCTAATGTTACTAACAAAACCATTTCAAGTTATGCACGATTATCGTACTGAAATGAAAAATATCATCGATTACTCAAATAAAAACGATGGTATTGATACCGACTTAGTAGTTGCAGAGAAAGACAATTATTCATTTAAGTTGGGTTCAAAACTAGGTGGCTTTGTTAATAACTTTACATTACAAACAGAAAACAACTCACTAACAAATAGTAGATTTACTGATTTGCCTGCAGACAACTTTGATTTGTTTGTTCATGCTGGTGTGCCAAATAGAAGTGAATTCTTTAGTGCTATTGTATTGGAAAAAGTATCACTAGATGCCAAGCATCCAACATACTCTTTCGGAAATTTATCAAATTATGGAAAGGGTGATATTGTTCTGAATTTAAATGATGGCAAATATTATAAAAGAAAAGCCATATCATTGACAACAAAGGAATTATCTCCTCCTAGTGGAACATTCTTCGACTATAGTGGCTGGACATTAATTTCACAACCAAAAACCAATAAGTTCGGTTTTAGAGTACACGGATATGACGAAATAAATCCTACATTTTATGCGATGGGATGGGACAAAGCGAGTGGAGAAAAAGCATTCTCAACATCAGGTGACAAACTTACACTACAACAGTGGCAACCTGGTGAATACTACAGAATGGATTCATATATATTGTGGAACGATACTCCGTATGTTTGTCTTACAAATCATACATCTACTTCAATATTTGATGATAACATTAAAGATTGGAAGCCAGTAACAGAATGGCCTAGAGTTAATAAAGTTCAAGCACTTGGATATAACGAATTAGTAAATGACACAGTAAAGAATTATAACTACGGTGACATTTTAGAATCAATAGATGATGTTGCTCATTTGATAATGGGTTATGAACATTATCTTAAATTAGTAGGATGGGAATTCACAGACACAAGTGAATTTGGTGACGTAATAGATTGGGAAAATCTGTTATATAAATTCTTAGAATGGCAATCAGAAGTACACGAAATAGGCGACTTTATTACTCTTACTCCGCTATTAACGGGTGGTAGTTTTGATTCAACCTATGGTGTTGCAAGTGTAACTACTGAAACATTTAAAAATTATTATCGTGTAATCGATTCAGCAGGCAGACTTATACCAAATTCTGAACTTGAGTTTCGCACAGATGGTTCTAAATTAATATTTAAAAGCACTGTTCCTATCTATGGAATGAAAATGGATATCAGAGATATCGAACACGCATTTGTTGTTGACCGAACTGATAGTTATGGAGACGTGATATACGACCCTCATAATCATAATAGAAATCTTAGAATGCAAGTAGACTGTAATAGAACTATCGGCTGGGACGGAACTATGGCAGTAGATGGTTACATCGTCAAAGATGACCAATTGATACCGAACTTCGATACAATGATTGAAGAAACACGCTATTATAGAGATACTCTTGTTGACCAAAGCCTTTCAATTATTAATAAATTAAAATCAAATCATTATGGATATACAACAAGAACATATCTAACAAATCATGGTGTTGAAAGAGAATCGCAATTAGAATTTTATAAAGGATTTTTATCTCATAAAGGAACTAATTCTAGTATTAACAAAATTGTTAACAATAATAATAACTTTGAGAATATAACACATGCTGATGTCTGGGCAGTTAAACTAAGCGACTACGGCCACGAGTCTAATAAATTTACAATGGCAAAAGATATTACCGTATCTGATATGATTAAAGACCCATATCTAATAGAATATACTGACCCAACTAAACAACTTTTAGAAGTATCTGGCAAAAAGAATATAGCACTAAAAACAACAGGATATGTAGACGAAGCAGATGTAAACTATATCACGCCAACACACGAATCACTAGTTAATCTAACAGACAAAACATTGTATGAGGGAGATATATCTTGGGTACAAGCAGATGAGGATAGAGATTGGGATGTTGTACGACTAAGTGAAGTAGCAGAAATAAGTTATGTAGGAGAAACATCAGACAACCAATTATATATTGGAACTACAAATGCGATTGCTGAAGAATTTACTAATAAGCCAATTTATTTAAAAATTTCAGCCGCTGAAATAAGTCCAACAATAGGTGGATATTATCTTCTATCCGCTAACGGAACGAAAACAGTAAACGGAACTACCATACACGAGTATATAGTGTTTGAAGAAGATTTCGAACCTCTAATTGTTGAGATAGATTCAACAACTACTAACAGTGTATTCGTGCCAACGAATGAAGATTCTGGTGTAGAAGCAATAGGTTCAGTAAGTAATCCAGTATTTTCTAGTGGCGATTCGATTTCAATTGACGGCACAACGTTCACTTATGCACCGTCGGGAACTACTAGTACTGGAATAACAATACTAGGAACAGTTGCAAACCCAGTTGTATCTGAAGGTGAACAAGCAAGATTTGTTGTTTATAACGATTCTGGTCTAGTTGAAAATGGAACAAACACAACAGTCACATTCTCTGGAACTGTTGCAAAAACAACAGGTGCATTTAGTTCAACTTACGGTGACCAAATAACAATAGATGGCACATCATTGACTGTTGATTATAGTTCAACTGATAGTATATCACAGACCACAACAGCAACAAGAAGTTCGACATTAACGACAGGTAACACTGTTGTTATTGATGGTACTACAAAGACAGTTCAGGATTTATTAGTCACAGGTACAGTTACATCACCAGTGATGACATCAACAAAGCCCCTAACAATTAATGGTGATACAATTACGTTAACAAATGGAGATGATTTAGCCGCAATTATAATTGCGATTAACTCAGGAACAACTGAAGTTATAGCATCACAAACATCAAATCAATTGGTTTTGACAACATCAGTTCCACAACTAACTATGACTGGCGGTGTATTGACTGATTTAGGACTTTCAACTACTAACTCATATACAAATTCAAAACTAGACCAATTAGCAGACGAATTAGACACAATAACTAATATTACTGCCACTATTGATTTAAACAATCGTATGACTATAGCAAGTTCAGGAAGTCAAATGATTATTTCTGGAACAGCATTATCTGAATTGGGAATAACAGCAGGAACTTATCTTTCTAATTCTAATCCAACACAAGCAAGTGTTGTTCAACAAATAAATGCACTATCTATTTTAGGAGTCACTGCTGAAGTTGTTACAGGCACAATTAAAATTACAAGTACAAATCACAATTTAGATATAGTTGAAGTAACATCGGGTGCTATGGGTAGACTGGGATATGCAACTACTACAGTTGCAATTGATGCCACAGACACAATAGTATCTGACTTAAATACTCAAGTATTTTCGGGTGCAACTGTTTCCGCAGTCAAGACTGATAGACAAGTGAAAATAACAAGTACAGAAAAGAGTATAGTCACGAGTAATATTTCTGGTGACCCTCTTGCCGATATAGGCATCACAGCAGGCACATATAGTAATACAGTATCATCAAGTCCAACAGCACTAGAGTTTGCAAGTCAAATCTCTGCCGCATCTGAACTTACGGTGGGTGTATCAAGTGATGGCAGAATGATATTCACTAACGATACTGTGCAGATGTCATTCTCTGGAACTTCCACTGCAATGTTGACTAGAATAGGACTATCGTTGATATATTCTAATGTCACATCAAGTGCCAATTTCAAAGCAATGATTTGGAAATCAGTAAGACACACAATCGGTGTCAACGGCGCTACACTTACAGAATTCAATACTAGTCTAGGACTAAACAGTACAAGTAAGTTGTGGATAGATGAATATGATTCATCTGGTTGGGCAGTTTTAAACTATGACCCAGTTGGTGGATTCACAGCCCATGCTAGACAGACAAAAGTTATAGATACAGATTTGACAAAGAGATTAATAATTCAAGATGGAGAACAATCTACAATTCATCAAGTATATGACCCACTTAATTTAAAACTACCTGGCACTATCATGTCTAAATTAGATTATGTTATGTGGACAGACCCAGCAAAATATGATACGACTACAAGTAATGATATTTGGTTTGATGAAAGACTTGATGAACTTTGGTGGGATACAGACTTAGCACGTTTCTATCGTTACAACGATTATGGTGATGCTAATGGAAACCTAAACATTGATTACGTACGAAAGTATTGGGGCGGAATAGTACCAAGTTCAACTGTAATTGTAAGGAAATGGACAAAATCTAGAACATTACCAACAACTACATCAACGTATAATACTAAAGAATACTACGATGACATTGCTGGCAAACTTGTTACTGATTATTTCTAT
>Ga0208298_1000346_pt1 | contig 20590 bp, 18 predicted proteins | sample 14BtaG_FD_184088 | JGI IMG/M metagenome (GOLD analysis project Ga0208298, IMG submission 184088) | Marine viral communities from the Subarctic Pacific Ocean - 14B_ETSP_OMZ_AT15311_CsCl metaG (SPAdes) (version 2) | ecosystem: Environmental > Aquatic > Marine > Oceanic | place: Pacific Ocean... | reverse complement strand
CGACCCGCTTGCCGAACCCACCTGTTTAGGCGGCGATTGCACTGCTGTTATTAAACCTATAGTAGAGAATAGTACGTTTTCCTTTGATATTGATGAAAGCAACCCGAAAATTCAATACTTTACCGTGGAAGTTCATGCTACTCCTACGTCTCCACAATGGAGATATAACGGAGTTCCTATGGTTACCGGGTATTGGTCGGGGAATCTTTCCTATACCGTACGTAATTCCAGTGGTTATGATGAAGTACAGTCGGCAGATAGGGAGACTTATGGTAGTTTTCAGGATAATAAAGTAGTAATAACTCAGATAATTGGAGTTAAACCAGAATTATCAGGTAAGATTTTAGATTTAGAGGTAGAAGTATGGTGGGAAGCAGGGGAATCTACAGTAGTTAAAAAATATAGTAGAAAAATAACTCTAAAATAAGTTGCTTGTCTGCTCTAAAAGTATTATCTTAATTATATATTAAAGATATTAATAATAAATAATATATAGATATATAAATATATATAGTATAATATAAATAATTATAATAATAATAGAAATTAATCTAATATGACATTGACAGCGGAAAAAATCCATTCAAACTATGAAAAACATCTTAAGATAGTAGATACTTACATAGGTGATAGAAAGGATAAGGTAAAAGAACTAATAGAACACATAGGTGAAACATATATTATGGCACCTGCTAGTTCTAAAACATGGCATCACAATGCTATTCCCGGTGGATATGTTGATCATGTTAATAGAGTAGTAGAGTATGCTATCAAATCCAAGAGATTATATGAAGAAATGGGTGGTACTATTGACTTCACTGATGAAGAGCTAGTATTTGCTGCTATATTCCATGACTTAGGTAAACTAGGTGATGGTGATACACATAATTATGTACCTCAGACTGATAAATGGAGGCAAGATAAGTTACATGAGATGTATACTTTTAACTCAGACCTACCTTTTATGCTTATTCCGGACAGATCACTATATATTTTACAGAAATTCGATATAAAAGTAAGTCATAACGAGTTTTTAGGTATCAGATTACACGATGGTGTGTTTGACAAGGCTAATGAAGCGTACTTCTATAGTCATAATCCTAACTCTAGGATGAAAACTAACATAGTATACGTACTTCACATGGCAGACTTTATGGCTTCCAAGGTAGAATACGATATTTGGTTACAATCTACCGGTGGAGCAGTGTCCAAAGTACAAAAAACCAAGTCAACCACAGGAAAAAGAGTAAATTCTTCACCTGGACTAACAAATATGCTTAAAAATCTATAGATGACAATAAATCCTACACTTTTTTACATAATAATCGGTATCTTAGTTGCTTTACTGCTTATTAGTTCATACATTATAAGAAACCTACTGGTAAAAACAGAGCAATACGAAGATGTTACACAAGATCAAGTAAAATATCTTCAGAATATCTCAAATATCATAGGAGAATCAAAGCAACACTTACAAAATCTCGATGACAAGGGGGTCTTTCAGTCAGATGATGAAGTTGGTGAATTTTTTAACCAAATGAAAGAAGTTCAGGAGCAACTAAACGATTATATGCTCCCCCAAAATTATGGCAAGGAAACGAGCGAAAGCTAATTACTTTACAAAAGAAACAGAAGAGTATATAGTAAAGTATAACGAATCTACTGATCAGGAATACAGAAATAAAATATTCACAGATCATATCTACCTACCTTTTTACAAGTTATCCGAAAATATCATACATACATTTAAGTTTTACTACACAGATGTTGATAAAATAGAGGATTTAAAGCACGAACTAGTGTCTGTCTTACTAGAAGAGAAGATTATGAAGTTTGATCCTACTAATGGTGCAAAAGCTTATTCATATTTCGGTACTATAGTCAAGAGATGGCTTATTAACTACAACAATAAGAATTATAAGAAGCTAAAGAAGATAGGAAACTTTCAAGATATAGAAGAATCCTATGATGATGAACCTGGAATGCATTCTCCATCTGCAAAAACACTTTCTAAGTTTATAGACGAATGGGTGTCTGAATGTTATGAAGATTTAGACGAAATGTTTATTAAAAATGAAGATAAAAAGATAGCAGATGCCGTATTGACTATATTTAAAACTAGAAACGATTTAGATATATTTAAAAAGAAAGCTCTTTACATTTACATAAGAGAGATGACTGATTGCGATACACCTAAATTAACAAAAGTGGTCACTGTTCTCAAAGAAGACTTCAAAGCTAAATACCAGCAACTTTACGACTTAGGTTACTTAACTAAGGCTCAATAGTATCCTCAGTGATATTTATTATAAAATACTATGAGCTTAGATAAAGAAATTTTTAAAGGTAAAACACTATCTGACCTCTTCGGTGAAATCTACGACAACTCAAAAGAAACAAAAGGCCAGGTTAAAGGTTTAATTGGAGAACTTAAACCTCTTATAGAGAATATAGGAGATGCTACTCTTATTGTTCCTATGATAAAAGAATATATGGAGATAGGAGTAAGAAATGATGAGCATTTGATTAAGTTAGCCACAGTAATTCAACGTATAGAAACAGCGCAAGCTAAAGGAGACGATGGAGAGTTTGATTTCTCTGATTTACAAGACTTGTTAGAAGAACAGGAAGCTTTAGATCAAGAAGTAGAAGAAGTAGAAACACCAGAAGAAGAAGACAAAGATGTACTTTAGCATACATAGACAAAAATCACAGACTAATTTTTCTCCTAACGTTAGCGTTAAGTTAGGTAGAGTATATGATATTGTACTAGATGAACAACACCCCGACTATAGTATTCATAAAACTGTAGGAGTAATAAGGTACAATATATTTGATGCAGATAGTTTTTCTGAAGACCCATCTAACCTTTTTATGGCGTACCCTTACGATTCTACCAATTTAACTCTACCATTAAAAGGAGAGATAGTAGAAATCATAGGAGGACCTAGAGATGATGAAGATAGAAGTGATAGTGAATATAAAACATACTATGGTAGAGTAGTATCAGGATGGAATGCTGTAAACCATAACTCTTTACCAATAGGAGATTCAGATGAAGTAGTAGAAACGAATCTAGGAGAAAATATAGATGAACTTAAAATTAATCAGCTTTACCCTAATCCTGGCGATACACTCATTGACGGTAGAACAGGTAACTCAATAAGATTAGGAGGCTACAGTGGTAATAAAAGTAATATTGCAGATAACACTAATACCGGTAAACCTTACATAATAATAAATAACGGTAGAGAAAGTAAAGAAGATTCTCTTTTACCTGTATCAGAAGATATAAATAAAGATAAATCAAGTATCTATATAGTATCGGATCATTTAGTTCCACTTAAGCAGTCAAATACTAAGCTTAATTCTAACGTTGTTAAAACTATACATACAGATAAGTATAAAGGAAATCAAATAATACTTAACTCAGGTAGGTTAGTTTTCAATACTAAAGAAGAAGATATCTTTTTTTCTGCTAAAGAAAGCTTTACTGTTACAAGTAGAGATGTTAACATAGATGGAGAAGATTATATAAGTTTAGATGCTAAAAAGATATACCTTGGAGATAATTCAATGATTGCTGATACAAATCAAGGTACACCAGAACCAGTAGTTCTAGGTCATCAACTAGATGACTTCTTATCTCAACTATTAGACGAACTTAATAGACTTGGTAATAGCTTTGATAAACTAGCTGCTCCCGGTAATGTAGTACCTATAATGAAATCTGCTAGTATGAGTTTAAAATCTAGAGTTAAATCTCTAAGAGGATTTTTAAAGGATAGCGGACCATCAAAAATAAAATCAGACAAAGTATTTGTACATTCTAATAAGATAGTAACTAATAAAGATTCTAATAAATTTTAACTATGCCACACTTTGGTTTAAAAATACCGAAAATAAAGATAGATAAAGTATCTGCAGAACTACTAACCTATGCAGAAATTCTTATAAGAGAGTATGCAGAGAAAAAGATAGCTGATATAATAGACTACTTAAGACAGCAATGTCCACCGCCTGATGTAATAAAAAAAATGCTAGCTACAACTAACAGGATAAATAAGCAAATAGCTAAAGCCGGTAAAAGAGCAGACAAAGTGAAGAAACAGTCAGACGTATTAAAGATAGCTATTGATGCTGCAAAGGTAATAATTAATATAATAGCACACTTTAATATTCCTACATCGTTTGGTACTCCTCCAGGCCCTGCCGGTGGTCACTTATTTGCTATGGACCTAGCTTTAATCGTAACTAGAGCAGCAAAACTTAAATGGTGGACAGAACTAGTAGAGTACCTAGAAGAAAAGAATGATAATATAAATGAAATACTTGCTAACTTTAATTTAGTATTTATTCCGATACAAGCTAAACTAGAGCTTATAAATGCACTTCTTAACAGATGTTCACAAAACCCTAACTTAACCCAGGAAGAAAGATTAGAATTACTTACTGCTGTGAAAGATAAAGAAACTGATAAACCAGTAGAATATGTTTCTGAAAAAGGAACACCCTATACTATAAAAGTAATAACTGATCCTAACTCTCCTTCTATAGCACCTCAACGTAGAGCAATAGCTGTAGATAGAAGAGGAGTACAGGTTCTCAAAGGACCACTATCGTTTGCAAGTGATAGTAATGTACTTATAGAAGAATTAAAATTCAGAATAGACAATCAACTTCCATAAACATACTATTTATTAATATGAAACTAGATCAACTAAGAAAAATCATCCGCGAAGAGGTAAGATCTGCCGTAAAGGATGAGTTACAAGAGATGCTTAACGAAGCTGTCAAAGCAGCTAGTACACCAGCATCACAAGATTACAAAGCTGTAAAGCAAAAAGACCTTAAAAGAACATGGTCAACAGGTAGAATGAACCCTGGGACAGTTCCTTTAGAAGAGATGTTAAGTATGACTAAACAAGAAATGACCGGCGAAGACTATAAAAATGTAGTTAACGCTGATTCATCTATGGTTAAGAAACCAAACTTCGCTTCTAATGTAGCTACTAGCATGGGATTAACAGAGAATTCTGGTCCTATGCCAGGAATAGATATAAGTAAACTAGACTTTGTCGGTAAAGCAAAAGCTATATACGATAAGTCTTTAGAAAAAGATAAGAATAGATTAAGTTAATGGCATTAGATGTTAAAAAGATAAACCCGTTAGATAGACAGCCTAGAAAAGCAATAGGTATAGACCTACCTTTTTCCGGAAACGGGGTATTTAATTCAACATTTCAAACTAAAGATGCACTTAAAGTAAACTTAATTAACTATCTTTTGACAAACAAAGGTGAAAGACCTTTAAACCCTTCTTTTGGAGCTGGTATAAGGGAACTTTTATTTGAAAATATAGATGAAGAGCAATTAGAGGACTTGAAAGAGACTATAACTAGTAATATAGTAGCTTTCTTTCCAACAATAATACCTACTAAAATAGAAGTAATATCAGAACCAGATACAAATGCTATAAACTTCTTTTTAAGGTATGCAATAGCAGATCAAAATATCCAAGACGAAATTTTAATTAACATCGAATAATGGCACAAACTAGAAACATAAAGTATATTAATAGAGAGTTTGATGACTTTAGAGATCAACTAGTAGAGTTTTCTAAATCTTACTTTCCTGATACTTATAATGACTTCTCTCCTACATCACCCGGTATGATGTTTATGGAAATGGCAGCATACGTTGGAGATGTACTAGCTTTTTACCAAGATACTCAACTTCAAGAGACTTTTTTAACTCACGCTAAAGATCCAAAGAATCTTTTTAACCTGGCATACATGATGGGCTATAAGCCTAGAGTAACTGGTATAGCAGAAACAGAGATTACTATTACTCAAATAGTAGATGCTAACGGTAGTTACGAACCAGATTATACTCAAGCAGCTAAAATAAACGCTCAAGGTGCTTTAACCTCTACAGATAAAACTAACACGCAGTTTTATATACCTAAACCAGTAGACTTTACTTTCAGTAGTTCTTATGACCCAACCGTGGTTACTATTAATTCTTTAGACTCAAGTAATAGACCTACAAAATTTAACCTTATAAAAAAAGCAAAAGCTATTTCCGGTAAAATACTTACAAAAGCTTTCACTATAGATGCAACTCCTCAGAAATTTAATACAATCACATTATCAGATAATGATATAGTACAGGTATTAAAAGTAGAAGAAACTAACGGGTATGAATACTTCGAAGTTCCTTTTTTAGGACAAGACACTATTCTTCTAGATGAAGCTAATGTAGCCTCAGATATAGCAAGTGTTCCTTATGCATTAGCTCTAAAAAAAGTACCTAGAAGATTCGTTACAAGGTTTAGAGCCAATGGTAACTTAGATATACAGTTTGGAGCCGGTACTATTATACAAGATGATTCTACTATCATACCTGATGCAACTACGATAGGAAATGCTACTAATCAAGGCTCTTTAAACTATAATGGAAAAGGCACTGTTGATAAAGCATATGACCCTTCTAACTTTACATATAGTAAAGCTTATGGAATAGCACCTGATCAAGGAGATACCCTTACTGTAACCTATCTTAAAGGAGGAGGTATTAGTGCTAATGTTTCTGCTAATACATTAACATCAGCTACAGTTGCTGGATCTAACCTTAACGACTTATCATTTACTAATGAACTTGCTGCTACAGGCGGTAGAGATGGAGATACTATAGAAGAGCTTAGAGAAAATTCTTTAAGAGCCTTCAATGAACAAAATAGAGCAGTTACATTACAGGATTATACTGTTAGAGCTTTGTCTCTTCCAAGTCAGTATGGTAGCATAGCAAAAGCATATGTAATACAAGACCAGCTAACTAATAGCAATAACACAGACAGTATAGTAGATAATAATCCATTAGCTTTATCTCTATACGTATTAGCTTATGATAACAATAGCAACTTAGTTAATGCTACAGTAACATTAAAAAATAACCTTAAGACATACTTACAAAACTATATGATGCTATCAGATAGTATAAACTTAAAAGATGCATTTGTAGTAAATATAGGAGTAAAATACGAAATAATTACTAGACCTTCTTTTGCAAGTAGAGACGTAATACTAAACTGTAATAGTGAATTAAAAGAATACTTTAAGGTATCTAAGAGAAATATAAATCAACCTATTAACTTATCTGAAATATCAACTTTATTAGATAAAGTACAAGGAGTACAAACAGTTCAGAAAGTAGAGATAGAAAACAAACAAGGTGGTAGCTATTCTCAATATGCTTACGATGTTAAAGGAGCTACTAGAGATAATTTAGTATATCCTTCACAAGATCCTTGCTTTTTTGAAGTAAAGTTTCCTGATGCAGATATACAAGGAAGAGTAATAAATATTTAAAATGGCAGTATATAAAATTTTTCCCGATAAAGACTCATTTATCTTTACAGAAGTAGTAACCGGTAATGCTGGTTATGATGAGATGTTAGAGATAGGAGGTTATCCGATACAAGAAATAGGTCAAGCCTCAAGAACATTGATACATTTCAAAGATAGTGAAATAACAGATGTAATATCTAATAAGATTGGTGCTAATGTCTGGACTTCAAGTATAGAAATGTTTATAGCTTCTGCTTATGAAACACCGGTATCTCATTCAATAGAGTGCTACCCCGTTAGTACTTATTGGGATGGAGGTATAGGTAAATACGGAGATGATCTTAATACCGGATCTGCTGATAAATCAGGAGTATCTTGGAAGTATACTAAAAATAACTCACAAGTACCTTGGCAAACTTCACCTACATTTACTGCTTTAACCACAGGCTCTCACAATGTTAAATACCCCGGCGGAGGTAACTGGTATACAGGTTCAGCTGGTGTCAACCTAGAGTCAACTCAAAGTTATGAAACTAATGATGATGTAGATGTATTTATGGATGTTACGAACGCTGTTCATATGCACTACAGTGGTACGTTAACTAACAACGGGTTTATACTAAAGTTTCATGATAGCATAGAATTTAACCTTTCATCTTCAGTAAGACATAAATTCTATAGTGCTAATACTAATACTATATACCCACCATCATTAACCTTTACCTGGGACGATCAAAGCTACTCTACAGGAAGCCTTAGCGTACTATCTAATCCTACATCTCATGTTATTATCACTAACAATAGCGGTGAATACCCAGATACAGGTAAACAGAGGTTTAGACTTCATGCAAGACCTAAATATCCAACAAGAACTTTTACTACAGGAAGTATATATAAAACTAATTATGCTTTAAATAGCGGTTCTGTTTATGCGTTGAAAGATGAATTTACAGAAGACTTAGTAATACCGTTCAATTCTAGCTACAGTAAAATTAGCTGTGATAGTTCTGGACCGTATTTTGACTTATATATGAATGGATTACAACCAGAAAGATACTACAGAATATTAGTTAGATCTGAAATAGACGGCAATACATGTACATTTGATAACGATAACGTATTTAAAATTGTAAGAAATGGCTAATATAAGGTTATCAAGAACTGTATTGAAAAAGGATCAATTCGATAAATCGATTGATACCTCGTTTAAATCATTTGTTGATACTGTAGAAGTGGATAATGATACTATAGAAGAGTTCTTTAGATTATATAATAAACTATATTACGATATAGAACCAGAAGGTGAATTTAACTCACATGAATTTCTCATAAAAGAAAGTTCTAAATTAGTAGACTTCGAACGAAACGATGAAGCAATTCAACCTTTATTAGATGAAATATCTGATCTTAGAAAAAGACTATTAGAACAAAATGCAGATGCTATAGAAACTGAAAATGATATACTTAAATCTATAGGTAACTCAGAAAATATTGATCTTGAAGGAGGACTGAAAGGATTACAAGATAGAATAAATAGATCATCTGAACAAATAGATCTAGACAACAAACCTGCTGTAAAACCAGTACTCAGAGAAGAACCTGCATCTGATATAGCAAAAGATTTTTCTACTAAAAGAAAAAGAAGATTTCAAGAAGTAGCCGCAGAAGGTTTAAGATTAAAAAAATTAGGTAAAACAAGATTAGAAATTAAAGTAGCTTTGACTGAATTTGGAGCTAGTAAAGCTCATATAGCTAGAGTAATATAACAGATGGCAAGTATAGACTACAAATTGTTTCAAGTAAACCCAATAGGGTTAGAACAAATATCAGAGTTTGACTTAAAAACTATTGAAAAGTTTTCTATCAATACTAATTTTACTCCTTATGAAGATAAGGTTGAACTTCACGTTTACGGTACAGACAATGTACTATTAGACTCTAAATACGACCATAGGAACTTTAAATTTTTACAAGGAAGTGAAACAGTAGGTACTACAGGAGCTTCAGAAGTAACTTTAGACCCTATTCAAGATGCTATTGATCTTAGTTATGAATTAGGCGGTGTCAAGTTAGTATACAATTTTTTAGACAATTTATACTCTGAAAATCAAGCAGGTGGAGAGTTCTTCATAGAAGAGATATCAGAAGATAGAACTGAAATTAGGTTATTATCAAATCAAATTACAGAAGAAGATATAGTTGATTATACAGAAGCTATAGAAGAAGACCTAAGCTCTGATTCCTTCTTCAATGATTTTAGATTAAACGTAAAAGATAATGACCTACTTATAGGTATAAATATAAAAATACAAGATTATAGAGAGTATAAATCTGTTGTAGTAAAATTATACGAAGCTCTTCCTATTAAGTACCAATTAAAGCAGCTACTGACTATCGATAGAATAGTGTCCGATAGTGCCGGGTATGAAGTAGATACTACAGTTACACCCGATATAGTTAAACCACCTACATTAAAAGGACCTAACTTTAGTATAGGGGAACCTGACAGTGTCTCTTACCCTACTTCTTTTCTAAGCTCAGACGAGTTATTTTCATTTCCAACTAATAATACCTATAGACAGGTTAATAGTTTATTTAAAGAGAAAGGAATAGAATTAAGCTTTGATTACAGTAACTACGAAGAATTCATCCAATTTAGTTCTGCTGAAGAAAGATTAAGAAACTTTCAGTATAAACTAAACCTTATAGAATCATATCAAAAAAATATAGATAGTTCTTCTTTAGCTAGTAGCTTTGCAAACACTAGTGGCAGTACAACTTACTGGACTGATAAACTAAACGGCATAATACAGAATTTTGATCACTACGATAGACATCTATACTTCGATAGTGGGTCTACTTCTTGGCCTAAACTAGCTCCATACAACAAACCCTACATTAATGCTACAACTGGATCTATAACAGGGTCGTTTATAACAGGCATGCTGCTTTCAGCAAGCAACTATGATACTAGTAATAATTCATCTCTTATCAATACAGTTCCAGACTACCTTAGAGAAGATACAGATAGTGTAAAGTATTCTATTTTTACTCACATGCTAGGGCAGCATTTTGATAACATATGGGTATATACAAAAGCTCTATCAGACAAATACGATAATGATAACCGAATAGATTACGGTATTTCAAAAGACTTAGTTCAAGATACATTAAAGAACTTTGGTATAACAATATACAATAGCTTTCAATCAACTGAAGATTTATTCAACACCTTTACAGGAAAGTTATATAGTTCCGGAAGTACTGCATTTGAACAGTCTGGATCTAATATTATAGCTTCTTTAGTTAGTGCTTCTAATAACGGAATATACTCAGTATCAGGCTCTGAAGGTTTGATTAATTCTGACTCATTAGAAGATTATAAAAGAGATATAAACAAAAGAATCTATCACAACCTACCTTATCTACTTAAAACTAAAGGTACTGAAAGAGGATTAAAAGCTCTTATAGCTTCTTTTGGAGTACCTACAGAAAATAATATATCACATATAACAGGGTCAGATAAACAAAATATATCAGGACTTAAAGTAAGAGTTATAGGTGGAGCAGATAGAAATGCTACTCCTTATTTTGGACCATCAGTTAATATAACCTCATCTTTAGACAGAATAAGAATAGATAATACAGGTAGCATAGTTACCGGAAGTACATTATCTAGGTACAGTTCTATTATGTCCAGAGATGATCAATATACAGATGACATACATACTATTGAAGTTGGGTATGCTCCTACAGACGCTTATAACGAAGCTATCATAGCATCATCAAGTGCAGACTTCAATATAGACAATATAATAGGTGATCCTAGGCTTGCCTACTCTTCAAGTTATTCTGGATTGATAAGTCAATCAGCAGTACTTAACGTTGCTGAAAGAAGCCACAATTACGGTGAACTCGTAAGGTACTTAAGATATTACGATAACGTTCTATTTAAAATGATTAAAGATTTTGTTCCAGCAAGATCTAATATCGATACAGGACTTATCATAAAACCTCATTTATTAGAGAGAAATAAAATAAAACAAGTAGAAGGAAGCTTTTTAACATCAAGCTACTTAACCGAAATCAACACAGCTTTTTCTTCAGGTAGTGATGGCTCAGCCTTTACTAATAAACTACACGATGAATTAACTATACCTTTAACAGCAAGTTACTCTGAAAGTATTATAACACCAATTGGACCTGCTGAATATTTTTACCACGAAAAAGAAAGAACTAGATATGATGGAGAATTTAGTGGTAGTAACTTTGATGTTTATCAACACTCATTAAATGACGATAACGACTGGAAATATAACAATCCAGGTGGAGTTCAGTATAGAGGTAAGAAGTATTGTTTCTATGTAATACCGCCTTCACCTTCTAATACTCCATCTAATACACCAAGTAATACACCGACACCGTCTATTTCACCGTCTAATACACCGTCTATTTCACCGACACCTTCTAACTCCCTAGTAGTACAGTCGTTTGATGGAGCATATTACGCAACTGTATGCGATGCTTGCACCGGAGGACATACAGGGACAATAAGAACAATGTGGTTCTACAAACCTTCTGGTGATATTAGAATATTCCCTGCTGTAGGAGACGTAATATATAATAATAGTACCGCACTAGACAATCAAGTAGGAACACTTAGTAGCCCTAGATTCTCTGGTGAATTCTATATACTTAATGTAACAGTGAATAATAATGGTTCTCAATTTGGTGATACCGGAACAACTGGACCATATACATTTAGCGTTCTGGAAACAACTTCCGGAGGAGTAGTGACACAGTATTATGATTGTGGAGATGAAGGATGTTAGTAAAAAGTAAAATTTGAATAAGAAACTAATTATAATAAAGTAGAGTATGCCAATTGGATCATGTAGTGAATTTTTAATAACTAATAACGACTCGGGAACAGTCAATATCAGTTATACTATCTGTGATGGTGCTACTACAACTTTTAGTTTAGCTGCCGGCGCTAACACTACTATTTGTGTTGAAGATGGTACTATACCTTCTACTGTAGGAGGATTAAATGAAAACGTTGATATAGAAGATCAGTTTGAAGAATGTACTGCAGCAGCAACACCTTCTAATACTCCAACACCAACCCCTTCCTCTACTACTTATCCTCCATCAGCTTCACCAACACCAACACCAACACCTACTATAAGTGATACCCCTTCGAATACACCAAGTAATACTCCATCTAATACTCCGAGCAACACACCGAGTAATACTCCTTCGAATACACCAAGTAACACACCGAGTAATACCCCACCACCTTCTGTAACATCTTCACCATGTGGATTACAGATAGGAGTATTTTCATCAACTAGTGGTACACCAACACCTGATTCAACAGGAGAGACAGCTTGTTCATCAGTAATTTCTGGTAACTATGCTCATACGGTTTATCTAGATAAAGACTCAGGTAATTCTGAAAACTACCCACAGGTAGGGGATATAGTAAGGAAATCAAATTGTCAAAATGTATCCGGAGGAGGGTACTTTGGATGGTCTGGATTAGGACCAGCAGGACTAACTACTTACTTCTTTGGAGTGAATTCTTCAGGAGCAGTAACAGCTGGATTAGCAGACTGTATTACTTTATCAGCGTCTAATACTCCAAGTAATTCACCTACCCCAAGTAATACACCATCTAATACTCCAAGTAATACGCCATCAAATACACCGTCTAATACTCCATCAAATACACCGAGTAATACACCAACTCCTTCTACAACGAAGACTGCTACACCAACTCCTTCTATCACTTCAACACCATGTGGTTTACAAATAGGAGTATATTCAAGCACTTTAGGCACCCCAACACCTGATGATACAGATGATGAAGCTTGTGCAGCAGTCAGTTCAGGTAATTATGCTCACACAGTCTACCTAGATAAAGACTCAGGTAATACAGAAAATTACCCTGAGGTTGGAGATATAGTAAGAAAATCAAATTGTCAAAACGTATCTGGAGGAGGTTACTTTGGATGGTCAGGAAATATAGGATCAGGACTGAAAAACTATTTCTTCGGAGTAAATTCTGCAGGAGCAGTACAAACAGCTTTAACAGACTGTATAACTCTTTCAGCAAGTAATACTCCAAGTAACACACCTACTCCAAGTAACACACCTATTCCATCACCATCAAGATCTCCATCTAATACACCGAGTAATTCACCAACACCGAGTACAACAAATAGTGCTACACCGAGTAATACTCCATCAATATCTATAACTACATCACCTTGTGGTGTACAAATAGGAGTATTTTCAACTACTTCTGGTACTCCAACACCAGATTCAACCGACGATGATGCTTGCTCAGCTGTAATTTCCGGTAACTATGCTCACGTAGTTTACATAAATAAAGATACCGGTAATACTGAGAGCTACCCTGAAGTTGGGGACACATTAAGAGATACAAGCTGTGTATTTATATCCGGTGGAGGGTACTTTGGATGGTCAGGAAATGGACCTGATGGATTAGGGACTTATTTCTTTGCAGTGAATTCTGGAGGTGCAGTAACAGCTGCGTTAACATTATGTTTAACATTATCAGCAAGTAACACACCATCTAATTCTCCAAGTAATACACCAAGTAATACACCTTCAAATACACCTAGCAATACTCCGACTGTATCTGACACACCATCTAATACACCGAGTAATACACCAAGCAATACTCCGACTGTATCAGATACACCGTCTAATACTCCATCTAATACACCAAGTAATTCACCAACTCCTTCGACAACAGATCCTTTAGATGGCTCTTTATATTGCTTATCAGAAACAGCAAATGGAGCTTGCTTCTGTACACCTTCAGTAAATATAACAATTTTTGATGCAGATCAACCAATCGAAACCGGAGAAACTTTATATAAGAATAGTACAGGCACTAAATGGACTTGGTCCGATATACAAACAGCTGCAGGATCTTCAGCTTCAACTCTGTATATTTCTAGATATTCCGGTACAGGAAGTAATACAGTAACAATAATAAACGATACTGATGCTCCTGATGTTATAGCTAAAACAACAGTTGGTTGTGCATCCCCAAGTAACACTCCATCTAGCACACCTTCTAATACACCGAGTAATACACCAAGCAATACACCAAGCAATACACCTTCTAATACTCCAACTGTATCCGATACACCAAGTAATACACCATCTAACACACCAAGTAACACTCCAACTGTTTCTGATACACCGTCTAATACACCGAGTAATACACCTTCAAATACTCCAACTGTATCTGATACTCCGAGTAACACACCGAGTAATACTCCTTCAAATACACCAAGTATTTCTGATACTCCGAGTAACACTCCTTCAAATACTCCTAGCAATACGCCAAGTATTTCTGATACACCTTCGAATACACCTTCGAACACACCTTCGAACACTCCGAGTATTTCTGATACACCAAGTAATACACCTTCGAACACACCTTCGAACACTCCGAGTATTTCTGATACACCAAGTAATACTCCAAGTAATACTCCAAGTAATACTCCAAGCATATCTGATACACCAAGTAATACACCAAGTAATACACCAAGTAATACTCCAAGCATATCTGATACGCCTTCTAACACACCTTCAAATACGCCTTCTAACACTCCGAGTATATCTGATACACCAAGTAATACCCCCTCGAATACACCGAGCAATACACCGAGTATATCAGACACTCCAAGTAATACACCAAGTAATACAGCGAGCAATACTCCAAGCGTATCTGACACTCCAAGTAATACTCCAAGTAATACTCCTTCTGATACCCCTTCTAACACTCCATCTAATACACCGAGTGTAACACCAAGCGTATCTGACACTCCTCCAGCACCAGGTCAAGAAAGACCAGACTGCGATTATATTTCTAACAAGACTGTATCAGAGTTTAAAAACTTAAACGTAGCTGCCGGAGATATACTTTACCACATCTCTTCTTCTGATGATGGAGAATGTGACAAGATTAGAGCCATTAATATAAGTACCGCAGATTGTTCTGGTACAAATAGAATAGATAGTATTGCAAACTTAACTTCATTAGATATAGGAGCTTCTTCTCTTACAGTAATAAGACCAGGAATAGATTTAGGAGACTCTTTCTACTATGAAATGTCTAATGATCCAGATTATCCATGTGAGAGTTTACTACCATCAGATAGTTCTTACGGATGTACTGTTACGACTTTATACCCTGAACCAGAAGAATTAGACTTTAGAACTAGTGAATATAATGCTGCTTTTAATAACGTAATGCAACTGAGAAGAATTCAAGGTACTGGTTCTTTAGATGGCACAATCGGTGGTGTATTTGAATTAGACAAAAGAGCAAGTCAACTCGAACCTACTAATCTTGATTCAGTAATTAGTGGATCAGCTGTTACTGCTTCATTCCAAGAATCAAACCTATACTCTAAAACTTGGACTTCAGGAAGATACGATGGTACAAAATTAGATAGTGGAAGTTTATTCTATAACGACCCTGCATTAACATTCAAACCATTCGAAGCAGCTAAATTTGCTTTATTAGAAAGTTCAAGTTATATAAGAAGCCAATCTTATTCTGATTTAGATATAGAAACATTTTATTTCAACCCTCCTTATGTGACCGTTAGAACTGGTCTAGATGCTTACCAACAGGGAAGTATAATAGACACACCTCCTGGAGCACAACCAATATATGAACTAGATGGAAAAAACTTTAAAAGATTAACTAAGTCAAAACTTTACTTACCGAGTACAGACGATATAATACAACTAGTAGATTATCAAGCTTTTTACGAACCTAAACCAACTGGCTCCAATCCAGGAGCAGTTTCTGGTGATAATGTTTTTCATGTAATGGTAGAAACTATAGCTACTCAAGACTTCTATTATTACTATACAGGGTCAAATAACACACTAATCGGTCCTATAGAATTAAGACCTAATACTTCTGATGTAATTGATATTAGTGGTTCGTTTATACCTTCTACTACTAGCTATGCAATAGACATTATAGATGCTACTAGAGGTACACATGCAATATTCTCTGATAGTAGGTCAACATTAATTAACAAAACATTTGTAACTATACTATCATCATCGAAGAACGTACCTTAAAACATTATTTTAATATATTTATATAAAAGAAACATAATCAAATGGGATATTTAAACAATGCAGTCGTAACAGTCGACGCAATTCTAACAAAAAAAGGGAGAGAGCTTCTTGCAAAAGGAGACGGAACCTTTAAGATAACACAATTTGCTTTAGCAGACGATGAAATAGACTACACTCTATATAATCCAGATCATGCTTCAGGTTCAGCTTTTTATGGACAAGCAATTGAAAACATGCCGCTCTTAGAAGCATTTCCAGATGAAACTCAAGTTATGAAATACAAACTTGCTACTCTACCAAGAGGTACATCTAAACTACCTTTACTAGAAGCAGGATATGCATCTATAAGTTTACGACAAGGAGCATCATTAGCGATTACTCCTCAAACATTAAACTATTTAGGAGCTACTTCTACTTTCGAAGCAGGAGGGTATACAGCAACAGTAGCTGATACTAGAGTATTATCTAACTTTACTGGAGTAGGAGTTAATTCTGAAGAAGCAGAAAAGTTAAATACAACTTCAACTATTGGAACTAATGTTTCTAAAACAGTAATAGGAACGTCAATTAACTTGACAGCAACTACAGTGAATACTTTATTTGGAACTACTAGAACAACTTTACAAACTACAGTGACCTTAATAGGTAGAGACAGTGGAGCTAGAGTAACTATTCCTATCACAATAACAAAAGTAAATAATTAAGATTATGTCATATAGAAGATTCGATCAAGACGATATAGTAGTAAGTGCAGATTCAATTACTACACCAGCATGGACAAATAATCTAACTACACTATCAACTTTCTTTACAAGTAGTACTCAAGAAGCAGCTAACTCTGGTAAATACTATTACCATGTTTATAACTCTTCAACAGCTGCACAAGAAATACAGTTTGCTATAGCGTACGGAAATAAAGTAGGAAGCGGGTCAGCATTATACGATACAGGTGAAAACGGTAAGGGATATTCTTCTACCGTATATGGACAATACAGAACACTTTTAAACGGTGATGAAGATACAGACTTTACATTTATATCTGGAAGTGAAACAAGATCACCTAATAGTGTATACTTTATATCTTTACAGAGATCTAGGTTTAAAGAGAAAATATTACCTGGCACTTTATCATTAAAATTACAAAATTCAACAACCTCTTTAACTCTAACTGATAACAGTAGATCAAGTTCTACTGATACATTTACGGATGCTGGTAGAGTTTATAGTATTTATTCTGGATCAGAAGGAGTAGTCACAAGTAATGCAATTGAATACGGAAAATTATATCCTGATGTTGGAATAATAGCACTAGACGCTGCACTCCTAGATAGTTCAAGCGTACTACAATCTCTGAATGAAACATCAGGTACTAGTACAACTTTTACAACACTTAACGATAATAAGAGAGATCTTTTCTTTTCAATTGAGTCAGGTTCATCTTTTAAACTGAGAGCAGATGAAACTTTATCTTCTAACTTTATTTTTGTAAGAGCTAGAAACAGTGAATTTAATTACTCAACTAACCCATCAAACATTACTGGCTCAGGAGAATTGAGACACAGTGTAATGATTGATAACCCTCAAGGGTATATAACACAAGTTGGACTTTACAACGACAGTAATGATTTACTAGCAGTCGCTAAATTATCTACACCCCTATTAAAAGACTTCACAAAAGAAGCGCTAGTTAGAATCAAATTAGATTATTAATGAATGAGTGCATTCAAAAAATTAAAATCAACAGATGCGTTTGTATCAACGTATGTAGCTAAGAAAAGCTGGAATATTTCCGGTAGCATCTTTAATTCATATAATATACAAACTCTAGCTGCTGAATCAAGCTCTGGTGCTGTATATCTAGACGGTACAACTTACGGTCCTACTGAAAGCGGAATCAACAATCAAGGAGAGTACTATAAAGAAATTGTATATAAAAGCATATACCAGTTATACTATTCAAACTACAATAGCACAAACGGATCTATATTAGAACCAAACCTTTTCAACCAATCAACCGGTAGCAACTCTATACCTACCTCAGACTATTCAGCTTCTAAATTTTTTGATAACTACGAACAGTCAAGCTTTACTAAAATAGAAGGGAGTGATATTTCAGGCTCTAGATATTTAAAAAATACAGCTCATGTTTATTCTTTACCTAGAGATATAGTAGGAACTCACATAGAACCTAACTCGTTTAAAATTATAGCTGATCAAGCTGGAACAACTTACTTTGGAGGCCGTCTACCTATTATAGATAACGGCGAAGGAGATCTAGTGTTATCTGCATCTAACTATAACACTAATGTTGGAAATATATTCTACTCACACGGTATAGCAGTACTTACAAATAGCGATGTTGTATCTCATTTCAATAGTAAGAAGGCAGACTCAATAGAATTTAAATCTAACCAACCCATATACACATACAACTATCACTGTAAAATTTCTGATTACGAATTCAACCACACACAAAATAAAACAGCTTTAACAGGATCAAATAATATTCTTAAAGATAATGTTTCTGGTTCGAATTTTAATCCGTATATTACATCAGTAGGGCTTTATAATGATGCTCAAGAATTAATAGCTGTTTGCAAACTTGGTCAACCTCTGACCAAACCATCTAATACAGAATTAGCTATACAAGTTAAATTAGATATTTAAATTATGACAGAACCAATTTGGACTTACGACGGTAAATTAGTTACCGAAATATCCGATATGCCAGAAGGAACTTATGGATTTATTTACGAAGTAACTCACCTAAGTACTAAACAAAAGTATATTGGAAAAAAAGTTTTGTTTTTTGAAAGAAATAAAAGATTAGGTAAAAGAGCTCTAGAGGCTTTAAGATTAGAAAGAAAAGCAAAAGGAATTGGAGGAAGACCTCCAGCTAAACAAAAAATAATAACAGAATCAGATTGGATATCTTATTTTGGTTCTCATCTTAAAATAAAAGAATTATTAAAAATTGATGGCCCAACTGCTTTTTCTAAAAAAATACTACAGTATGTACCTAATAAGAAGCAGCTAACATATTTTGAATGTAAGCACCTATTTATAAATGAAGTACTAGACTCTAGAAATAATTATATTAATGATAATATTCTAGGTAAATTTTATAGAAAAGATTTTAACTTATGAAGTTAACAGATATTTTACTTAAAGAAGACGGCCACGGAGAAGGTTACGAGGAAGGTAATGTAAAGTTACTAGGCGATGTAATTCTTCCTATCGACAAACAGATGGTTCTTCAAGCTGAAGAAGATAAGTACAATAGAGGACTGTTAGTAACTAACAATAAGGATAAGAGTTATACTATAGCATATTGGGCTGATGAATTTAAGCCATACCCTATCGAAGTAGAGATAGACGGTAAGTTAGTCTCAAAAGATGCTAAAGTAATTAAACTACTCTTTCATCCAGAAATGAAATAATTATGATTAAACTAAAAGACATTATAGGATATCCATCACTACAGTATCATATTCACAAAGGACTCTCTTTACATGAGCATGTCTACCGTTATTCTAGTGATAGCTTTATAAGTTTATTTGCTGAAGCGAGAGAAGCTCTTAGAGACGGAGCTATCGAGTTGGATGAAGTAGATAGAGAGCTTTTAGAAACAACAGATATAGGAGAGTACGGTGACTATAATGGACTTAAAGTACCATTAGACTTACCAATGGTATCTTCTAATTACAATCCTCTGTTCGAAATAGGTAACGTTATCGATGAAATGATCGAAAATGAAGACCTAATCGACGAAGCAGCTTCTATAGACGAGATGATAGACTTTGATATGATCAAAGAACTAGTAGAGTCAATAGGGGGTAACATAAACATGGACAAATTAAGAAAAGCAGTTTCAATACAAAACGAAAGTTTCGACTATAATGGTTTTGAAATGCTTAAAGCGTCAGTTGATTACATACCCGAAGCTGAATACAGAGGTAAAAAGGTTGCTCTTAACAAACCTAAAAGAGGTGGAAGTAAAAAATTCTACGTCTACGTTAAGTCAAAGAAAGGAAATGTAAAAAAAGTATCTTTTGGAGATACTGGCCTTTCAGTTAAGTTTAAAAAGAAAGGTGCAA
>Ga0208298_1000345_pt1 | contig 20672 bp, 23 predicted proteins | sample 14BtaG_FD_184088 | JGI IMG/M metagenome (GOLD analysis project Ga0208298, IMG submission 184088) | Marine viral communities from the Subarctic Pacific Ocean - 14B_ETSP_OMZ_AT15311_CsCl metaG (SPAdes) (version 2) | ecosystem: Environmental > Aquatic > Marine > Oceanic | place: Pacific Ocean... | reverse complement strand
TTTCCTCAAGTTCAACTTTTACTTTTCCACATTTGTACTCAATATTATCATTTGCTGAACGTTCTGCAACCCTCTTACCTTTCAAACAATCTGACATTGCTGGCTGTATTCTATGTTCTGTAAGTTCCCCTGCTATAAACATACAAAGAGCTACTACGCTACTGATGACCGTTTCCATTTTGCCTTACCTTATCTTTTAATTCTTCAACATCATTTAATGTTTTTTCTAATTGTGCTTTTAAAAATTCTATATTAACTTTGTTCGTCATATTTTGTTCTTGAGTTTTTTCTAACTTCTCTGTTGTCTTATACAAATCTTCTATCAACATGTATTGTTCTTGGTCTGTAGGCAATTGTTCTGATTTTTTAAGCAAGTCAGCTTGAAATAACTCTCTTGATGTCTCCAGACTGGTCAGCCTTTCCATAATCTCGGTATATGCGAACACGCCAGCTACAACGCCTGCGATTATCATGAGCATGTTCTTAACAGGCATGCTTACAGATGTATTTTCAGATATCTTCATGTTGGTCCTCCACACAAAGCCAAAGTAACTAACATTACTATTAACAAACCTGTAAAATAATAGTTCATCCTGGCTACCTCTGTCATTATGTTAACCAACTAATAATCTTTTCCCACCATTTGTTTCCTGGTGCTTGACTCAAACTGCAATCACAGTGAGCACATTTGTTAATACCTTCGTGAATGTGACGCTTCAACATGTGTCCACATAAATCACATATCTTTGGTTGTGGCGGTTGTTTAATCATGTTTCTTTTCCTCAATCTCGTAGAAAAATTTATCTGTGTCTTCAGTCTTCCACTTACCAGTGTCTTCTACATTCCACTCGTTCGTTTGCACCTTCCAATCAGGAATATTATCTTTAACCGTAAATGAAGGTAAATCCCAGATACATCTATTATTTGGCTGGGCAGCATAATTGCCATCATTCAAGGCTATTATGTGAGCACACTTATGTTCGTGTGGTATTTCTGAATGATCAGTGTCGATTATATTACCATTAGGATGGGCCCAGTCAACTGTAAATAGATAGGACCCATGATGCCATTTTTTATCTTTACCAATGTATTTTCCGGAAGCTGCGCTTAGAATATTCCAATTAGTAACAGCAGGATAATAACTGAAAGAATTCCAAAGCTCCAATTCATCCAATCTTCTTGCTGGTACGTCTTCGACTTTGAAACCACGTTGGATAAACGCGTTAAGAGGGAGGCGATAAAAGATTGCGCCATTTTCCATAAGTGCATGCCATAAGATAGCGCGACCCCCCAAAGAGCTAAGACCAAAGATAATGCAGTCTTCAACTTCTCCATGATGTTTTTTAAGGTCATATAAATACTCCTTTTTTATTTGCGCGTATTGTACAGGAATATTTGCATTTAAGTAAGCCATAATTTCTCCTCATTTTATTGTACCCCAATTTGGTCCAGATTCATAGTCAACCTTATTGGGAATTTGTAAGTCAACTGCATGTTCCATTATATCTTTTATTTTTGCAGCTTCTAAATCATTTATTACAGATATATCAAGTTCATCATGTATCTGTATATGCGGTGTAATACCTTCCTTATATAATTCCAACATAGCTTTTTTAGTCATGTCAGCAGCGCTACCTTGTATTAATTTATTTAATGCTTTGTAAGTAAATGCTCTACGACTATCATTTTCATGCCAATAGTTTTTTTGTTTGTTACCATTTTTGTCAATAACAAATTCACCTTCATCATCTTTTATATAAGGACCCATAGCTTGAAGTTCCAACATTCTTTCATGATCTTGAGGTGGTATATATTTACCCCAATCATTACCTTTTAGTATAGGTTCGTATTTAGGAAATCTACATTTTCTATTTAAAATAGTTTTGATCTTACCATTTCGTTGTGCTGCAGTCATAAGTTTATTTGTAAGTTGTTTTACAAAAGGAACTTTACTATGATAGATGCCAAAAATTTCATCAGCTTTAGTTTTACTTACACCTAACTCTGCCATAAGTTTAGCTTTACCCATACCATAAAACAAACCTAAGTTAATTACTTTAGCCTGATTTCTTGGAATCTTAGCCATGTCCGCTACCAACTGGTGAAAGTCAGCGTTAGGATTATGATCATATGAATCTGCAATTTCATTTACAGATGCAAGTTTAAATCTTAATGCATACTCTGTAACTAATCTTGGTTCCTGTTGCGAGTAATCAAACGTACCCCATTTACAACCTTCTTCAGGTATAAATAATGATCTTATCAATGGACCAGTCTCTGGATCCTTTGCTGGAATCTGTTGTAGGTTAGGATTAGAATAACTAAATCTACCTGTAACTGTACCTCCATCATCAGATCTAATTTGATTTATTTCTGCGTGTATTCTACCCTTATGTTCGTGTCTTAATATTGTATCTATAAAAGTTGTATTGACCTTGTTTATTTTTCTAGCTTCTGCTATCATCTTAATTGTAGGATGTTCATGCATAGAGAGAAAATTTTTAGTAAATGAAGGCGCACCTGTTTTTTCAGTTTTGTCAAAAGGTAAATTTAATTTTTCAAAAACTTTTTGGATACTTCTTGCGGCCCATATTTGAGTTTCTATTCCTGTGTCTATTTTTATCTGGTGTATTAATCGTTCTTCTTTTCTGGTTAATTCTTTTTTTAATTGATTGGCTTTTGTCACGTCTACCCGCACCCCTAGGTAACGCATATCGACTAAACAAGGAAACAGATCAGTCTCTAAATTAAATATCTGTTGACAGTCCTCTTCTATTAATAATTTTTTCAGATGTTGCCAAAGTTTAAAAGTTAATTCAGCATCTTTTTCAGCATAAGCTCCTACTTCACTTGCAGGTAATCTCCACATGTCAGCTTTTGGATCAAGTCCTCTTGACTTTGCAGCTTCATTCAAAGCTCTTTCATTTTTACCTTCACCTAAATAAAACCATGACAAAGCATTAAGTGTGTATGCAAATCTATTCTCATCTAAAACAGAGCAAGCGATCATAGTATCTACGATTAAACCATTGATTTTTATACCTAAATTACGTATCCAACATACATCGTACATTGCATTATGAAATATTTTTGTAGCTGGACATTCACAAATATCTTTAAACCACTCTAAAGTTTTCTTTCTGTCCATGTTAGGAGCTTCACCATGAGCAATTGGAAAATACCATTTATCATTATAAGTTGCCACCGCAATACCAACTACTTCACCATTACCTGTAACTGCACCAGAACCTTTTGATTTTAAATCAGGATCTCTTGTTTCTAAGTCAATTGCAATCTCATCATAATCTCTTAGGTCAGGATATTCAGTGGGCATTACCCATTCGGTTTGTGTTAAGTATTTAGGTATTTTCATTTTTGTAATATGTATTTCTTTTCCACTAACTTATTTAATTTATTTTTATTACTAAAAGCATACAAAGCTGCATCATAAGTATGAGGAAATATTTCCCAATCAACTAATTTATTATAAATTTCAAGTCGAAACTTATGTTTGTTTACAGTAATATTTTTTGCTTTTAAATTTCTGTTAGGCATTATTTTTTCTTTTTCATATCATTCATTTTTAACATCTCTAATTGACAGTAATGTACTATCTTTTTAAGATCTTCAACTCCACCTTTTCTTTGGTAACGACAAACGTACTTTACAACGTTGCCTTGAAAAAATGATAAGTCATTTTTAGAAATGAACTCGTAAGGTTGAATAGGAAACTTTGTATAGTGATTCCCGCCCACCTGAGTGTATTGTGGAAATGATTCCTCAAATATATCTTTATGTGTCATAGTTGATACTCCTTTAATATCTTTTTTGCTTTCAGTTTATATAAGTTATTTCTTGCTCTTGTGATACCCACGTACCACACTCTATTCTCTTCATCTTGTTTGTCAACACTTAGACGAATACCTTTTTGTACTTTACCTCCTTGGTGTAAAGATAGTATTACATTATCTTCTTCACCACCTTTCGCTGCATGAATTGTAGATAACCAAACTCTTGCATTTTGAGAAAGTATTTCACCCCCAGAAATTATATTTCGAATGTAAAGTATTTCTTTCTGATCACCAACGAAAATGTCATACCAATTTTTTTCAGGATTCCAATTGCCATTGGGAATATAATCTCTAACATCATTAATTTCTTTATCTTCAAGTTTTCCTTCACGTATCCATTTAGTATAAAGCATCGCTGCGTTATACATTCCAACATTAAAACTTTTACCTTTATTGGTTTGATAATAAATATTTTTAGATTTTAATTGTCTTGCTATATCTAATAAATTGTCTTTAGTTCTTGTAAGAATCAACCACTTACCTTTTGTAAGATCAATTTGTCCTAAATTACTTATGTGTTGTGCATAACCTTCTTCACTTCTAGGAAGATATTCTTTGTGTTTCCTGATGCCTGATATACGATCTATTGCTATTTGAGATTGTTGCTGTACAGCTTTAGATATTCTTCTTGAATATCTTAAAACTTTTTCTGTAGCAGGTTCTTTTATAAATCTATTTACATCAGCTCCAGCCCAGGCAAAAATAGCTTGGTCATCATCACCAGCTAAATACATATCATCACAGTGTTCTTTTAATTTATCATATAGTTTCCATTGTAATGGTGATAAATCTTGTGCTTCATCAATAAAAATAGCTTTAAATCTAGGTATCTTATTGGACTCAATAGCTTGTGTAATTAAATCATTAAAGTCTAATAAATGATTTTTCTTTTTATATTCCTGTAAATTTAAATCAATGTGCTTGAGAGTAGGCCAGTATATATCTTTTCTATCATGCTCATTTAAATCGTATTCATCTCTTATGTCTATGTTTTTATTAATAGCTCTTTGTATCATTTGAAAATAAGGATTGTTGCAAGTTAAAAAATGTGTTTCTTCTTCATTGTATTTGTCTGTAAAGTTAACCCTTACATTCAACATCTTACCTAAATCTTCATAGTGATGTGGTTGAATAATATCTTCTTCAGTTTTATTTAATAAATGAAAACAAAATGCGTGAAGTGTTTGAAAGTATGGAGCTTGCTTTTCATCTACACCAATTCTTTTTCTAGCTTCACCGGCAGCTTTTCTTGTAAAAGCAAAATAACCTATCTTGTGATAAGGTGTACCAGTTCTAATGTAAGCATTGACTCTACGAATTAATCTAAACGTTTTACCGGTCCCTGGTGGACCATATATTTTAATTGGTTTCTTCACTATACAATATTCTCTTTATCTTCTATTATTATTTTTTCATCTGGTATTTCTTCTTTCATCAAATCACCTGCAGGTATTTTTAAACATCTTACAGGTGGAAATGATTTTTCACTTTCCCCTTTTGGAAATCTTTTTTGAATACCAAACTCACCTTTGAAATGAGTCTTAACTAAAGTACCTGTTCTAGGTCTGTCTTGATTCCATTCATTTCTTTTTATCTCTTCGTAAAATTTATCGTAGTCAAAGTAATAATATTCATCATCCTTTAATACAGCACCACTTTTAAATGAAGCATATGTTTTAGCTTCGGGTCCATTTACATAATCTTCTAAGTATTTCTTTAACATTTCAATTGGATTAGTACCAGCAGGTGGTTTAATATCCTCTTTAGTGGCCCATAGAGCGTCCAGGATAGGCTGATATTCATTATTCTTAATGATGGGAGGAAATATTGATGTTTGATCTGCTATAAGCGCTCTCATCTCTTTCATTTCTGAAATCTTTTTTATATGTTTTGCATGTATTTGAACAACTTTACTGTCAGATAGTTCTACATTAAAAAAATATTCTGGGTCAGGTTTATAACATATTTTTATTAACCCTGATATTTGAGGCCAACTACTTTCTTTGTGACTACCAATACCAAACTTTCTACGTAGACAAGTTCCCTTTGCACAATAAGAAGATATAGGTAAGTCATGACAAGTATGTCCAGCTGTATCTTTACTCCAACTTTTTATTTTTTGATTTACTTTGTCATCACCCCACACTTCATCATACTTAATAAAATCTCTTGCAGCATTTAAAACTTTTTTACCCCAATCATCTTTAAATTTTTTCTTAGCAAACACCATGTAATTAAATAAAAATCTATCTCTTTCGTCTTTTAATTTGTTCCCTGATTCCTGAACCTGTTTGCATATCATCTGTAAACATGGAGGACCATCCAATAAATCTTCTGGACCACCAGTTAAAATTTCTTTTACCTTTTTGTTTGATACTTCTTTTAATGATTCTTTTGTTTGTAAATTATCTTTTACTACGTTTACAAAATCTTCAAACTCTAGTTCTGTTCCATCTGGTAATAATGCTTTACGTTCTGTTTTCTTGAAATAAGGTAAGTTAATAAATGATCCAGAAGTTCTAACATTATCTTGATTCATTCCTAGTTGTGTTTGCTTAGGAAATATTTCTGTTTTAGAAGATAGTCCAAATAAAAATAATAAGTTTTGTAAAAACTCTCTAATTAAAGTTGCGGGTACTTTCTCTTCTGTAAATACATAAATGTGAAGACCATTACTTTTTGATTTAATTGGTATGACAGGTAAGTCTTTGTCTTGAATTACTTTTAAGTAATGATGAATATCAAAACTAGAATAATCAGATGGGTCAATATCAATTGCACCAAAGCTAGCCATACCTTTATCATCACATGCTTGTATACCTATTGCACGTTTACCATCCAAATGATCTTGATAATCTTGATCAGATATATTTCTTTTAGACCAGCCATAATCACCTGGATCAAATTTTAATTTGTTTGTTTGTGGATCATGATAACCATTGTTAACATTACAGAAACCAAAGTCTCTTTCTAACCCACTAAAATATTTTCTAAATTCTTTCATAATTTATACGGCGCCTCCAGTCTCCCTTCAGCGCCGTTGTTATAACAATGTGTTATACTATGTCTTCTTGTTTTTGACCAGCATCATATTTAGGTTTAGCAGTCCCTTTAGAAACTTGTTTCTGAAGTTGTGCTGCTATCTCATACATAGATGCATCGTCTTTATTAGCAACATCAAGATTTCTTACTCTTGATGGTTTGTAGACATGCCAGCTTTTACTTCCCGCAGTTCTTCCAATTGTGTTTAATTTATACACAGCTGAATAACTTGCAGGGTTAAATGAACCTTGATCATCTGTGAATCTTAGATTCTTGATAAGGTTATTTAACTCCCTCGCTGGAGATAAATTAGAAGATCTCATTGGGATCACTGCAGGTTTTAACTCACCATCTACCATTGCTAGTACATAGAAGTATGCAGTCTTCTCAACATAATTACCATTAGGTAATCTGTATCTTCCATTTTTTTCTTCCACAGCATCGGCTGGAATCTCTAAATGAGTTCCTACTGGAGCTGAAGCACTATCGCCTCTCTCCTGCCATTCAGGATACCTAGTTTGTGCGTGAGCGATTATAATATCTAATCCCTCTTCACCACTTATAAGCTTACTAAACCCTGATGCATAAATCATACCAGGTTTAGCTCCTTCTACATGCTTGGCGTCTCTCTCATTACATTCAGGTGACAGCTGATGTAAGATTTTCAGAATCGGTGTTGACACGTCATCTGACTTAATCTCTTCAGCTCCTTTACCAGAGTCTGCTCTGAGATTTATTGTTGCTAATGCACCTGCATTAGCTTTCTTTGCTACTTGACTTTCCATAGATTCTCCTTTGTTAGTCTATTAGTCTGTTGATTTAGATTTACCAGTTATCTTAGTTCGATATCCAGCAAATGTACTGAAATACTCTGAAGGAATTTGACCACCACGTGAATGGAAATCCTCCAGAGCAACTCTAAGGGTTCCGCCATGCACAGAAACTTTTTGTTCCGGTTCATAGCCTTGTCCTCTTGCAAGGGTAGCATATTGCTGCGCCTTGTTATCTTCGTCCTTTCCAAACCTCACTGTGATTTCATTTTTCACAATGTTGCCTAGTCCGTTCTCTCGAAGCCATTGACATGCCTCTGCTTTTTTTGGTACCAATGCAGTGGCAAAAAATTTATTAGAGATCTCTAATTCTGAACCATCTCTTAATTTCATGGTTTTAAGATTCATGGCAAGCATCATATCTGGAATTACTACTTCAGATAAATAGCTTTCGTTTTCTTCTAAATCTTTAATTCTATTTTTATAATTTTGTATTTCTTGTTGGACGTCTTGAAGTTTTTTTATTTCGTCAGAAAGTTTTTCTGGATTTGTCTGTTCCACCTGACTAGGCGCATCAGCTCTAAGATTAATCGTCATGTTACTCCTTAATAGTTTAATAGTTTAAATTTGTATTTGCACTATCCTATATAGAGATCTAATTTTTATTGTCAACTAGTTTTGAAAAATATTTAATTCTATTGCGTAATAAGAAAATTGTCTTCTGTCATATTTTAATAATTTAAATTTACCATTAGTAATATCAGAAGCTACTGCACACACCACACCAATTATTGCAGGGTCACCATACAATAATAAATAATCATCAGCTGTAAAATCTTTTAATGAGTTTTTTATTTCCATTACCATTGGCCCTGGTGAAAACTGCATTTGTTTTAAACGTGGAAACATAATCTTAATTTCGCCATACTTTAATGCAGGGGTAATATCAATCTTAGGTTGACCTGTGTCTCTATCTGTAGGTATTTCTTGGACCAAGTAAACTTTATTATCTGTATTTCTTTTTGCTTCGTAATTTGTCATTGACTTTTTTCTTTCTATACATTATATAACTTTTTAGAAAGAAAAGTAAATGTTAAACTATAAATTTAAAACTGAGCCATATGCTCATCAACGTAAAGCTTTAGAAGTTTCTTGGGAACGAGAATATTTTGCATATTTTATGGAGATGGGTACAGGTAAATCTAAAGTATTAATTGATAATGCAGCGATGCTTTACAATCAAGGTAAGATCAATGGGTTATTATTAATAGCACCTAAAGGTGTATATAAAAATTGGTATGAAGATCAAATACCTACACACCTACCTGATTATATAAATAAAAAAATAGTGCTTTGGAAATCTTCAGATAAAACCCATGAACAAAATAAAAAATTAAATACTTTGTTTCAAACTGGTACAGAGTTTCATATATTAATTATGAATGTAGAAGCTTTTTCCTATGACTTTGGTAAAGAATTTGCTCGTAGATTTTTAAATTCACATAATGCAATGATGGCAATTGATGAGTCTACAAGTATAAAAACACCCACTGCTAACAGAACTAAAAATATTTTAAAACTAAAGCATCTTACTAAATATAGAAGAATACTGACAGGTTCTCCTGTAACCAATTCACCTTTAGATTTATATAGTCAATGTGAGTTTCTTGGTTCTTGGCTCTTAAAAACAGATTCTTATTATGATTTTAGAGCTCGATACTCTGTTATGAAATCTATTAATCTAGGTTCTCGTAGTGTTAACGTAGTAGTAGGACATAGAAATCTTGGAGAACTATCAAGATTAATTGAACCTTTTTCGATGCGTGTTTTAAAAGATGATTGTTTAGATTTACCACCTAAAACATTTATGAAACGTCAAATCACAATGACTCCTCAACAAGAAAAAATTTATAAAGCTATGAAAAAATATGCTATGGCAGAGTTAGAAGGTAAAGTATTAACCACTAACAATGTAATGGTGCAATTAATGAGACTTCATCAAATTACTTGTGGTCATTTTACTGCTGATGATGGTTCGATACAAGACATACCTAATCATAGAGTAACAGAACTAATGGAAATATTATCCGAAGTAGAAGGTAAAGTTGTTATATGGTCTAACTATCAAAAAGATGTAGACACAATTTTAAAAGCTATTAGAAAAAAATATGAACGTGATGATATTGTTGTAGACTATTATGGTTTAACACCACAAGAAGAAAGACAAAATAATATAAAGAAGTTTCAAGAAGATGACAAGTGTAGATTTTTTGTAGGCACTACTCAAACAGGCGGTTATGGTATCACACTAACTGCTGCTAGCACAATGATTTATTTTTCAAATGGTTATGATCTTGAAAAAAGATTACAGTCAGAAGCTAGAATAGATCGTATTGGACAAGAGTACCCAATGACTTATATAGATATTATAACTGAAGAAACAGTTGACACAAAAATAGTTAAAGCATTACGTGATAAAGTAAATATTGCCACTCAAATTATGGGTGAAGATTTAAAAGCTTGGATATAGCGATTATAGTCCCCACTATAATCAATCCCGGCAGCTGAGTGCCTAACCTCCCAAAATAACTACAGTTTTTCGAATAGTATTACTATAATAGTAAACATACCTGCTACTAAAGCAGTCATTGCATAACGCATATGATTTTTAATTTCCTTAATATCGTTTTCTATTCCTGAAATTTTTTGGTGAGTTTGTTTTTGCATAATACGACAAAGTTTTTCGTGTGATTCTATTTTTTCTAGTGCTAACTCTTTTTTAGGCATTATGTTATAATTCCACGTTGTCTTAACCTTATTTGTTGTTCTTCTGGAGATAATAATGCCATTTCAGTGGCTGTCAATCCCCCATTATTTGGCACATTAGATATGTTAGCTTGAGCTGTTTGTATTACCTGTGGGTTAGGCATAGCGGAAGTCACTGCACCTGGTAAAGGTGGTGTTATTATACCTGCGTCAGAAAACATATCATCTGTTATGTAATCTGTAATATCAATGTCAAATTGATCTTGAAAAGATAAGTCTCTTAAATCATCTCTAATATCTAATAGTATATCTTCTACTTCTTCAAATGGATTCTCTTCTCCAATTCTTTCTGCAATTTCTTCAAACTCTTTTCTAATATTTCTAGATGGATAGTAAGGATCAAATTTATCATTACTTAAATCTCTGTAATCTCCTCTTAATTGTCTGTCTCTAAACTCTTTAAATATATCATCTTCATCTGCGCCTAGTATATCTGCAGCTTCAAGATTTTTTAACATGTTTTTTTGTACATTAAATCTTGCTTCATTTGCTTTTATAAATTTATCAATAACTTCTACAGGAGTTTTAGGTCCTCCAGATAACAATGAATCTGCACCACCTGTAAATAAACCCCTAGCCTCCCTAAGTCCTCTTTGATATTGAGCAATCTTAAATCCCATTGATCTAACAGGATCTAATTTAACAGCTCTATATCCAGCAAAACCTAAAAGCTCGTCTGGTAATTCAAAGAACTCACCACGACCTGATGGTTTATCCATAGCTGCTTGGTATAATCTTGTTAACTGTGGGTATGAAAAAGGTAGCATTGATTCTGCAAGATGATCAATACCAATTTTAATTTTGTCACCACCTGGAGTATTGTCATTCCATAATGCTCTACCATCATCTGTTACACCATTTCTTAATGTTAAATCTGTTAATGCTTCTGTGTAAATAGATTCAGATATAAATGGTGATGCAAGCTCACCAGCAGATTTAGCCATACCTTCTAATAAACCTTGCATTAAAACTTCTTCATCTTCAATTCCATTTTGAATATTATTTAATAAAGTTTGTAGTGGTCTAATAGCTATGTCGTATGCATTACCATGACTAAAGTCTATGTATTTTAGTTCACCTGTTTCTTCATCTCTAATAGGTAAGATAGTTGAGTTCTCTGACCATTTAGGTAAGTATCTTTTGATAGCTTCAAGTTCTTCGTTGGTAACATCGTATAAAGATTGAAAACCTTTTTGTATTCCATAAGGCGCTGCAGCTAATACAGTTGTCATACCTAGTAATCTTTTAATACCAATGTTTCTTAACGCTGGATCTTTTATTTCTCTGATAGCTCTTTGACCAATATTAGTTGTTGTTCTTAATATCTCAGATGGGAAAGACATGAAAGTACCAAGAGGTAGACGTCTTAATGCTCTAACAGTATCAGATACATAAGCATAGTTTGGAACAGTGTTTCTTACAATGTCCGCTGCTTCATTATCTAACATCTCTTCTGTAAACTCTCTACCAGCTCTAGTGTATGCATTTTTTAATCTGTATCTTTCAACAGCATAGTTAGCTATTTTAAACATATCGTCCTCAGCTGTGTATAAATCTTCAGCACCTTTCATGACAGCTTTAGCTCCACGTCCAGCTGAACCTAAAAGTTTTCTACCCATAGACTCTAATGGTTTTTCTAAATTTAAATTACCACCATAACCTATGTCTCCTAATATGTTTTTAAAATCGTTTACGTTTGTTTGTGAGTTAACAACACCTAGTCTTAAAAACTTTCTATATGCTTCTTGAAAATCTTGTTCATTATATTTGTAAGGTGTGTATTTAGATGCAAACTTCTTAATACCTGTACCTATATCTGTTGTTTTTAATGCTTCATTAAAAGCTTTAGCAACCACTGCAGGGTTTTCAAAAAATATACCATTAGCTGCAGAGAATCCTGTTGCAGAGAATATGTTTCTAAAGTGAGTTACCGGTGCAAGAATTGTTTTAGCTACCTGTGATGCAGCTTTTGGAAATAAAATTAAATTACGATAGCCCCATGTTGCTAGTTTCTCGACGCCTGTTGCATCTTTTCTTGGTTCAAATAAAAATTTTAAAATCTTACCACTCTCAGATAATCCATCTGCAATAGCTCTTGATGTATATTTACCAGCTAAAGGATTGACAGCATAGTCATCTTTAAATGCGTTAGCCACGTAATCATCTAGCTTTACAATCTCTTGATTAGGTAAAGCATTTTCTGCTGCATTTCTAGTTCCAAAGAAAAACCCTTTGGTCCCTGGTGCAACGGTTCCTCCAGCTTGTTCTATTTCTTTTACAGCTTGTTTTCTAAAATAGTCTTGATCATCTAATCTTTGAAACATTTGATTTTTTCTAGCAACAGTAGATAGTCTTGTCATACCATTGTACAATGAAAATCTAGGGTCAGACATTTCACCAAAAAATTCTCTAAATATTTTACTACCTTTACCAATCGGTTCGATAATGTCACCTTTTCTACCAGCACCAGATAAGGCAGATGTTCTTCTTTTACCAGTTAATATTTTACCTTCAGCATCTTTTACTAATACTTGTTTAAAAAATTTTTTAGTTAAGCCATCATCATTTTCTGCAGTCTTAGATGTGTATTTAAAAAATGGTAACTCGTTTGGTTTCTTAGCTGCAAGTGCAGTATCCACTAATCTATTTAATTGCTCGTCTACTTGGTTAACACTCTCAAAAGGTTTACCAGCTCTAGCTGCGTATCTTACAAATAAATCTCTAGCATTTTTATAAGCTTCATTCGTTGGCGTGTATCTAACAAATGGTAATACAGGTTTGTCTTCAAACACTCTGTATGTACCACCTAAATAATCTTTTACCCTTTGGCCCATGATTGATTTTAAAGGTGTAACGTTTGTCATGTCACCACCTAATTTAGTAGCTGTTGATATAAGAGTAGTAAAAGCATTTCTTGCTTTACCTAATGTACCAAACAATTGATTGATCTCTGGTTTTTTTAATCCTTTTACTTTTAATTTTTCTGTAAGATCAACTACTATATCGTCCTTAATACCTTTAGTTAGATCACCAGAGAACATAGCATCGTTAATAGTTTCAAGCACTTCTGCTTTTTCTTTACCTGTAGATTGATTAAAAATAGTTTTTACAGTTGGAAACATTTTATTTAATGGCTTGTCTATTTCTTTAACAAGTTTCATAGCTTCATTAGTGTCAGCCATAGTGGCTCCTTTTTCAGCCATCTTTTCTTCAAATATTTTTTGTGGTTTAGCACCTCTTGCTCTTACTGCACTAAATATACTATTAAAAAATCTACTTAGTTTTGAATTACTAAACTCAATATTCTTACCCATAGTAGCAGCTTCTTTAATACCTCTACCTACACCATAAACAATAGGTGTAATAAACAAAGACTCACCACCAAACTTAACTCTATTTAATAACTTTCTACCAGCATCTTTTGATGGATCAGCTAAAGCTTCATCATCTAAATCTGTTGGTCCTCCTAATACATCTCCGATACTTCCTATATCTTCAACGTTTGCTACTAGCGTTTCCCCCGCTGCTCCGCCACTAACTGCGGCTGCAAATCTTAATTTCTTAGCTGACTTATTTAATTCATCTGCTTTAGTTGCACCTTTAATTAAATCTGGTCTTTTAAGATCTAAATACTTATTAGCTTTTTTACCTTGTAAAGCTTTTGTTGCCATCTTACGTGCAACATTAAAACCAATAGCTCCCGGTACACCAATCTGTACTAACGCTTCAACTAATCTACCTGCCGCTTTTTCTTGTGCTATCTCTTCAAATGGATTGATCTTATCAAAAAATACTTCAACGTCTGCTGCAAGATTTGTATCTGCACCTAGGTCAATTAATTCTGCTCCTAATGAAACCACACCTTCAGGTACTTTTATTATACCTGATGCTACACCTGCTAGCGCTGCACTAAAAGCATTTCTTTCATTACCTAATTCTTCATCACCTAAACCCATGAAGCCTTCTGGATCGAAATCTGTATCGTATGCCATTTAGCCTCCTAGTTTTGTATTAGTTCTTCAAATGTAATATTAGATTGTTCTATGAATGGAGTTCCATTTTCAGCTACACCAACTCTAGTGTAAGTATCTGTTATATCATCATAGTAAACTCCAGGGTTTACATCTTTTCTAAGATTACCTTTTCGATATAATTTTTTAGCTCTTGGTAATTGTACATTTACTTTAGCAGCTTTTAATCTATCGTAATCATTTAATTCAAAGTTTGATCTATTCTTAGCGGTAGGCATGTCTTTCATGTCTCCTGATTTAACCATAGTTTCAGCATAACTAAATATTTTTTCTTGTGGTGAATCTGTTTTTAAGAAAGGTGACTTAGCATAAGTAGAGTCAATAAACTCACCCATTTTAGTTTCTACTCTAGCTGCGTATTCTTCAGAAGTTTCATTTTCTAATTGTGGTCCAACAGACATCTTAGCTTGTGCTCTTACTTTTTTAAGATCATCAACACCTAATGTGTCGATAGCTTTAGCTCTTAATGCAAGGTTTTCACTTCTTTGTGATCTTTTATTTTTAATTAAATCTTTTAATGGTTCTTTAGCTGCACCACCTGCTGTAGATAATAAACCTTTTAATCCTCCACCACCTGTAGGCGTTTGAGTCAATAAATTAGGTCCAAACTGTAATAAAAAATCTGTAACTGGATCAGAACTCATGTCTTGTCCACCACCTCTAACCAGTTTAATGTAATCTGTGATATCTTCTTCCTGAACCCTGTCGCCAAACTTATAATTACCCCTGTCTACGATACCAGTCATAACGCCTGAACCAACGTTACCACCTTTTCTAAACATAGGTCTTCTTAATGTTTTCATTAATCCCCTAACCCAAAACCTCTATAGATACCTGCAAGCGTTGCTCCAGTTCCTAATGCTGTTTGAGCTAGACTAGGTGAGGGTGAAGTCTGAGTTTGAGTCTGACCTGGGTATCCAGCTATCAAAGAAGTAATACCTGAACCTAATGCTTGTGCTGCCTGTAAAGGTTGATTTAATTGTGCTTGTGCTAATTGTTGATTAGCCGATAATTGTGCTTGTGCTAATGCTTGGTTCTGTGCACCTAAAGTTGAAAGTGCTCCAACGTCTTGACCTAAGAATCCTTGTTGTGCACTACCTAAACCTAATTGTTGTTGACCCAATGCTTGTTGATTCATAAAGGCTTGTTGCGCTGCTTGTTGCGCTTGACCAAATCCTTGACCTAATAATTGTGCTTGTAATGCTGCCCGATTCCTGTCGCTTGAAGCCTGATACTCTGATCTCATAACACCTTCACGACCACCACCAAGAACACCAGCGCCTACAGCTTGAGCTGCAATACCAGGAATTCCTTTTGCTGATTGTACATCAAATTCTCTTAATGTTGTATCAATTACGTCTTGTTGATACGGAGACATAAATTGTTGATAAGCTGTTGGACCTGTTAATCCTGCTGCTGTTGTTTGTGCTTGTTGTGCACCTTGTAAAAACGGTTTATAAGCACCAATACCACCTATTGCTATGTTTTGCGCCGCTTGTTGTAATGGATCTTGTCCAGCTATAAATTGTGATCCTAAACTTTTAGAAAGATCAGCAGCTTTTAATCCACCAACTGCTGTTGTTAATTCTTGTAAATATGGTTTAGCTGCTGCTTCAATAAACGGAGCTGGTAAAATTTGTTGTTGTACTACTTCAGCCATTATACTACCTTCGATTCTAGTTTTTTCATGGTGTCATACATAATCTGAGCACCTTTATCTACACTACCACCACCTGCTGCTCTTACAGCATCGGCAGTAAATACAAATTCGTTGTTTGATAACATTGCAGGAATGTCATCTGCTTTTTCTTTTACACCAACTGGTGCAATAAATCCACCTGTTTCTCTAAGGTCTAATTCTTTAACACCTTTAGGATTAATATTAATTGGAAGTCCTTCGATACCTGCAGCCATTTCTACCTTGTCTCCAAAAGCATAACCTATTCTACCACCATCAGCATAGCCATATTCAGAAGTATCTCTCTCTACATTTTCTGCTATCTGATCTGCTGTGTATCCTAAATTAGAATAGTAAGATGATAAATATTTTCTTAGTGATTGTACATCTTGTGTAGCTATTTCTCTTGTTTCTTCTTCTTCATCCATTAAAGCAGCAAGTCCACCACCTATTGCAGTGCCTATACCAGCCTGTGCTAAAAACTTTTGAGGTCCTTCTAAATTTTTATATCCTTTTACAGCTGTAGATAAAAATGATGGTAAACCCATTTGTCCTATTCTTCCAAACAAACTTGTACCAGTAGCTCCGAAAGGAATCATACCACCTAAAGCAAGTAAACCTAGTTTACCAACATCAGATTTAAGTATGTTTTTAGCTCCCTTAGCTACACCTTTGACGGCTTTCTTAACGCCTTTTACTAGACTTCCTAATCCGTATAATTGTCTGGGTTCTTGCATTCTTGATATTGCCATAATTTAAATATATTTATACTGTTGAGCAGGCATAGATATCCTGAAAATACTACACTTTATTTGATTTTTGTATCTTCGTCAAGCGGTTTGGCGTTCTTTGCAGGGCGTGTACCTTGGTATAAATCATCAAAGAAACGACCACGATATAAGAACTCTCCAACGTGCGTAATAGTATCCATTACATATACATGAACTTTACCGCCCATATCTGTCCATTTTTGACAGAAACCAAAGTCTTCCCCAAAGTATCTTTTAGTTTTAAGGTCATGCCAAGTATCAAACAAGTTATAAAAGTTATCTTTCTTTTCTTCCTTACCATTAATATAAGTAGGTTGGTATATCTCTAATTCAGGATAATTTTTAATCATGTCTTCAATAACATGTCTTTTAATTAACATACATCCGGTAGGCGCATGAGTTACTTCTATAATACCTTTATCAGCTATAATATTATATTGATCTTCTACTTTAATTGGATAAGTAAAACCCGCTCTTGACATATCTTCTGCAGAAGTAATAGCATCTTCTTTATTATTGACTCTTCTCCATACTTTATTCCAATCCATCATTTTCATTGGATAAGGACATGCAATAACATCCTTGTCAGCTTTTAACATTTTTTCAATAGTAGAAAAACTAAAATCAATATCCGAGTCTATAAATAATAAATGTGTATATTTATCTTTATGATTTAAAAATTCTGCTACACTTAAATTTCTACCTTGTGTAACTAAAGAAGATTTTAATAAAGTAAAACTAACTAATATATTTCTCTGTAAACATTCTTGTTGAAATTTTAAAACAGCTTGACAATAATGCATAGATACATCGCTATGACAAGGAGTACAAACCATTATTTTATACGGAGATCTACCTCCTTCACCACCTACATTTATTTCAATCACGTTACTATCTCCTTCAACTTTATTAGTTTTTACAGTTTGATAGGTATCATTACTAGCCTCTGTTTTTTTATCTTCGTCAAACCAGATAGGTGTATTACTTAGTCTTGGCACTAATTGCTCCTGTTAAAAATCTTGTCCATGATGTACCTATCTTATTCCAATTGTAATAAGCATTAACGTAATCAGACTGAGTTTCTAAATGTTTATGTATAGTTTCTTCATGTAATATATTTGCTGAAGCTTCTATTGCAGAAGCAAATTTCATTGAAAGCCTTCTTAAATCATTATCAAAAGGTATGTACATAGGAAACTCAGCACCTGTTTCAAACAATGCACCAAGATTTGTTGTAATAGAATATAATCCACCAGCCATACATTCCAATAAAGATATACAAGATGTTTCTTCAAAGATACTTGGATATGCATACATATTGTATTTATGCATATTACTTTTTATAAAACTATTTGGTTTATATCCTATGTAATTTACATTAGGTAGTTTTCTTGCTTGTTCATATAGTTCTGTATATTCATGATCATTTTGATCAAAAAATTGTTTACCATAAACTTCACAAGATGAATATACATCCAAAGTAATTAAAGGGTTTTTAACTAATTGCATTGCACCTAATAAAACAGATAGTCCTCTCCACGGAGTGTTTTGATGAATTATTCTAATAGGGTCACCTTGTTTATAAGGTTTTGCTTTTTGTATTTTATCTACACCATTTTTAATTACCAAACATTTTTCTGCAGGTAGACCAAACATCATTCTAAATTTTTCAAAGGTCCAATGAGAATTAAATACATACCAATCATACTTGTGATGATTAGATTTATCTTGAAACCAAGGGACTAAATTAGGTTGATCATATGAATTTTTTTGCCAAAGTATATTTACTTTGTTTGGATGTAATGGAATTTTTTCTGGTACAGAAGTTGTAATCTGCACTTGATCTAATAATTTTTTATCAACGTATTCTTCTAAATAGTTGAATTGTAATTCTGTTCCACCCTTAGGGTTTTGGTTTCTTATTATCATTGTTCATTACTTTCTGGAACACATCTAAACCTTTTGGTGATACATGCACTGTTACATCAGTAACAATATCTGGTCCTTCTATTTTTTCTTTAGAAGTTTCACCTGTCTTTGTATTTCTATAAATTGTTATAGTTGTACAATCGATCTTATGTATGTTATCCGTTTTCATTCTCTCTGTTTATAAGCGCATAACTAACTACTACTTCAAGTTTGTTAGCTGTTTCTGCTTGCGCTTTTATAGCATCTCCTGCTTCTAAATTCAACCCCTGTTCTGTGGCATTGACTGTACTTGTAGCAGGTATGTCCTTTCTAAAAAATTCTACATCTGTGCTAGCTGATGAATCTCTTAAATCACAATTAACTAATACAGCTCCTGTGCTGTTATTAGATACATATACAGATTTTATGATAGCTACTGCTGACGTAGCTATAGTCAAAACAGTGGTCATAGCTGTTCCGTCTAATATCTTAGATGCATTTTTATATTGTATGCTCATGATAAAAAGTAATTAAAAGTATCTATTTCGTTTTTTAAATCTTGTTGAAAAGAAAAATTAAGTTGTTGTTTCATTGTATTTAAAGATTCCATAATCTGTCTTTGATTATCTACATCATAATCTTCTTTTGGTTCAGGTATATAGTTAGTTATCTTTGCCATAGTATCTAAGCTAACTCACCTGTAGATCTAGTTCCATATGTTTCAATTGCTTTATCTATTTGTTCTTGTTCAAATGGAGTTAACACATCATATTCTTTTCCATATAGTTGGTTGCCAACTGCATTTTGAGAATAGTTGCCTGCAAATAAATAATTAGGTTGAGGAGTTACCTGAGTATCTATGGGATTAAATTCAGGGAACCTTAAAGTGTTTAGTCCACTTTCAGGAAATAAATTTGCGTCAGGACTTTCAAGAGCATAACCTGCATCAGCCAGCTTTATCTCAGGGCCATACATAGAAACATATTCTTTAGGAGCTGGAAATATTGTTTGTTGAGTATTTTCTGCAAGCTCATTACCAAAATCAAGAAACTGTTGTGCGTTTTGTTCTGCAGTATTAGGTACAATTCCCATTTGTGATTTTAAAGCAGCAAGTCTTTCATCTAAGTTTGTATTACTATAATCTCCGTCAGCATATTTTGTGTCTAAAGTATTTTGTAGTGTATTAATTCTACCAAGATTAATTCTTTGTTGTCTAGCATTATCATATTCTTCTTGAGTTCTGTAACCTGTAAATTTTTCTCTAAAGTCTCCAAGTGCATTATTTATACTAGTTATACCTTGGTTACCTTTGTTAAAAAGAAAATTAGCACCTGGCACAGCAAAACCAAGTAGTGCTTTAAATAAATTTTTTATGCCACCTTTATTTCTTAATTGATTTCTAGCACCAACTGTATCTAAAGTTACTGGTTTATATGTTCTTCGGGTAAAAGAAGGTTCAAATCTAGTAGCATTATTTCTATTTAAGTTATCTACAAATTCCTGCCTGCTTTCTCTGTAATCTCTACCACTTGGTTCAGTACCAAGATCATTAAAACTGGCACCACCAGCACTAACGTTTGGGCCCGGTCCTGTTCTACCTTTACTAACACCAGGAGTCGTAACTTTACCAAAATCTGCCATAGAAGCATCAGCTCCTCCTTTGAAGTGTCTTCTATGAGTTATTCTTTTATCTATTGACATTATCTTCTACCATCTGGTTGTGCATCTAATCTAAGTGTGCCATATCTCCATGACTCACCTACTGCTGTATTAGCTATCTGTACAGAAACTAATCT
>Ga0208298_1000340_pt1 | contig 20747 bp, 19 predicted proteins | sample 14BtaG_FD_184088 | JGI IMG/M metagenome (GOLD analysis project Ga0208298, IMG submission 184088) | Marine viral communities from the Subarctic Pacific Ocean - 14B_ETSP_OMZ_AT15311_CsCl metaG (SPAdes) (version 2) | ecosystem: Environmental > Aquatic > Marine > Oceanic | place: Pacific Ocean... | reverse complement strand
TGCAGACGGCATGACATGGGACAATCACGGCGATTGGCACATAGATCACATTAAGCCGTGCGCAGCTTTTGACCTAGCCAATGAGGACGAGCAACGCGAGTGCTTTCACTACTCAAACTTGCAGCCGCTCTGGGCAATCGAGAACATGAAAAAGGGAGCAACATGGAACGAAATTTGATGCGTTCTCCTCACCTTCCTCACCTTAAAATCCAAGGTGAGGAAGAGGTGAGGAAGTGAGGAAAAAAGCGCCTGAAATTCTTCCTCCTCACCTCCTCTATGTATATGCATAGAGGTGAGGAGGGGAAGTGAGGGCTTCGGTTCAAGGTGAGGAAGATTAGTGAGGATTGAAAGATGAAGCAGACTAAAAGACAAAAGAAGTCGGATCGGATCTTACATGGCAATCAGAGCAAGGATGCCATCATGTGCGATTACGCAGTTGCCCCGGTTGACAGGCTGGTGATCGAGATGGATCGGAAGTGGGGGACGGATAGGCTGCCCGAGCTGGTAGATGTCAAGACGGCCCAGAAGTATGGCAGTGCGGTGGCTAAGATGAATGCGGCTCTGGCAGACAATGATGTGGAAGAGTGCAGGAAACGCTGTGAGGTTGTTGTGCGGGGGTTGCAGGCAATGGATCAAGAAGCCGAGCGTGTGGGCGCTCAGAAGGCGTGTACGGATGTCTGGGAGGTTGAGGTGGATGGCGAGCTGTTCGGCATCATGCGTGACGGTAGAGGCTGGCGTGCGATCAAAGAGCAGCGGCCTGAGCTGGAGTTGCTGACGCTGCGAGAGGTTGCGTTAGCTTATCGTTATTTTCGGGAGCATTGGATGGGTGAGCTGGAGAAGGCTGCCAAGCAATCATTCCCTGGGGCAGAAGTCATCGACATCAAAGGAAAAACATTTGATGATCCGATCCCTTGGTGATAACGTGATGGCACCTGATGGCGCAGAGCTTTACCCATTTCCTTCTGCGCAATCTGCCTCACTGAACTGGCCCAGCATTGCGCTGGGCCTTTTTTGTGGTACAGTTACAAAAAGACATTGAGGGATAACATGGCAAAGAAACCTGTAAAGATTAACGCAGACCTGATGCACAAGATTGCAGACAGGTTGGCTATTGGCGAAACACTCAAGGACATACTGAAGTCTAGCAACATGCCGACATACCAAGGTGTGATGCAAGCTGTGTTGCGTGATGAAGAGCTGTACGAGATATATCGTCGGGGCCGCGTGATGCAGAGTGAGTATCACACAGACCAGATCATCAAGTTGGCACAAGAGCCGTTACCTTCATTTGAAGATAATAGGCTAGCCAATGCAGAGGTTCAGCGGCGTAGGCTTGAGATCGACAGCTTGAAGTGGACGCTAGCACGCAACATGCCGTGGGGTGTACGCGACAAGAAAGAGGATCAACCACAAGCCCAAACGTTTACAATCAGTTGGGCTGGCGGCGATGTCGCGGTCAATGCAATACCTGACGATGAGCAGGAAGACAGCAAGCAGGCGACAAAGCACTGATGCCAAATCATGTGTATACGACACATCCTGTCATTGACAGCTACGCGCGTGAAGCTGGCTGGCTGGACTGCCTCGAAGTCGGGGCGATCAGGCAGGGCAACCACTACATCTTGTGGTTTGCATTTACTGCATGGCTGCGCTGGATATTTTCTTCAGCAATATCAAGGGCTTGCAAGAGTTTTAACATAATAGCTGTTATACGACTGCCGATAAGCTATGCATTTTGCGCAACCCAGCACCCCCACCCCCCGAAAAACCGCCCGCCGCTATATGCGTATATATCACCTATGGGAGCGGGATGTTGACTGAGCCTCTGACTGCCGAACAGCATGCACTACTCAACCACCTAGAAGCCTTGCGCCACGGCATCCTCATATCTCCCTCGATGTCAAAGCAGCTTGAATGTGCGATATTGCTTATTGATGTATACGAGGCTATCTTGGAGAAACACGGGATACTGATTTACGAAGATCAGGAAGAGGTCACAGAGCATTGACGCATATTGAGATACCGTATGAGCCGAGGGAGTTGCAGTTAAAGCTGCACAACGAGATGCAGGCAAAGCGTTGGGGCGTTGTTGTCTGCCACCGCCGCTTTGGCAAAACGGTCTGGGCGATCAACCATATCTTGCGGGATGCTTTGATGTCGGCGAAAGACAACCCCCGGTTTGCCTATATGGCACCCACCTATCGTCAGGCGAAGAATGTAGCGTGGGATTATATAAAACAATTTGCGGGCAAGATCCCGAATGTGAAGTTTCACGAGACTGAATTGCGGTGCGATCTGCCAAACGGCGCGAGAATATCGCTGCTTGGCGCTGAGAACCCAGACAGCCTGCGCGGTATTTATCTTGATGGCTGCGTGATGGATGAGGTTGCCGACATGCCAGAGAATGTATTCCCTGAAGTGATTCGGCCTGCGCTGTCGGATCGCAAGGGGTGGTGCGTGTTCGTTGGCACTCCGAAGGGCCACAATGCTTTTTTTGATAAGTATGAGGAGGCGGCTGGGAACCCAGATTGGCTGGCTGCTGTGTACAAGGCGAGCGAGACAGGCATTTTGGATGACGAGGAGCTTGAGGCTGCTCGGGTTATGATGACTGCCGATCAGTATGCGCAGGAATTTGAGTGTTCATGGAATGCGAATGTGCCTGGTGCGGTTTACGGTAAAGAGATGGAAGTTGCTCAGATGGATGGTCGGATTACGAATGTTCCGTATGATCCGAGTGTTCGTGTTGATACATGGTTTGATCTAGGCGTTGGCGACAGCACTGCGATATGGTTTACGCAAACGGTTGGGCGTGCTATACATGTTATAGACTTTTATGAAGCTCGAGGTGAGGGGTTGCCTCACTACTGCAAGGTTTTGAACAGCAAGGGGTATCTATATAAGGATCACAATGCCCCGCATGATATTGAGGTTCGGGAGCTTGGGTCTGGGAAGAGTAGGAGAGAGGTTGCTTGGGATTTGGGGTTGAACTTCCGCGTTGTTCCTAAGCTGCCAGTTGAGGATGGCATACATGCGGCACAGATGTTGTTGCCGCGTATTTGGTTTGATAGAGAGAAGTGCAAGCATGGCTTGGAATGTCTTAGGCAGTATCACAGAGCGTACAACGAGCGCACTAGAAGCTTTAGGGCATCGCCTGTCCATGATTGGTCATCGCATGCTGCGGATGCTTTCAGGTATTTGGCAGTCGGCATTCGAGAGGATCGAGGACGCATGGCTGCGCCTCAAGCAAAGGCGGTGATGGATTATGATCCATTTGCGGCGTAAAAATGGTTGAGTATTGGGAAGCTGGCTCAGAAGATTTTGGCTTGGTGCATCAGCTTGGCTTATTGATGCACCAAGAAAGCTCATATTCAAAATTAAAGTTTAGCAAAGACAAACTGCTTGATACATTTGATATGTATTTGCATGATGATAATAAAGTTGTGTTTATTGCTGTTGATGGGGATAAACCTTTAGGATTGTATGCTGGATACATTTCTGAGTATTACTTTAGTGAAGAACTTGTTGCAAATGACATTGCGTGGTTTGTTGTTCGTGAAAAAAGAGGGACACGGATTGGCTTGCGTCTTTTAGATTGCTTTGAGCATTGGTCAAAAGAAAGAGGCGCATCAGAAATTAGGATAGGCTATAGCACTGATATAAACCCTGCTGCATTTGATAGTTTGATGAAGAAACGCAAATATAGTATGGTGGGTGCAAATTATCGTTTGGAGAGCTAGTATGTTTGGCGTTTTTAAGCATTTAAACTTTTGGGAAGCTGTTGCTTTAGCCAAGGATAGCGGCGGTGGCGGCGGCGGCAGCGATGATAAGCCTAAGCGCCGTCCTAGCGGTGGCAAAGGAACAAAGCCAACTGTTAAGAGTACAGCGTCTAGTTTAGCAACTGACATTAAGATGGGGCTGTCCACATTTGGTCAGAGTAAAGAGCAGCAAGCTCAGACGTTCCGTGATGAGGGATATAGCGAAAGAGCGATCCAGAGTTATCAGGAGCGCTCGGCTGCAAGTCTGGCGAGAGCGAAAGCTGAACAGGATAGAATTTCTAAAAGCGACAGCGGCAGCAGTTCAACAACCACCACAGACACAAGCACAGGCACAGACACAGACACCACAGCTACAACAACTGGCACTGACACTGTGCTAGACCAAACAACAGACGCGGCGTTGGATGCTGTCGAAGACATTTCAACGCAGACATTTACAGACAGCGCAGACTTTACTGGCAATGTGACGGCTGGCGCGTCTGTCGGCACGGCTGCTGGCGGTGTTGAGCAGTATGAGGCAGCCAAGGAAACATCTGTTGGTCAGGCAGAGGACGAAGCTTTGGAGTTGATGAAAAAGGGCCGCCGATCAACAATTCTAACAAGGTCTGGTGGGCTTCTTGGTCCTGGCGAGGGAGAGGGCAAGACCCGCCGCCGCCGTTCATTGATTGGTGGATGATATGCTGATTGAGAAAAAGAAGTTGACGAATATAGCTGGACTGATGGGCGGCAACGCTGCCCAGCCTGCCGCGATGTTGGGGCAGGCGACAGTTGATCCGTTAGAGCGTGCGCAGCAGAAAATGGCTGGTCGGACGCAGGGTGGCGCGTTGGCTGGCGTTCAGGACAAGAAGGTGCGCCCCAAGCGCACGTTAATGACAAATTATGGGATAGGCTAATGGTACAAGTTAATCCGCTCGTTGCGCGTTTAGACAAAAGATATAAGACGTTGCAATCGCAGCGGACAAACTGGGAAAAGCACTGGCAGGAGCTGGCAGACTTCATGTTGCCGCGCAAGGCTGACATTACCAAGAAGCGAACGCAGGGCGACAAGCGAACCGATTTGATTTTTGACGGCACGGCGATCCACGCTGTTGAACTGTTGGCATCTAGCCTGCATGGCATGCTGACATCTCCAAGCACGCCGTGGTTTTCAATGCGGTATCGTGATCCGGGCTTGCAGCGCGATGACGCTGCGAATGAGTGGTTGGAGCTGTGCATGGATCAGATGTATCAGCATTTCAATCGGTCTAACTTCCAGCAAGAGATCCACGAGCTGTATTATGATCTAGTAGTGTTTGGCACTGGTGCGTTTTATGTTTCTGCTGAAGAGGATGGCTTGCGGTTTGCGTGCCGTCACGTTGCAGAGATTTGCATTAGCGAAGACCCTAATGGTCGTGTTGATACAGTGTATCGAAAGTTTAAATTGTCTGCGCGTGCGATTGCGATGCAGTTCCCAAAGGCGAGCTTGCCGCGCAGTGTTGCAAAAGATCTAGAGGAAGACCCTTATAAAGAGCATGAGGTTATTCATGCGGTATTCCCTCGGGCAGAGGCGAAAGGCAAGCTGGCAAAGCAGAAGCCTGTGGCTTCTGTTTATTATTTAGCTGACAAGAGAGAGCTGCTGTCGGAGGGTGGCTTTGATGAATTTCCGTTCATGTGTCCGCGGTTTGTCAAGGATAGCGTAAGCACTTATGGGCGTTCGCCTGCCATGACTGCCTTGCCTGACGTTAAGATGCTAAACAAGATGTCTGAGACAACAATCAAGGCAGCGCAGAAGCAGATTGACCCGCCACTGATGGTGCCTGATGATGGATTTATGATGCCAGTGCGTACAACGCCGGGTGCATTAAACTTTTACCGCTCTGGCACGAGAGATCGTTTGGAACCGTTGAACATCGGCGCAAACAATCCCTTGGGCTTGAATATGGAAGAGCAACGCCGCAATGCTATTCGGCAGGCGTTTTATGTTGACCAGTTGTTGTTGGGCCAAGGGTCTAACATGACTGCGACAGAAGTATTGCAGAGGAACGAAGAGAAAATGCGGCTGCTTGGGCCTGTCCTTGGTCGCCTTCAAGCAGAACTGCTCCAACCGCTTATTTCTCGCTCCTTTGCATTGCTCCTTCGGGCGGGCCTTCTCCCAGCGCCGCCCGAGGAGCTTCAAGGTCAGGACATCGACATAGAGTATGTTTCACCTCTTGCCAAGGCTCAGAAGCTTACAGACTTGCAGGCGATGCTGCGCGGGTTTGAAATCTTGTTGCAAGTTAGCCAGGTTGCGCCTGTTACGGATTACTTGGATGGCGATGCGATGGTGCAGTATTTGGTTGAGACTGCTGGCCTGCCAGCGCGTGTGATACGCGGCACGGCAGAGGTAGAAGAGGTGCGCCGTCAGCAGGCCGAGCAGGCAGCGATGCAGCAGCAGATGCAGCAAGAGATGATGGCGGCTGAAGCAGGCGGCAAGATTGCCCCGCTGATTAAGGCTGCCCAAGAATGAAGAAGGTTGAAGATTTAAAACTAGCCTATCGGCGCACGTTCAATACAGATGACGGTGCGCAAGTATTGAGTGATCTCAAGACCCGATTTGGGTTTGAGGCAACCACGTTTTCTGGCGATCCTTATGAAACTGCATTTAATGAAGGACAACGCGCGGCTGTGCTGCTGATCGTCAGAATGTTGTCCGAAGAGAAGGATAAAGTATGAGCGAAGAGGCAATCCAAGATAGTGGATCTCAAGAGGCTGTTGCAGAGGCACCAGTTAGCTTTTTGGAAAGTTTACCAGAAGACTTGCGCAATGAGCCAAGCTTGCGCACGTTCACTGACCCCGGAGCATTGGCAAAGAGTTATGTAAACGCCCAGCGCATGATTGGCGCTGACAAAGTGGCGCGTCCCGGCAAGAGCTGGACGGATGACCAGTACAGTGAGTTTTACAGCTCCATTGGTCGCCCAGACAGCGCAGATGGGTATGAGTTTGATGTTTCTGGCGTAATGTCAGATGAAGAGGCATCAAGCTTTAGGCAGGCTATATTTGAGGCTGGTTTGCAGCCACGGCAGGTGAGCAGGCTGGAAAGATTTATCAATGAGCTTTCTGACAGCGCTCAGACAGCCACGCAGACGCGCACAGAAGAGGCTGTGTTTGAGGCAGAGCAACAATTGCGCTCTGAGTTCGGACAAGCGTTTGAGCAGCGTATGGGGCTTGCTCAGAGCGCTGCACGCACATTGTTGGGCAACGAAGGCATGGAGATGTTTGAGAATGTTCAGTTGTCTGATGGTCGGATGCTTGGCGATCACCCTGACGTTGTTCGGATGTTTGCAAACCTTGCAGAGCAGATCGGCGAAGACAATTTGGTTGGCGAGCCGACAGAGTTAATAATGACCCCCGAGGAAGCGAAATCTCGTATATCAGAGATGACTAGACGAGATGGCCCTTATTTTGATAAGATGCATCCAGAACATGATGCATACATTGAAGAGGTGTTGCGTCTTCGAGAGTTCTTATAGTGGATAACCGTATGGCCCACGAATAAGCTTGTACTCAAGTGGAGTAGCTGCCCTAAGCAGTAGCACGGCCCCGCAAGGGATAACCAAGCGCAGCAAAAACTGAAACTTAGCTAGGAGGTGACAAGATGTCCACCGAAGTAACTACAGCTTTTGTCAATCAGTTTTCATCAAATATCCAGATGCTGTCACAGCAAATGGGTTCTCTGCTGCGTAACGCGGTAGATGTTGAAAGCGTAAATGGCGAAAAAGCTTTCTTTGATCAAGTTGGTTCAGCGGCAGCGCAGTTGCGTACAACCCGCCACGCCGACACACCATTGATCGACACTCCACACTCACGCCGCATGGTCACAATGGCTGACTATGAGTATGCAGACTTGATCGACGATCAGGACAAAATCCGCATGCTTGTTGATCCGACATCAACTTACTCACGCGCAGCAGCCGCTGCGATGGGTCGCGCGATGGACGATGTGATTATCACAGCCGCGTTGGGCAATGCGTCTACAGGTAAAGAAGGCACAACAACAACAGCATTTGACAGCAACAACCAGATCGCAGCAGCGACATCTGGCTTGACGCTTGCAAAGCTTATCCAAGCAAAAGAAATCTTGGATGCTGGTGATGTTGATCCATCAATCCCACGTTACATTGCTGTGTCTCCAAAGCAGGTCACTGACTTGTTGAACAACACAACAGTAACATCAAGCGACTACAACACAGTCAAGGCGCTTGCGATGGGTGAAATCAACACATTTGTTGGCTTCAACTTCATCGTAACAAACCGTCTTGGTGTTGATGCCTCTTCTGACCGCCGTTGCTTTGCATGGGCGCAGGACGGCATCAAAGTTGCGATGGGTAAAGAGCCTACAGCTCGCATTGATGAGCGTGCTGACAAATCATACGCAACGCAGGTCTACTACTGCCAAACTCTAGGTGCGACACGCATGGAAGAGGCAAAGGTTGTAGAGGTCTTGTGCGAAGAGTAAATAAGTTGGGGCGGTTCGCCGCCCCTTCTTTTACATGGAGATAGCTGATGACCAGTACGGTTGATATTGCAAACTACGCGCTGAACAGCTTGGGTGCGAATAACATTTCAAGCTTTGACGAAAACAGTAAGCCAGCGCGATTGATTAATCAGCGTTTCGACAGTGTGCGCGATAGCGTATTCCGTGCGCACCCCTGGAATTGCTTAATCCGCAGAGCCGAGCTGGCAAAAGAGACAGAAGCGCCTGCATTCGGTTATGCAAATCAATACGCACTTCCAACAAATCCATATTGCTTGCGCGTGCTAGAATTTAGCAACGGCACATTGTCGTATCCGCAGGATAATATGTTTAGTAACACAGGCGGCCCGGTGTTTGTCATTGAAGGTCGCAAGCTGCTGTCTGATGAAGGCACAGTAAAGATTAAGTATGTTGCCCGCATAACTGACCCGCAAGAGTACGATGCCACATTGATAGATGTCTTGGCTGCGTCTTTGGCGTTTGAGATTAGCTATGCGATCACAGGGTCAAACACAGTCAAGCAGATGATGGCTGCTGAGTATTCTGACAAGCTGAAACAGGCAACATTTGTAGACGGAACCGAAGGTGCGCCACAGCGACTAGAGGCCAGCGAGTTTATTGAAGCGAGGTTCTAAATGGCGCGATCTGCACCAGCGATTAGCACATTCACCGCAGGGGAAATCTCACCGCGCCTAGAAGGGCGCGTGACGATTGAAAAGTACCGCGAGGGGCTGTCAGAGCTTACCAACATGATTGTGCAGCCACACGGCGGCGTGACGCGCCGTCCGGGTACAGAATATCTTGGTGAAGTCAAAGACAGCTCAAGCGTGACCCGGCTCATTCCATTTGAGTTCAAGACAGCAGACACCTATGCTTTGGAGTTTGGCAACCAATACATGCGGGTGTTTCGTAACGGCTTGCAGGTTCTGGAGGATAGCGAAAAAACAGTTACGGCTGTCACGCAGGCAAACCCCGGAGTGTTTACGGCAAGCAGCGGCGGCCTAAGCAATGGCGATGAGGTTTATCTGTATAACGACAGCGGCGACATGACAGAGCTAGCTGCCCGCAACTACCTTATTGCAAACTCTACAGGCAGCACGTTTACGCTGACCGACTTGTTTGGCAATGACATCGACACAACAAACTTTACTGCTTATGGCGGCACAGGCATTAGCGTTGACCGTATATACGAGGTCGCCACGCCATACACATCAGATCAGGTAAATGATGTGCGATTTGCTCAGTCGGCTGATGTTATGTACCTTGTGCATCCAAGTCACGCAATCCGCACGCTTTCTCGTACAGATCACAATGCTTGGACATTTGACGAGCCGACAATAAACGAAAACAATACGCCTTCACTTGTGGGTGCAGACAATTATCCTAGTGTTGTTACTTTCTTTGAGCAGCGCTTGGTTTTTGCTGCATCTAACAACAACCCGCAGACATTGTGGTTTTCTGTAAGTGCTGACTATTTAAACTTTCACACAGGCACATCAGATAACGATGCCCTGATCTACACGATTGCGTCAAACAAAGTGAACGCAATCCGTTATTTGTCTGCAACGCGGATTTTGAATATTGGCACATCTGGCGGTGAGTATGTTCTGACCACAACAAACGGTGGCCCGGTCACGCCATCTCAGACTGTGATCCGCAAGTATTCCAACTATGGCTGCATTGACAGCGAGGTTGTGCAGGTTGCTGACGTTACTTTGTTTGCCCAGCGCGGTGCGCGTAAGGTGCGAGAGTTTCGTTATATTGGTGAGGTTGATGTGGCAGGCTACGCTGCGCCTGACATCACGATACTTGCAGAGCATTTGACCGAGGGCGGCATTCAGGAGTTTGCTTATCAGCAAGAGCCAGAAAGTATTATCTGGGCGCGTCGATCTGACGGCACGCTGCTTGGTTTAACCTATCGCCGGGAAGAAGAAGTGGTTGCGTGGCACAAGCATATCATTGGCGGTTCGTTCAATGGCGGCAATGCAGTTGTGGATAGCATCATTACGTTGCCGACAGACAGCGGCGAAGACGAGCTTTACATGATTGTGAAGCGTACCATTAATGGCACTACAAAGCGTTATGTTGAAGTGATGAAGGCATTTGACTTTGGCGGCGATACAACTGCTGCGTTCTTTGTTGACAGCGGCTTGGTTTACGCAGGGTCAGCGACAACAACTCTGTCTGGCTTGTACCACCTAGAGGGCGAAACAATGTCAGTGCTTGCAAATGGTGCAACGCATGCCGACAAAGTTGTTTCTGGCGGCGGGATAGATCTGGACTTTAGCGCAACAAGCGGAGCGGTTGGCTTTGGCTACACAAGCGAAATGCAAACGCTGCGCCTTGAGGGCGGGTCATCTGACGGCACATCTCAGGGTAAGCCAAAGCGCATCCACGATATTACTGTGCGCTTCCATGAGACTGTCGGCGCAGAGGTCGGGACAGACAGCGGAAACGCTGACCGCATCTTTTTCCGTGACAGCTCTATGAATATGGACGAAGCTGTGCCATTATTCACAGGAGACAAAGAAATCGAGTTTGCGGGCGGTTTCACTGACGGTGATCGCATCTATGTGCGGCAATCACAGCCACTACCAATGACTGTTCTGGCGCTGTATCCACGCATGAACACGTTTGATTTGTGAGGTGATTGATGTTTGAGGTATTAACACTTGGTGCAACAATCCTTGGTGGGATGAGCCAAAGAAGCGCCTCTAACAGAGCTGCGCAAGCAGCACGCGAAGTTGGCGAGTTTAACGCCAAGCTAATTGAGCGTGATGTTGACCTGTTAGAAAAGCAGCGTGAAATCATCAACCGCAATGCAGTTTTGCAGGAGCGTGTTGATCGCTTCAGGTTTGCAGAAAGTCAGGGGTCTGTCGTTGCTCAGTACAGTGCGGCTGGTATTGATGTTTCTCACGGCACGCCAATGCGCGTGTTGCGTCAGAACGCGCGTGAGTTTGAGTATGACCAAGCCATCGCTGATTTTAACAACGCTGTCACCAACATGCAGATCAACGATACACAAGAGAATGCGCGTCTGAGTGCAGAGCTGTCACGCATGGAAGGTGGTGCGCAGGCTGCTGGGTTAAGAGCGCAAGGCACAGCAAGTTTGATCCAAAGCTTTGGCCAAGCGGCTCAGTTCGGCTACTCTAGTGGGATGTTTCGCTCATGAGAATACCAATATACAGATCAGAGATGCGCCCAACATCGGAAGCCCCGGGGGCGCGTATTACGGCTAGAAAGAGTGCTACGCCATTTGTGCAGGCAGCGCTGGCAAAGGGCGGCGTTGTAACTGAGATTGCAAAGCAAGCTGCTGAGTACAGCAACATGCGTTATAAGATGTTGGTTGAAACGCAAAAGAACGAAGCAATCTTTTCTGCCAAAGAAGCTTTGAATGAATTGTCACGCACGCTAGAAAAAAGCCAAGACATCGGCAACATCTTTGACGGCGAGATGAAGTATGACCAAGGCGTTGAGGGCGTTTATAATGAGATGCGTGCCAAGGTTGGCAAGAATAAATATGCGCTATCTGATTTTGAGAACAGCTTCCGTCAAATGGAAATACCAATCAAGTTCCGCTTGAAAGAAGTTGTTGACATTAAGATTGAGAAGCGCAGGCAGGCTGCGCTAAAGGCGTTAGAGGATCAGCAGGTCAATACGCTATCCGATCCGTATCTTGATTATACGTCTGATGACTTGATCTTGTCGCAAGCTGGACTGCAAAGCATTCACGATCAGGCTGTCACAACTGGTGGCGTTAATCCGCAGATCATGGGCAACGTGAGTGAGCGGGTTCTACTCAAGGCTGCCAAGAATGTTATGCCTGCCTATGCAGGCCGTGATCTGGATCGTGCCATGCAGTTGTTAGATGTTTACGATCAGTTGGATAAAGTCCGGGCTGGTGAGATTGCAGCGGCAGACATGAACATCAGCGGCGAAATTCCCAATCACGTTTTGAACATGCTGCAAACTTTGCCACCAGATGAAGCGACAGCCATTCTTGGCAATACGCTAAAAAGCGCGGCTGCGTTTTTTAATGTGCAAGAAAAGATTGATGATGAAGTCATTGAAACGCAAAACCAGCGTAACACGAAAGCGTACAACTTTGCGCTGTCTGTTAATATTGGCGAAGACGTTACATCTTCAACAATGAAACAGATACTTTCTCCATCTGACTTTGCGACATTTACAGAAACTTATGGCGATCAGGCAATATCTGGCCTTGAGGCTAAAAAGTTTATTGAAGACGCATTGAATAATCAGTTCTGGATGGACAAGACACAGCAGGAAGCTCTGCGTTCAGAGCTTGATATTGCAGGTGAGATTAAGTTTGCCCCGGCAGGCAAGGGAAGCGAAGCTGTTTACAGTAAACTGGTCGCTTTGGCAGAAGCTGGTGAGCTGAGAGTTTCTGAGTTAAGTGCAAACTCATCCCAAATCACAGCAGCTCAAAACCGTGAGCTAACCATGAAAATATTCAATGAAGGTGACGAAGCCCTTAACGAAGCGTCTAAAATTATTAAAAGAAGTTTTAGATATAATGAACTTGATGCTGCTCAAGATAATCCAAAATTAGCAAGAGCGTCAAAAACAGCATTTGAAGCTGCTGATGCTGAATTACTTTTGGAATACATGGAGCGGCAGTCTGGTGGCAATCCAATGACGCGCACGGAACTTAGAGTGTTTGCGTTGGATCAGGTACAAAAGTTTCAATCAATCTACGCCGAAGCACTGCGTGAAGAGTATGAAAACGACATCGCTCAGTTCTCAGATCCGCACCCCGGGCTGTCCATTGACCCTGCCGATCCAATTGGATCAATTGACGCATGGTACAGCGGTTTGAGTGAAACAGCTCAGCAAACCAAAAGAAATGCATACGCAGTAATGAAAGCGCGTATCAAAGCTAAGTACGCAAACACAGGATTGTACTAATGGCTGATCTATTAAACGACAACACAGACTTTGAAGTCAGCAAGTATTACGATGCGCAAGAAATGAATGATGCCGGGTTTGATCCTGCAATCATCAAAGACAAGAAAAGCGTGTTCAACCCTGAAAGCGGCATGAATGACATCCTGACATCTATGCCAAGCGGTGGGTATGTAAAGATCGGCGAAGAAGAGCCAGAGGTTATGGCAGAAGCGCCAGCGCAGCCAGAGATGCCTGGCATGTCAGAGGCAGCGCCTGCGCAGGCAGCGGCTGAAGAAGCAAAGAGATTGCAGGAAATCCAAGGGTCGTACAGCTTAGACGATCTTCGAGCCGCTGGTTATACTGATCAGCAGATTAGCGCTGCTGGATTAGATGTGCAGCCAGAGCCTATGACAGAGCAAGAGGTTGCGCAGTATATCTCTGAGGGCGCACCATTGGTTGACGCTGATCCTACGCTGCGAGATCAGGGCGCACAGATTGTTTCAACGTATGTGTTTGACGCAGCGGTTGCTGGCTTGCGTGATGAGCTGGCTGAGCAGGGCATGGGGCCAGAAGAAATTGAGCGCACGGTTAAAGCAAGAGAAGGCGAGCTGTTCCGCGAGGCTGAGGTTTATTCCAATGCGCTATTTGGAACAGGCGCGACAGGATATGAAGTTGGCCTTGGCGATTTTCTAACAGCCGGGACAATGGACATCCAAGAAGGTTATCGGATGTTTAATCAGCAGCGCGGCGAAGGCGGCAGCATGGCAGGCCGAGCGATGGGCGCTGGCATAATGATTGCTGGAATTGCTGAGGCCACAGGTGTTGGGTATGCGTTTGGCAAATTGCTAAAGCGTGGCATTAAGCTGCTAGAGCCTGAGATCATTCGCATGGGCGAAGAGGCGCAGGGGCGTATTGATGCAGAGGGCGCAACGCTGTTTAGCAACCCAGTGGGGCCAATATCTGATCGCGTGTTGGCAATGACTGCTAAGTTGCTGCAACCACCAGAAAAAGAAAAGATTGCAGCCAATCTGCCCACACCAGAAATTGCAACTGAAGCTGAAGCGCAAATTGCAGTGCAGAAAAACAATTACCCATCAGATGCAGGCTGGCTGCAAGAGGGCATGGAAGTTGCCAACGTTAAGCAAAAGAAAGATGGCAAAATTGAGGTAACTTATAAAGAAGTGCCATACAATTTCCACATCCCGCCAGAGGGCATTGATCCTGCGCAGTGGGAGCAAACAATTGCCGAAAAGACAATTGAGGAAATCAAGTCTCTTGTAGCAAGAGCGGCGGCTGGAGATCCAGCGGCTAAAGCAATTATTAACGAGGCAAACTGGTATCGATCCATGCGTGCCAGAATGCGCCAAGAGTTTGGCGGCTTAGGTGATGTATTCGCCGATTTGCTTGGGACAACATCAGCCCAAACAGGCGTGACGCAAAACTGGGATAACGCTATTGAGATTATGCGCCGATTTACACGCGGTGAGTTTGACCAAGAAATTGCCATGTATGAAGAAATGTTGGCAAAGGGCGAAGCAAACCCAGTAAAACTCGGTCAGTTGCACAAAGACCCTAATAATCCGTTTAAACTTATCACTAAGGCAAGCGGTCAGCTATTTAACGCAAACAGCCCAAGCTCAACAAGAGCGTTGCTTGATATGTTTAGAACGGCGAAAGGGTCGCCCAAAACACCAAACTTTACTGGCAACCTTATTGGTTACACCAACGCAGCAACAGTTGATGTGTGGGCGGCTCGGTTCTTGCGCCGTATGTCTGGTCAAAAGCGCCTGCCGCCGCCTGTTGAAAAGGGCGTTGCCGGGCAGCACTTGGCTGGCAGTACGCTACAAGATCCCCAGGTCGGGTCTGAGTTTGGGTTTGGTCAGCGCGTAATCCAAGCCGCTGCCGACGAAATTAACAAACAGGGCATAATTAAGTCGGTAGAGCCATCAATTGGGGACATGGGCGCAGACGATCTACAAGCTGTGCTGTGGTTCCTAGAAAAAGAAATATGGACAAAGAAAGGCTGGACAAGCAAAGCAGGCGAAGGTGGGTCATTAGACTTTGAAGCATCTTTGGCAGGCGCAGCGGATCAGCCGCGCGTTAAGCAGCTAAGAGAAAAGCTAAACAAAAAATTCACGCCGCCAAAGCCGTTGAAGCAAAAGGCTGGTGAGGCTGACGAAGAGTACGCAGCCAGAATGCAAGAGCGTGAAGATCAAGCGCGTCAGGCTGACGAGCTTGCGAAGCAAGAAGCGCAAGAAGAGCTGAACGGTTCATTTGCACCACTTGCTAGATATGTTCTAGGTATTAGTGTTGAACGCCCAAATCAAAGACCCACAAACGTAGCGCAGGCAGAAACCGCAGAGCGGTTAGGTCAGCCAGCTAAAGATGATCCAAGCGTTGTGATGTATCAGGTTAACAACACCTATGGACGATTTATGCAGGAAGACGAGCGGGCATTTAACGCAGAATTTGTTGTGCGCGAAAACTTTGATCCAACTGGCGTAAAAACTAGAATGGTGGAAGTGGCTAAGGATGCGGATCAGGATGCTGCATTTATATCTAAAATTGTGCCAGAAAGAACGCCAGACACTCGTCCGGGTGTAGAGATATATTTTAGAACGCGGCAGTCTGCTGACTTTGCCAGAGACTTATCCGACAAGCTTACAGAGTATGGCGTTGACGGTTTTACATTCGTAACAGATGCTCGGGTTCAAGACATGCCTGGGCGGCAAGCATTGCAAAACGAAGAGGCGGTTGCAGGCATTACTGGCTTGCGGTTCCAGTACATTCCAGAGTTTGATGTCGGCGCAGATGCATGGAAGGCGATGACACCAGAGGAAAAAGCTGCTAAAATTGACGAGATCGAAGACATGTTTGACGACATCGTCATTGATATACAAAAGGAAAACAGCGACATTGCGACAGCAATTGTCACACATAATGAGACAGAAGTGATTGAAAGGGGAGACTATGACACAGTCCTTGGAAAGACGGCTGAGTAGGTTGCAGGAAAAGTATGGTGAGAACGCGCCAGAAATCCAGTGGCTTAAAGACCAAATTGCGGCAGAACAATCAGGGCAGCCAGCGCAGCAGAAATATGTTGTTGGCATGACTAAAGTAACCGCACAAACATAAAAGGCTTAAACAGTGGCTATTGATCCAACCCAGCTAGCAGAAGACCAAGAAGCCCGGCAGCGTGCCAACATTGCTGGCGCACCTACTGAGTTTGCCAAGGGGCCAGAGCAGGAAGGCATTGAAGTTGCTGGCGTTGGTGATCTATTCAGCTTACTTAGCAAGCTAGAACCAAAGGTTTCTAAGCCAACGCCGCCAACAGGCGGGGTTGTTGGCGTTGCGCCTCGCGTTCCTACGCCGCAAGAGCGCAGCCTGATGGAAGCGCCAGAGCTGTATTCTGAGGCCGCCACAAAGCGTGAGCTGGCACCGCAGATACTTAGCCCAGAAGGCGTGCAGACATTTGAAGAGCGTGGCCTAAAAGCCCCGGCGATTGGTGAGGAAGCGCCAGCCGATACTTTGATTGACGCGCAATCTGCCTTGGCTGATGAAGCCGCAGAGGCAGAGGCAAACGCCATTGATGTCAATGAGCAAGCAAAAGCGGCACTAAGAGCTGAAAAGCAAGGCTTCAAGCCAGAGACAGGCGTTGCGGCTGAAGAGGTTGCAGACGAAGTTTTAACCCGCATCACATCAAAAGATCAAAACATTCAGTCACTGCAAGATGGCGGCGACTTTAACTTTGACTACATTGACGGCCAAGATGACGTAAAGGCAGTCATAACTGCGATTGGCGATGTGTACGAAGATGAAACGATTGCACGCAAGCGTGGCAACATTCCAAACGACAAAACAGTCTTTGATGCGCAGCAACTGCTGTTAGATGAGATTGGATTTACTGGTGAGCTGCTACAGCGCCAGATCGGTGATGGTGCATTGACTGCCGCGCAGTTTGTTGCCGCACGCGAATTGTTGGTGCGTAGTGCAACTAAGCTTGAAGAATTAGCGAAGCAAATAAAGAGCGGGCAGGCAGATGCGTCTGTGCGCCTGAAGTTCCGCAGGCAGCTTGCGATCCACAGCGGTATTCAGTTGCAGTTAAAGGGTGCGCAGACAGAAGCCGCTCGGGCATTGCAGTCATTCCAGATCCAAGTCAGCGGTGAGCTGGATGCAACGCGCTATGCCGAAGAGGCGCAGCGGTTGTTGGCAGAAAGCGGTGCTGACGGCGTGACAGATGCAATGGCAGATCGCTTGTTAAAGGCTGGTAAAGAGAACGGCCTAAAAGGCATCAACGATTTTGCAAATGGCGGCTGGTACGCCAAGACAAAGCAGATGGTGCATGAGGCATATTTGGCAGGCTTGTTGTCATCCCCGGCAACGCAGGCAAAGAACGTGATTGGCACTGGATCTTTTATGCTATTCCAACTGCCGACAGAAGTATTTGCGGGCATGTATGGCAGCGTAGTGCGCGGAGCGCGTAAGCAGCTCGGTATGCGTTATCCAATCAGCGAAGACCAAGTGTACGTGGAAGACGCGCTGCTGCGCTTAAAAGGTTGGTCAGATGCATTTGGTGACGCGATGAAAGCTGCATCAATCGCATGGCGCACTGAGATGCCATCAGGCGCAAGCAAGCTAGATGTTGAGCAGTATGCGGCGACATCAGGTCAGAGTAACAGCTTCTTTGCGAAATCACTTGATGAGCTTGGCAAGCGTATCCGCATTCCGTTTAGGCTGCTACTGTCTGCCGACGAATTTACAAAGACAATCTCCCAGCGCGGCGAGTTCTACACATCGGTCAACAAGCGCTATCAGCACTCACTGCGCCAAGGCATGAGCAATGAAGAAGCATTGGATGAGGCGGGCATGTTGCTGCTTGATCCCCGGGCGATTGCAGATGACCTAGATTTTAAGGCACGGTTTGACACATTGCAGTCAGATTTAGGCATGTTTGGCAAAGTGGCAGGCATGATGCAGCGCACATTGATTGGTCGCTTTATTATGCCATTTGTAACAGCGCCGACAAATGCCTTACTGCGCACAATGGAATACACGCCATTCAGTAAGACATCTATTGACCTGCTCGGCAAGAACGGCCCACGCGCACAGCAATTGGCAGCGGGACGTTTAACGCTTGGCGGTGCAGTTGTCTACAAGACAAGCCAGTACGCAATGGAAGGCAGGCTGACAGGCGGGATGCCAAGCGATCAAAAGACGCGCGAGGCTTTGCCGCCTGGTTGGCAGCCATACAGCTTTGTCCTAAAGGGCGAAGGCTTCCCAGAAGATATGCCGCTGTATGATGCGTTTGGTGTTCCAAACGGCCCGCTTCTATATGTCAGCTATGCAGGTTTTGAACCTGTCGGCGGCCTTCTTGCGATCACAGCAGACACAGTACAACGCGCCAACAAAACAAACGATCCAGAGTTGCAGCAAAACTATGCGCACGCAGCAGCAATCGCGACAGCAGAATATTATAAAGAGCTGCCAATGCTGCAAGGCGTTGCGGATGTTGTTGCATTCATGGATGGCTTTGACGCAGCCAAGCTTGCAAGAAGCTACGCAGAAAGCGCAACACCAACTGGCCTGCCAAACCCGCTAAGTTCGTTACAACGAATGTTCCAACGTCTGGCAGATCCGACAGGCGTGCGTCCGCGTGAGGATATTCAGTATTACACAATGGAAGACTTGGAAGAGACATACGTTGATGAAGACGGCGTTACGCAGTTCAAGTATGCCAAGGCTGATGGATCGAAAAACTACGCAATTGTCGGCACGCCTAAAAGCGGTGGTGGTAGAATGGTTGCAGAGTTCTTTGCCGAAATGGATGCGATGCAATCTAAAGACAGCTTCCTCCGCGATGAGCGGGATCGCAACGCAGTCGTTTACGACACGCTAGGCGTAGCGCGTGGCGAAGATGAGTTTAGCTTTGCCGCCCGCCCGGGAGCTGCGCTGTTTAGCAACCTATCAGGCTTGCGCCTAAAGAAGGGCGAAGAGCTGGAAAGCTACGAGAAAGAGCTAATCCGTTTGCAGGCGATGACCAATGTTTGGCCTTTGACCAACCCTGAAAGAATGGGGACGATCAAGTTGAGCTACGGCATGCAGTCTGATTTGGTCAACATGGCTAAAAACGAAATCAGTGTTTATCGCAGCGGTTACGGCAATTTAACATTCCGTCAAACACTAGAGGCGGTCACATCTTCTTTGTCGTATCAAGCGCTGACTGACAAAGAGCGTGTTTCGCTTTTGCGAAGCATAAACAGTAAGTTTATAGATGAGGGCTTCAGGGCGTTGCTTGAATTGCCTGAATATGCGAATATGCGTACAGCATATGAACAAGTCCAGCGCCTCAAGGAAGAAGGTAGAAGATGACAGTATCGAGCAGCACGAACAGAGTAAGCTACAGCGGCAATGGGTCGCTGACCACTTTTGCGTATGCGTTCAAAGTATTTGACGAAGCAGACTTGACTGTCATTCTCCGCGCGGCAGACGGCACAGAAACAACGCAAACAATTACAACGCACTACACTGTGACAAATGTTGGCAACGCAAGCGGCGGCAACATTGAGTTTGTAACAGCGCCTAGCGCAACTGAAACTGTCGTTATTGTGCGTGAGCAACCGTTCACTCAAGGTCTGGATCTTGTTCCTAACGATCCGTTCCCGGCGCAATCGCTAGAAGAAAGCTTGGACAAGCTGACATTCGTTGACCAGCGCTTGAATGAAAAGATTGACCGAGCGTTGACATTCAGCGTTGGTGACGTTGTGACTGACGCGACATTACCTGTCAAAGAGCTGCGCGTGGGTAAGGTTCTTGCGTTTAACGAAACAACAGGAGATCCTGAGCCGGGGCCAAGTATTGCTGATACCCAGTCTGTTGCAGATGCTTCTGCTGATATTGCATTACTTGCTGATATTCAGGATGGAACTGTAGCTACAAATGCAATTACCACTGCTGCAAATGTTTCTTCTCAAATTGCAACTCTTGGTGCTATTTCATCTGACATTACAACTGTATCTGGGATTAGCTCTAATGTAACAACTGTTGCTAGTAATGATTCAAACGTAACAACTGTAGCTGGCATTTCATCTAATGTAACAACTGTTGCTGATAACATTGCTGATATTAATACAGTTGCTGATGATTTGAATGAAGCAGTATCTGAAATTAATACAGTTGCGACTGACATTACAAACGTAAATACAGTTGGGACTAATATTGCAAACGTAAATACAACTGCTGGAAGCATTAACAATGTAAATACAGTTGCGTCTGATATTACAAATGTAAACACGGTTTCAACTAATATTAGCAATGTAAACACAGTTGCAGGTATATCTGCAAATGTAACAACGGTTGCTGGTCAAACAACTAATCTACAAAATGTTACTGACAACTTAACTGCAATTCAGAATGCAGCAAGTAATGCGACAAGTGCTTCTAGCTCTGCAACGGCTGCGGCTGCGAGTGCTGCGGCTGCTGCGTTAAGCGCAGATACATTTGATGATACCTACTTAGGATCAAAGGCATCTAATCCATCAACGGACAATGATGGTGATGCACTAAATGCTGGT
>Ga0208298_1000339_pt1 | contig 20863 bp, 37 predicted proteins | sample 14BtaG_FD_184088 | JGI IMG/M metagenome (GOLD analysis project Ga0208298, IMG submission 184088) | Marine viral communities from the Subarctic Pacific Ocean - 14B_ETSP_OMZ_AT15311_CsCl metaG (SPAdes) (version 2) | ecosystem: Environmental > Aquatic > Marine > Oceanic | place: Pacific Ocean... | reverse complement strand
GTTCTTGCAAAACTTAAGAACTTCAAAGGTTCAATTTCAGAAGGCGAGCGTCTATTCTTAATTGAGCAAATTGGTAATTACATGCAAAGCGGAGAAAGTAACCTTGGTCGTCTTCGTGTGTTGCTTGACCAAGCTGAAAGGCTACTACAAGATGGTATTCTTAAAGCTACTTCAGAAGACTACGGTGACTATTTAAGAAGAAGCGGCTTTGTGACTAAACAAGAACTTTCGTTTGTGCCTAAAGAAGATAGAGAAGATGCTCTAATTGCTATTAATACGGGTCAGTTTACTTTGGACCAAGTGCGAAAAAGCTACGAGAAAGCAAGAGGTTCTAAATAATGAGCAACTTCAATGATATAATGCAGCAGTACGCTGAAGAAGAGGCGCAGTCTTCTTTTTCAGACACCATGGCTGGCATGGGTACTCAAGAATCTATCGTTCCTCCTCAAGCAGTCACCCCTGAAGAACAACAAGCGTCGTTTCTTCAAAGAAACTTAGATCTTCCTTTGGGTCTTGGAGGTGCTTTGGCAGGAGGCGCAGCAGGTGCTGCCGTAGGAGGCCCAATAGGAGGGGTAGTTGGGAGTGTGCTTGGAGGAGCAACAGGTACTTTTGGCGGTACTGTTATTTCTGAAACCCAATACGGCAATGCTTCAGACATTGATGCCTACTCAAAAGCAGTAGAAAACGCCGCTTGGTCTGCAGGCCTTGACGTTGTTACATTAGGTATTATGTCAAAACTCAAGCCAGCTTGGGTCGCCATGAGAATGAAGAATGGACAGTCTGTAGAGGAAACTTTAGAAGAGATTGTAGAAGGTGCCTATCCTGCAGGCTCTGCTGAGTCTTTAGAAGCAACACAAAAACTTCTAAACTTACGTGGAGCTACTCTATTACCTTCACAGGTAGGCTCTACAGGCATGGACACCTTTAGAGAGCGTATTGCTTCTGTTGGTCTTGTTTCTAGACAAACCATGCAAGAAAACATGGAAGCTGTTAACGACGCTGTTCAAGAAGAATTGTTAGAACTTATTAATAGAAACGCAAGGGGAATGAACACAGATCCCTACGCAATGGGTCAAGTGTTTTTAGACGCTATCGAAGAAGGCGAAAACGCCCTACAAAGACAGTACGTACGTGGCTTAGATGACGTAATGCGAGGCTTAGGGGGTAGTAGGTACACTCGACGTGTTCCTGCTGAATTTATTCTTAAGCCCATTGACGAGTATCTCAAGGCAAACAGAGGAGAAGCCGTAGACAATCTTTTAGGAGAAACTTTTGACTTTGTTGAAAGCAACTTAACACGTCTAAGAGGACTAGAAGAAGGCACTTTTCCGATTCAAGAGCTAATTACTTTAGACAAGGCGTTCACACAGCGGGCTGATGCTATGTTTGGTAAGCAAGGCTCTACTCCTAACAAAACCGTACGTGCTCAACTTTCTGAAGTTTCTAACTTAATGCGTCAAACAATTCAAGGCTCTCTTGAAAAAGCTGCTCCAAAACAAGCAGAGGAATACAAAGGAATTAAAGACGCCTATTCAGCAGGTATTAGGGAACTATACCCTAAAATAAACAAGGCCTTTATTAGCGGAGCAAAAGACAGCAGTTATGTAGGTTTAGGGGACATTGCTGCTAAAGGTCTTAATTTAGACAAGGTTAAGGCACTGAAGTTAAGCTTAAGAAGAGCACACGCTGAAGCAGTAAAAGATGCAAAGCAAACGGGAGAAGCGATAGCTGTACCTTCTTTTGAAGAAGCTAACAAACTATTTAAAGCGGGTTTTTTATCTGACAAGCTTAAAAGTGTTTTTGGTGAAAAGTTCGTTATTACTGACTTACGTAACCTTGGTAAGGACGCTGAAAGACCCCGTACAAAAGCTGTTTATCAAGAGGTCTTAGGAGACGATTATCCACGATTTAAACAGCTTTTAAACGCTATTATAGAGGCTTCAGAATCAGCATCAGGGGACTTCGGTACTCTGATGTTGCGAGGTATGGAAGCTAAAGGCGTAAAAGGAATATCTACCGCTCTATATAGCGGTGTTGGCGCAGCCGGGGGCGTTAGTGCAGCTACTGGTGGGGTTTCTGCCCCCTTGATTGCTGCGGGTGCTGCTGCTTTGTACGTTCCTCAAGTCTTTGCAAACATTGTAACAAACCCACAGTACGTCAACAAGTTAATCATGCTCACTAAGAAGAAAACAAAAGATCCAATTCAAACTGAAATTGCTATTCAAGCAATAGTGTCTGATGCACTTGACGCTATGACTGACTCTGAAAAAGCAGACATTATGAATTATCTTTCTGAACAGGCTCAGGAACAAATGGTAGGTAAAAGAGAAGAGGAAGTTACAGCGCCTCCTCCTCCTACACAACAAGAGCTAATTACTCGAAGTGGTTTAATTAACCCTCAAAGAGCAAAAATGAAGCTACAGCAAAGCTTACAAGAGAGGGGGATGTTAACAGGTCCTTAGAGACGCTCTAGTACCCACTTTAGACCCATGATCTCACCCCGTATCTCGTTATTTCGGGCTGCGGGGATAGACCTATGTAGTTTGTTCTCAAGTACTCTTATGCGTATCTCAATGTCACGTTTAATGTTCATAAACACACCTTGAAAGAACGGGGGCGCTAAGGCCCCCTTTTGTTTACAACTCGCAGTTATTACCTGTACAAGCCAACTGTTGTGACCCTTCAGTCATGTCAGAGTTCTCAGAGATGTTCCAGTCGATGGTCTCAGGAAACTCCTCCTTCAACTTCTCATACGTCTCCAGATCAATAGGTTCGTAAGGAGCCTGTTGGTACGTATGCTCTGAGTAAGGTAGGAAGCTTACGCCACTTATCTTGTCGAACTTGTTGTACAACCACTGACCCACCTCAAGGAACTCATCGTCACGGTAGTAACACGTCATTGACGGCTTATGTTCACACCAGAAGTCCTGATAGATCTCCCAAAGCTCAAGTTGCTCCATAGCACCCATCTCAGAGGCCACCACAGCCCCCTCAGGCGACTTTATGGGGAAAGAGAATACCTTGGTAGTGGGTGACATTACGTCGTCCTCTACGGGCACTCCTGCGGCTTCTAGGACTTGACAGAGCGGGTCTCTTGCATCTGCTCTAACTCGTCTAATGTATTGATCTGCATATCTAGGGTGGATGCCACTAGCAGAATCAACCAACTGACTAACAGTACCGGAAGGTTTAACAGCAGTAATGGCAGTAGACACATTAATGCCAAGCTTAGTAGCCCATTCCTCATTAGTTCTAACCGCTTCTTCTTTGAGTTCAGTAAGCCAAGTTTTGAGAACACCTTTATCTCTCCTTCCTGATAGGGTTGGATGGTCCATGATACCTGTTAGTGATACACCTAGTAGTGCTTCTTCTTCTGTATTCTTCTGCCATACCTTACGAAGGTAACGGAAGTCGGTTAGCGTAGCCTGAAGAGACCCAAGGATAGACGCAACACGTACTTTTCGTTTGAGGTCCGACAACGTATCTCCTGCCCTGACAACAACTTCCGATAGATTGCAGAACTGGTAGGGCCTGAGGATGATCTCTGAGCATGGATTAGTTCCAAAATCATAGGTAGCATCTCGTCGCTCATTCTTTGCAGCTTGCTTTTGACTTGCGACTCTAGAGAACATTCCTCGTTCTCCGGAGCGGGACTCGTATAAACTTTTCCACTCATTTAAAAACGCCTCAAAGTCTGGCTTCTCTGTGTAACATGCGCTGTTGTTCGCTAGTCCCCGTTGAGGATTATCTTGCCACCACTGGCCTGACTTACATCGTCTAAGTCTATCGTCGGTAAGATTAGAGAGACTGATGAGAGCGGACCTGCGTACACCGCCGACGACGACGATCTGTGCAATCTTACAGCAGAGATCATGGCATTCGATGGAGCTAAGTTTACGTCCAGCAGCTTCCCGAAAGACGCTGACTGTGAAGTTGAACAGATCGACAAGAGGTTCTGGACCAGATGCTCTACCTCCGAAGGTCTTAAGGGTTGCCCCTGCAAGTCGTACTCCAGATACGTCCCATTTTGGAACTTGACCTGAATAGAGCAAGCTGATAAGTTCTCTGTAAGCTTTAGCCCATCCAATTTTGCTGTCAGCGACGTGTATAATGGTATCTGTGGCATGAAAGTCCTCTGCTACTTCTGGTAATTTTGTTACGTACTGACGCTCTACACTAAAGCCCACACCAGTGCCACACATAAGAACGTACATCATTTCGTCAAACGCTTTAGGGTGGTCGATAGGCATGTAGGAGCAGTTAAACCCAGCTACATTGTCACGGTCTAGTGCTTCTCCAGCAGTCATAAGTGCCCGCATGGAGGGCATTACGTCTAGCTCATGAATAGCGTGGAATATTTCTGATTGGTCGAACTCGTTTAGTTCTACACGGTCTACCCAATAATCTAGGTATCGGTTTACTGTTTCTTCCCAAGTCTCCCGTCGCTGCTCCTCTGGTAGGTAACGAGCGTAGCGTGACTTGTGTATGTACTGTTGATATGCGTCCATTAATTTAGTTCCTTAATTAGTCGTTCGATGTACCACTTACACTTACGTAAGTCTTCGATGGGTTTACCTTTGTAGTCGTAGCGCCAGAGGTACTTCAGTGCGTTACCCTTGAGATAACCATTGAACTCGTGTTCAGGCATGGACGCTTTGATTGCTTCGATAGCTTCGATTGATCCTTTGTTGTAGTGGTCAGGTTGGTCCACAGGGTCTACCTGCTTCGTCTTCTTCAATATAGAAATACCGTCCCACTCAGCAGCAGTTGCGTCATCAATGCTCATCTTCTGTCTCCTCTAGGTCTGCTTCAAACACGTCTAGTCTGTTAATAAACTTATCTTCAAAACGGTCTAGTAACTGCTCTGAAGTGATCTCTAAAGCCTCTAAAAGATCGTCAGGATCGTAAGACTTTAATAGTCTTTCCTTAATTTCTTCAAGCGTTAGAGACACGATCAATCAACTCCTGTAGTGTTTCTATAGTATACCATAAAATTTTCTCTTTGTCACACCATTCTGACATAGTCATCTTGGCACCCTTCCGAATCTTTTTGTTCGGTTGCATAAGAACAAACACTAGCTCTTGTCCTTCGGGGAGTGAGTCCCTGATGCTTGTATATTTTTTCGTATCTCCGTCTCTGAAATATCCTTTGCATTCAACAAGAAATAGACCGCTACTATCGACAAAATCAGGACGATAAGACCTAGAAATAGTGTAGGGGATAGTGAAAGGCTCATAGTCAAACTCCTTTAGTACTTTGCTGACATCGTCTTCAAACGTGCTACGAAATCGTGATTTCTTGGACTTTCGGCTCATTATGTACCTCTGTTAAATAACGTGGTCCTGAAGAGTAAGCAAAGGCTCTAAGGTCAGGCCAACAGTTTTTCTTATATGCACAGTAAGAACAACCAGTATCTAATTTCATGTTACCACTCTTGCCGTCTGCTTTTGGCTGGTAACAGTGTTTAGGGGGCTCTGGTTGTTTTACCATTGTTTTAATATGGTTGATATGGTCACCAATGTCGTAACCTATGTATTCATAGATAGGTGCTTGGGTGTCCTTCTCGTCGTACATGAGATACGTGAGATGACCATTCTGCTTATCCATTGCTAACCATCCAAAACGATTAGATCCCTCTGCGTTCGCGTATCCCTTAATTTGTGCAATGTATCCAAACGGATCATCAGTAGCCAAAGTGCCGTCTTTGAATTTCCTAAACCCATAAGTGGAAACACTTTTAACGTCTGTGACAATACCGTCAATTTTGCAGTCCATAGAACCTGTAATACCATTAACTTCACACTTTTTCTGTTCATCAGTTACCTCGTGCCCTGCTGCTCGTGATAAGAAAAGGAGTAGTTCCTCTATAAGATGACCGTAGAGAAACTTGACATAGGTGTGGCCCTGCATATCGTCAGCCTTCTCTACGTCATTCCAGACGTTCCAAAGGTAACGGTCTTTGCGTCCAATGTTGGACATACGTAACTTGCGTGAGTCGTCACGCTTTTTAGTAAACTCATTACGCATAAGCTGCTTAACGCCTTCACCAAAGGTCTCAATACATTCCTCTATGTCCACACCTTCGGGTACTTGTTTAGTCTCTACCAGTTCGTAGATGTCATTCACTAACGTATAAATGTTTTTCATTCCGACTGCTCCAAGTAGTCTATCGCTCTTTGTAAAAACTCTTTATCGTCATAAAAACCACCTAATGACCTGTTGCAATTATGACACAACCAGCCTCTAAATGTATCATTTTCGTGACAATGATCTAAAGCCCATGCACTGTTTATTTGATTTCCTTGTCCCTTAACCTCTGATTCCCCTCTCAAACAAATGGGACATTTGTAATCTTCAGAAGGATAGGCTTGATTCTTTCTAAGCCTGTCCCTAACTTTTTGTAAGCTGTAATTACACTGCTTACATTCACTTCTCAAATAAGGTCTACCTGAGTTTTTAGAGTAAAAAGACAAGGGTAAGTCACGATTACATTTAATGCAAACTTTACTTTCTCCCTCTATTTCGTAATCATTTTCATCTATAAAACTTATTTGTTCCGTTAATGAGTCTCCGCCCACGTATTACCTACCTTATATTCTCCGTCTAGAGGACATCTTAAGTCAAAAGCAACGCCTGAAGCCTTTAGACACTCCACAGCTAGCCAGCCGTATTTGTCTGCATGGTTAGTAACCACTTCGGCTTGGACCTCGTCATGTATGTTACCTAGGAATTTGTAGTCAAGTTTCCATTGCTGTGCGTACTCATCAAGAATGACCAAAGCCTTCTTCATTACTATTGCACCAGCAGCTTGTAGTAAGGTATTTAATGCAGCATGTTCTGATCTGACTCTAAGTCTACGACCATCGAGTCCTCTGAGATAACCTCTCCCAGAAGCTCTACCAACGCGTTCTCGTAGACTGTTAAGAGAAGGTGTATTTCGTAGAAATCTGTGTTTAAGCTCTGCACCATCAGTTGCGCTTCCTCCAACGATAGATCCGATTTTGGCATCTCCAGCTCCATAGAGGAAAGCGTAGATGAAAGTTTTTGCTTGAGGTCTTGTTTCCAACCCTGCAGCCATTTGATTTCGTGTGTGAATATCTTCGGTGAGGAGGACATTAGTAAATTCCTTATCGTTCATGTAATGAGCTAACATTCGTAGTTCGAGGCCACTAGCGTCGAAACCTACTAGCTTCTTTCCTTCAGGTATAGTCCAGCAAGAGCGGCACTCATGTCCATAAGGACTGTGGCTTGCTGGGACTTGGGCCATGTTAGGACTCTGGTGTGTCATACGGCCTGTAACAGCACCGTTACTAATAACACGGCCGTGGACTCTGCCGTTATCGCGTACAGCCTCTAACCAAGAATGTACCTGTGCATATCGCTTTTGAAGAGTAAGGTACTCCAGAACCTTTGCAGCCTCCGGGACGTGTTCGTTCTCTCTAAGCGTCTTCTCATCGACAACAGGCTTTCCATTTGGCGTCGTCTGGTTCCACTTCGCACCCTTAGTTGCAAGTCGTTCTGCAACTTGTTGTCTGGACCCAACATTGAAAACTGTAACTTTGTCCTTAAGTCGTTTCCCTGTCTTTTCAGAAATCCTTTCTTCGACAATGGGCGGGAACATCTCTTGTAGTTCGGCTTCAATTGCATTCATGCCTTCCTTGAATGTTGCACAAAGGTCGTTAGCTAAACGCTGATCCAGAAGCCAACCATTACGTTCCTGTTGTTGAATAACAAACTGTACTTCGTGTTCTAGCTTAATACAGTCCTCAGAAAACTCCTGCATGTCCTTAACCAACTTCTTGTGCACTGCTTCTGTGACTGCTACGTCACGCTTGCAGTACTCAATCATCGCGTCAGAGAGCATAGACCAGTCATCGTGGTCACCCTTTGGGAAGCCCAAGGTTTCACCCCAAGCTCTCAACGAGTGTCCACCCTGTCTGCTTGGGTCAAACAGACGTGACAACACCAATGTGTCCACTATGCGCTCAGGAGCCACAGAAAGCCCCCAGAGACGCTTTAGCACCGGGAGGTCATAACCTATCAGGTTGTGTCCACAGACGCTCACAGAGCCTTCTAGAGCCTTACAGAGGGTGTCAGGGTCTAGGTGTACAGTGCTTACACCGTTCTCCCTAGTCACAACACACCAAATGATGTCGGGAGTCAGGCCGTCGGCTTCCAGATCTAGGTAAATCACTCTTGAATAACCTCATTCAAAGAAATCTCTGGATGGTAAAGATCTAAACCGTGTTCTTCGTTATCACTAAGTAGAAAAACCCTGCACTCCTCTTCTGACCCTTCAAAAATAACATCATAACATCTCCATTCAAATGGGTTGTGGAAACGCACTTGCCATACTGAGTTCATTAAAAGTCTGCTCCTACTTCAGGGTTAGCTACTTCTGTCATCCTTCCGGTACTTCTGTCGTACTGTAGGTAACACGCTGGTCCAGTTTCACCCGTGTAACGATTCTTCAGGACTCGAACAGTAGTCGTGTTCCTGATGTCTTCGTTAGCGTTCTGCTGGTCACGCTCCATACCTATTACTATGTCGGACAGTTGTGCAATCGCTTGTGACCCACGTAGTTCACCCAAGGATATCTGAGCACCGTCCTCGTGTGCCTTACCTTGGGATCGACGAAGGTGTGACACGAGGAATAAGCTTATACCTGTTTCAGCTACTAAGGTGCGCAGCTTGGTCATTATTTCATCAATGGCCTTTCGTTCGTCTCCTGACTCTTGGGAACTGACGACGATGGACAAGTGATCCAGTACGACATACCTGCAGTCCAAGGCTTTTGCCATGTAGCGAACACGGGAGAGGAGGTTATCTGCTGAAGTCGATCCCCAATGGTCGAATAAGTAGTAACGTCCTGTTCCCAGTGTGGCTTCCCAGTAGGGCCGAAGCTGGTCCACTGGCGTGTCCTCTTCCAAGTGTAGGGGCCTGTTCGCCGCCACCGACATGATACCAAGACTTGTTCGGGCCACGTCTTCCTCGAGGGCCAACACCCCAATATTTCCTTCGCATCGCTGTAGCAGGTCATGCTCAATTTCTCTGATGAACTGTGACTTGCCCATACCACTACCGCTGGTGATCGTAACGAGTTCATACGGCCTATGCCCCCTAGTTATATCATTAAGGCCTTCCCAAGGATATGGGATAGATTTTACCTGTCGTTTTTCTACTAAAGATTCCCACGTATCTGCTCCGGCTATGATACCGTCTGGACGATAGGTCTTGGCATTCCACCATGCTTGAGTAAAGTCCTTAACCCTATTAGCCATAAGCATGTCACTGGCATCCTTGACGGGTAATTTAACTATCTTTAGCTTATTAGGGCTAAATAGGTCCTTCACCTGCTCCAGAGCAGCTTCGCCAGCTTTGTCGTTATCAAAGCAAAGGACTACGTTTTCATAGGACTCAAGCCACTCTAGCTGTTCTTTGATTTCCTTGGCGGCATTACTAGCACCTGAACGTAGGGAAACCACGTCGTACTGTTTGTTGAACATCTCGTAAACGGCTAATGCGTCTAGCTCACCTTCAGTGATTGTAATGTACTTGTTGGAAGTGCATTGTTGCTGACCAAAGAAACCAGCACCTGCATTATTGCCTGTTGTGTAAAAGCTTTTGGTTTTTACCTCACGTACCTTTGCAGCACATATATCGTTAGTGTCTGTACAGTAGTAAGGGTAATAGTGTTTGATGATCTCGCCTGTACCAGAGTACTCTACGGTTACACCGAAACGTGAACAGGTATCTTGGGATATGCGGCGATTGGGTATTGAAGCAACCACCCCAGCCATATTAAGGGGTTTAGCTTTTGGTAGTGTTTCAGTAGACACAGAACCGTCACCTCTTGTTCGGTAATCACAAACGGCATTGAAACAATGTGTGGAGCCGTCATCGTAAATAGCAAGGGCATCCGAAGAACCACACTTCGGACACCCTTCATGTCTAAGGAACTTACCCATTAAAAGTCAGCAGATTCTGACTCTAGGATCTCAGCTTCCTCAAGTACCTTAACGGCCTCGAGGTAAGTAGCCACTCCGTGAACTGGGTGGGCGTTGCCTAACTTGAACTTAAGGCGCACCTTTGAGTTATAAGGTACTTCTTTGGGGAGCATCTCTGAAACATCTGGATTAGTTTCAAGATCATAATCAGGATTAACTTCTAAATACTCACGACCTTCGGCGTCAAACACCTTAATGTCGTACTTGGACTTGAACTTCCGTTGCTTGTTGCCTTGATAGTCCTTAATCTTAACGCCCTGTGCAGCCAAGGTAGTTGCGTCGTCCTCTGACATTGTGATTGTCAAAGAGTAGGCACCTGTGTCCTGACCGTTGAACACGTCATGTTTAGTTACGTTGCTGAAGTTTACAACACCTTCAATTACATTTGTCATGGAATAATCTCCGTTAGCTTCTTATGTCAGCAGGATTGCATAACATAATAATATTGTACCACTTTTTACACTGAAAGTACAATCTTCTCTATGGGGTTTTTCTTGTCGCCTTCGTTAAAGACAATGTGGGCCTCCTTTACGTCCTGCTCATAAAAGTCCACAGAAACTTTTACGGGCTTTTCAAGGTTGTAGCCTTCGGCTTTCAACACTAAGTCAAAAAGTTGTCCATAAGTCATTTAGTCGTCTCCTTCTGGTAGTTCATCACTTGCTAAAAATAAAATCTTGTCCAATGTGTTCCTAGACATAACCACATTACCACGGTCGTCCAAGGACAGCTCTAGGTCCTTACGTAGCACGAAGGGTATACCACCCCAAGGGTCGGCCCTCATGATGTCATTGGTCACTGTACGGGCTTGTGTGTAGCCTAAGCAGTAGATGGAGTAGTCACCCCCATCGACTACATAGATACTCTTTTCGTCTATAGACATACTTAAGTTACTCCTAAGTTTACTAATGTAGTTTACTACTATGATTACTTCTTTAGTTTACTTCTTTAGTTACTACTTAAGTAATACTTTAGAAGAGGGTATCATAGTCTTCGTCATTTGTCAATGACCCATATGGGTTATCTGTTTCCTCCTCTAGGGTTATTCCCCCGTAATTAAAAGTAGAATTAAGGCAGTAGCTACAAAAATCAATAAAGTTGCCATGTGTGTCCTTCTTGGTTAGTTCGTGGTCTTCTAAGATTCTATTACAAGCTTTGCACCTCATAGGTTTTCTCTCCAATGAGGTCCATAGATGTCTAAGAAATTTTCTTCTATTTCGGCATAGGTCATTGTTTTTATCCTTTGTTTAACCTTAAGTCTAAACATTTCCACTTCATATTCTTCTATCATAGAAGTCATATAGAGGAACTCATTAAGTTCCTCATTAGTAAAGATAGACTGTGGATCCGGTGGCAGCATTTGCTCAACCATAGTAGTCACCCTTGAGTTTATTTATAACTTTATCAATAACTACTTGTTCAGCCTTTTTCCACTCCTCTAGGTCATCTAATGGTTCTTCATTGTCCGACTCTAGTTGGTCATAATAATCATCGTGCCAATATTCCCAACTTTCTTTTGTCATTGTTACCTCTCCTTTGCACCAACGTAGCGTTGAAGTTTACCATATGCCCTGATTTTTTTCAAAGCATTACGCTCTATTACTTGAACTTGAGCCCTAGATATGCCTAGGGCTCTTCCAATTTCTTCATGGGACATAAAATAGTCAGAGGGTTTACCGTGGTATTTCATTAGTAGTCTTCTCCCTCTTTAAGAACTATTTCTTCCCCTCGTAAAGGCACAGGATCAACGTCTAAGGAATGAACCTTGAGAACTTCTTCCCTGTCGGCATAACGGTCAAATAACTCTATGGCGTGTTCACGGTTTTCTGCCTCAACTTTTACTGAATAAACCTTAGTTAAAATTACTTCGTATGTGTACATAATTTACTCCCCAAAATTTTCATTTAAGGTATTCCAAATACCCTCTGCATAGTCATTAGCAGAATAATCACTAATAACTATCATCGGGTCATAATCGGAACCATTGTTATAAATAAGTAGGAACCAAGCTAATTGGCTATTATTTGAATCCTTTATAAGGAATTCGTCTTCATCACCTAGGGCCATGTTACTCAGGATTTCTTGAGGGTCCCTAGAGTTTTCGACTTCATATTCATATTCACCAGCAATAGAGACACTGACAGAATTGCCAGCGTCTACTAGTGCAAGGGTAACCAGTGCGTTCAACACTGGTCTTTCTACTGGGGTTGCACCTTGGGGTTCATTGTTCATTTTACTAATTCCTCTATTCGTGATTGGGGTACTAATTCAGCTTCACCAGCGTTATTAGCTCTTAACCATTGGTTAATATGTTTACTAGTGGTTACTGAATATCTCTGCTTTGTGCGTAGGAAACGGCCACTGGGAAGCATAGCCGCCACTGGCGTTTCGTAGCTAAACAGAATGTGCACAGGTCCGTTATGTAGATCAAACGTGACCTGAGTTTTATTACTACCGATTGGCGTTAGTTTCATTTTGTACTTTCCTCTGTTATATCAACAAAAAAATAATAGTCGGCACCGTAGTCATACCAAATTTCAATGCCGAACATCGTTCCAACATAGCGACTATGGGCAGGTTTATTTTGCTCCCTAGTCTCTATTTCCTGCCAGTCTAAGCCGTATATGGCGTCCTCTGGATTAACTACACAAATGTAATCAAATACTCTCATTTCGTACCCTCCAATTGATACAGCAGAGGCCCCAGTATTACCTAGGGCCTCTCCTTTATCAACTATGAGTGTATCCATCGGGCTCAATAGCCAAAAACATATTGCACCATTTAATGACTATTGCAGGGTCTCCGAACATAGGCATTGCAGACCGTCTAAATTGTAGATAGGTCATACCTTGATTCGAATGCTCCCATTTACGCAATAACGCTTTTTGCTGGTTTTTGGTGATTTTGGTTACTCGTGTGTTCATCTTTAATATTCCTCATAGTCCCAATAGTCGCGGTTTTGATCCCGTAGTGTTTGAAAGTAGGCCTTATCCTGTAAGACCTCTACCCATAAATTTAGGGACTCTGGGAATTGATCCCGAAGTCCCTGCAGTTCGTCATATGCGTCCTCAGCATCAAACCAAGTACGCTTTGAGGGCCGGAAGTCCACCCCTGTTTCGTCTGTACCCATAACAATATAAGACATTAGTAATTCCTCCCCCATTCTTCGTGCACGATGTAGTCGTCATTATCGTCTCCTGAATACTTAGGCACTACCGTCACAAACTGCAGGAATGAACACCCACAGCAATCATGGGCACAACTACAGCGAAACCAATAGTGGTCACGCATCCAGTCTGCTACCCACTGGTTTATAACGTCGTGGGGCGCGTTGGCCCCGTAGAGTTCATAGTAAAAGCCGAATGAGGACATATCGTCCTCGTAGTCAGCCCGTGAAATGACCTTGCACCCAAATTCGGATGCAAGTTCGTTGGACAGTCTAGATTCCCGCATTACTCCTCCCTAAGGCCCCTGAGGGCCTCCCTTACTGTCGATAAGTTGAATTTACCGCCATCGGGCGTGGTAGTCCCATCCAGACCAAAAAACCATAGGAAGGTTCCTGCGGCATCATTAATGTCTTTGTGGGCCTCCAGAACGGATAGGCACTGCTCATACCACCATTCGTCATTAGATAGCCATAGGGCCACGTTCCAGTGGTCCCATGACTGGTGGCCGTTATAGCCCTTAGTCGTGATTTTGATTACCTGTCCCATTTTAAATCCTCGCAGTCAGTGGCATGTCAGTGTCCCAGAACACTAGGCGATCACCCTTTGCAAATACTTGCTTACTAATGTCATCCCAGCTGTCGAGGTCGTAGGTGCGATAGGCCCTGTCGTAGGGCCCTCGTAAATAAGTAGTGCTGGTGGGTTTACCGCTCCGCACTAGGTGAACAGTGGCCCCGAAGGGCACCTCTCGAACTGTCGTTAGCTTAAGCATGTCTCACCCCCATTCCCGTGAAACACGGTCTGTATGGTCTGACATAGCGACCCGATAGGGCATGTCGTAGTGGCCATGGTGAAAGTGCCCATTGCACCCAGCGAAGTAGTGAGTGGAGTACGCACGGTCTTCTGGGCTATGTAAGCGCTTCAGTGTGACCACTGCCGCGTCACGAGTGACTGATATGTCAGCCCTGACAATCTCACAGTGAAATGGGAAGGCCTCAGCCCTCCGCTCAATTCGTTCCATTAATCTCAGTGTGTTCATTTCGTTCTATCCTTATTCCAAATTGTTCTATAGGTACCGCCTCCTGCGGTCCTCTTTAAATACTAAATATCGCTGTCGTGGTCAAGTGGTCCTTAAGTGCAGCCGAAATGCTGCCTAAGTTCCCCCTGCGGCTACTACATAGGCCCTCACATGTCAACACTTGAAACCTAAAAACTCGAATAATGTTTCCCCAATGGTTTTACAAGGGTCCGCCATAGTGGCCCTTAGAGGTCAATTCTGGGCCTCCTAGGGCCCTGTGGATAACTTGGGGATTACGTTAGTATTCACTAACAAAGTTATCCCCACCAGGGAACGCTAGTTATTCACAGGTTATCCCCACCCTGTGGGTATCCTGTGTACAACCTGTGGATAACTTCAGTTCGGCAGCTTAAGTTTTATCCACAGGATGTCCCCAAGATATCCCCAACCTGTGGAAAACCTGTGGATAACTTGGGGCCGGGGAGGGGCCAGGGACTTCTGGACTATAGCTGTAGCCACCTAAGCACAAAATAAGGCAAAATTAGGATAATTAACTGTAAATTATACTTATGTAACCGTTTGATTACATTACTAAAACTACTATTTAGTTATTTACTGTTAAAATAGCTTGACTTTCGTGTAAACTTATGGTATACTATTGTTGTAATTAGGGATAATTTATGTTATGACCGACGTTGTTAAAAAAAGAGGTCGTGGCAGACCCCGGAAGTCTGAAGTAGCCGCTGTAAAGCCCGGAAACAAGGGTGTAGTAGGCCGACCAAAGGGTGACGCAGCGATAATCAACGAGTACAAGGCTAGGATGTTGGCTAGCCCTAAGTCTCGTAAGGTCCTAGAGACTATTTTTGATGCTGCTTTGGACAATGACCACAAGAATCAAGCGGCTGCTTGGAAACTTGTGATGGATCGTATACTACCAGTAGGTGCCTTTGAAAAAGACGTAGTAAAAGACAATGGTAGAAACGCTATACAGATCAACATTAGTGGCGTAGGTACTGCTGAAGTATCAACACCAGAGATAATCGAAGGAGAAGTAGTAAATGAGTCTTAAGCATTTTACTAGAGAAGAATTCGATTGTCAAGTCTCTGGCACCAACAACATGGAACTAGAGTTCCTACAGAAGTTAGACGAGTTAAGGGCATACTGTGGATTTCCTTTTGTGATTACTAGCGGATATAGACACCCGACACTACATCCAATAGAGTCAAGAAAAGACGTTCCCGGAACACATGCCCAAGGGATCGCAGCGGACATAAAAATAATAAACGCTGCTGATCGCCTTAAGCTTGTTAACTCTGCTCTTAAGCTAGGATTTACAGGTATTGGTGTTGCTTCTGACTTTATCCACGTTGACACCCGTGGCACAACTCCTGTTATGTGGACGTACTCCTAATGTTATATACAAAAAGCAAGAATCTGACAAACACCTCTACGCAGACAATTGTAGAAATTCCTGCTGGTTACGTTGCACACTGGAACATGGCGTTTGTATCTAACCTACATAATTCTACTAATGACATTAGGTTGTTTATAAAAAAACCCGACCCTGCTCCAGACGTGTTCATTTATAATGGCACCAACGTATCTTCTAAAGAAAACTTACTGCTTGACGGTAATGCGGTGTTTGTGTTGCAACCGGGAGACATTATCAGAGCATCAGCAGGTAGTGCGGGTAACATCGAAGTAGTGGTTACATTTGATCTGTTAAAAGCACCAGCGGTGTTCAATGACTTCAATGGATCTTAATATAGAACTACTGCCTTGGCAGCAAGATGTCTGGGCAGACGACACAAGATTTAAAATAGTAGCTGCTGGGCGACGTACAGGTAAGTCTAGGTTAGCAGCATGGATGTTAATCGTTAACGCACTACAGGCAGACAGAGGCCATGTATTTTACGTTGCACCTACTCAGGGACAAGCCAGAGACATCATGTGGCAAACCTTGCTGGAACTGGGGCACCCTGTTATCGCTGGTAGCCATATTAATAATCTGCAAATTAAGCTTGTCAACGGTGCTACCATTAGCCTCAAAGGTGCAGACAGACCAGAGACAATGCGAGGTGTCAGCCTTAAGTTCCTAGTGATGGACGAGTACGCTGACATGAAGCCAGAGGTATTCGAGCAGATCTTGAGACCTGCCTTGGCTGACCAAAAAGGATGTGCAATGTTCATAGGCACACCTATGGGACGTAACCATTTTTATGAACTGTACAAATATGCGGAACTGGATGATGACCCTACGTACAAAGCTTGGCACTTTACTTCTTATGATAACCCACTACTGGACCCTAGTGAAATTGACATTGCTAAAAGGTCTATGTCGTCTTATGCGTTTCGTCAAGAATTTATGGCGTCGTTTGAAGCCCGTGGGTCAGAGATGTTTAAGGAAGATTGGGTTAAGTTTGGCGAAGATGAGCCGGAAGTAGGAGATTACTACATTGCCGTTGACTTGGCGGGCTTTGAAGAAGTCAACAAGAAGAAGACTAAGAACTCCAAGCTTGACGACACAGCCATCGCCGTGGTTAAGGTCAATGAGCATGGTTGGTATGTTGACAATATCATATACGGTAGATGGTCACTTGACGAAACAGCAGCTAAGATATTTCAGGCCGTTAGAGATTACCGTCCCGTGTCGGTTGGAATCGAAAGAGGTATTGCTAAACAGGCCGTAATGTCTCCTCTGTTAGACATGCAAAAGCGTTACGGTATGTTCTTTAGAGTAGAAGAGCTTACCCACGGTAACAAAAAGAAGACCGACAGAATAATGTGGGCATTACAAGGTCGTTTCGAAAACGGCTACATTACATTAAGCAAAGGAGAATGGAACAGTAGATTTCTAGACCAACTCTTTCAGTTCCCTGACCCTTTGACGCACGACGACTTGATTGACGCTTTGGCGTACATCGACCAACTGGCAAATGTAGCGTACGACTACGACTACGAAATTGAGGACCACGAAATCTTAGACGTGGTAGCGGGATATTAATATGGAAGAACTATACGAAACAGACCCATTGATGATTGACGAGTCTATTGAAGAATGGGTTATGTCTAAATGTGAAAATTGGAGGGACTACTACGAAAGCAATTATGAAGGAAAATTTGAAGAATATTATAGACTCTGGCGTGGTCAGTGGGACCCTGCTGATTCTGAGCGTAGGTCTGAGCGTTCCCGCATTATTTCTCCTGCACTTCAACAGGCAGTTGAGTCTAATGTAGCGGAACTAGAAGAAGCCACCTTTGGTCGTGGCAAATGGTTTGACGTTAGTGACAACATGGGTGACACTGACAAGCAGGACGTACAGTTTTTACGTAACAAGCTTACGGAAGACTTTGAAGACTGTATGGTACGTAAAGCTGTTGCTGAATGTCTTATTAATGCTGCTGTCTTTGGCACAGGCGTTGGTGAAATCATTATTGAAGAAATGAAAGAAATGGCTCCTGCTACTCAGCCTATTATGGGAGGTGAGTTACAAGCAGTAGGAGTAAACATTACTGAACGAGTTAAGGTAAAACTTAAGCCTGTACTACCTCAGAACTTCCTAATTGATCCTGTAGCAACCTCTGTTGATGACGCTTTGGGTGTGGCTATTGATGAGTTTGTAAGCAAACACCAAGTAGAAATGTTACAGGAACAAGGAGTGTACAATGACGTGTACGTGGGATCTGCTGCTCCTGATACAGACCTAGAGCCTGACCAAGACATTACGATTTACAACGACGACAAGGTACGTCTTACGAAGTACTACGGTCTAGTGCCACGAGAGCTTCTAGAAGGCTCTACAGAGGACGATACCGAAGAGTTAGTACCTGACCAAGAGTCTGACTCTAAGTACGTAGAAGCCGTTGTAGTGATCGCTAACGGCGGTATACTGCTTAAGGCTGAAGCTAACCCTTACATGATGTCTGATCGTCCTGTAGTGGCTTTTCCTTGGGACGTAGTACCCGGACGTTTCTGGGGCCGTGGTGTCTGTGAAAAAGGTTACAACAGCCAGAAAGCACTGGACACAGAGTTACGTGCTAGAATCGACGCACTAAGCCTTACTATTCACCCAATGATGGCTATGGATGCTACACGTCTACCAAGAGGCGCTAAACCAGAGGTACGCCCCGGTAAAATAATTTTAACAAGCGGAGATCCTCGTGAAGTACTTCAGCCTTTCAACTTTGGTCAAGTCAATCAAATTACTTTTGCTCAGGCCGGAGCCCTGCAGCAGATGGTACAGCAAGCAACAGGAGCCGTTGACTCAGCAGGAATCGCAGGTCAGGTTAATGGCGAGAGTACTGCCGCTGGTATCAGTATGTCTCTTGGCGCTATTATTAAACGTCACAAGCGGACCCTGATTAACTTCCAACAGTCTTTCCTAATTCCGTTTGTCAAGAAAGCAGCCTATCGGTACATGCAGTTTGACCCTGAGTCGTACCCTGTAGCTGACTACAAGTTTAACGCTAGTTCTACTCTAGGCATTATTGCACGAGAGTACGAAGTAACTCAGCTTGTACAGTTGCTACAGACTATGGGCAAGGACTCACCGTTGTACAATACACTGATTCAGTCTGTTATTGACAACATGAATTTGTCTAACCGTGAAGACCTATTGGCAGCTATGGCTCAAGCTATGCAGCCTAATCCTCAAGCACAACAGATGCAACAAGCAGCACAACAAGCACAACTACAGTTCCAACAGTCCCAGACAGCGGCTCTGGCAGCTCAGGCTCAAGAGTCTAGTGCTAGGGCTACTAAGCTGGCTGCAGAGGCTCAGGCAGTGCCTCAGGAGCTTGAGATTGATCGTATTAATGCTGTCACCCGAAACCTTCGTGAAGGTGACGCCGAAGATAAAGAGTTTGAGCGTCGTATGAAAATCGCTGATACTCTCCTTAAAGAAAAAGCTATAGAAGGTAAAACTAATGTTAATGACAACCAAAGAGTTTCAACTCCTAACGCACAAAATCAGCCAGCAGTTTCAAGACCAATGGGACCGCTTGGAGGAATTGGAACGCAAGGTGGAGGAACTCAGTAATGCCAAAGTCGAAAGACCCAAAGCTAGCACGAGCGGGCGTAAGCGGGTACAACAAGCCAAAGCGAACGCCTAGTCACCCAACGAAGAAGTTTGTAGTAGTAGCCAAGGAAGGCGATAAGACTAAGACTATACGCTTTGGTGACGCCAAGATGACTATTAAGAAAGACCAGCCAGCGCGACGTAAGTCGTTCAGAGCACGTCACAAGTGTGACACTAATCCACCTAGTAAACTAACGGCACGATACTGGTCGTGTAAGAAATGGTAAGGAGATAACTATGCCATACGGAAAAGGTACATACGGAAGCAAAGTAGGACGACCACCTAAGAAAGCAAAGAAACGAGGTAGTTGTGGCAGCAAAAAGAAAAAGTAGTACTAAGAAAGCTAACGACGCTTGTGCAAAGAAGGTCAAGTCCAGATACAAAGTCTGGCCTTCTGCATACGCCTCTGGTGCTGTAGCTAAATGCCGCAAAGTCGGCGCTAAGAACTGGGGTAACAAAAGTGGCCGTAAGAAAAAGTAAAAAGGGTGCTGCCCTTAAGAAGTGGTTTAAGGAGGAGTGGGTAGACGTTAAGACAGGTAAACCTTGTGGACGCAAGTCTGCAAAGAAGGGTGAGTCTAAGCGTCCCTATCCCTCCTGTAGACCTAAAGCAGTTGCTGCTAAGATGACAAAGGCTGAGAAGGCTTCTTCTGCACGTCGTAAGACAGGACCAGCTAAAATTAAACACGCAGTCACAGCTTCAGGTAAACGTAGAAAGTCTACAAGAAATGCTTGACATTTGTTTAAAAGTATGATATACTAATACTATAGTTTAACCAAAGACTTATTATGACACCAGAGCTTGAAACTTATTACGATAACTTCCTTGGTCTTTTTAAGAACGAGGGTTTCAAACAACTCTTAGAAGAAATCACTGCTACTACTACTCAGTTATCTAACATTCAGACTGTAAAAGACTCTGAAGAACTCTTCTTTAGAAAAGGCCAAGTTGCTGCTTTTGCTACTATACTGAACCTAGAGTCAACTATAGAAGCATCTAAAGAGCAAGCAGAAGCAGAAGACAAAGAAGTAGAGTATGTATAAAGTATTTGACTTTCGTTGTCCTAATGGACACGTACATGAAGAATTTGTAAAAGCAGAAGTCACAGAAAGTAGGTGCAAGACCTGTGGCGCTGTTTCTACAAGGATGGTATCTGCCCCGTCTTTCCACCTAAACGGTTCCGATGGTACATTCCCCGGAGCACATATGAAATGGGTAAGGGAACACGAAAAAGCAGGTAAAAATAAAACATCTCCATAATGATTATAATCACGGAGTTTAATTATGTCAAGAGCACAGATTGTAGATCCACAGCCTGAAGAGGACAACGTGGACACAATTGAAAACGAAGTAGAAGAGATTCAACACGAAGAAGTTGAGCAACCTCAAGAACAACCTGCAGTTCCAGATAAGTACCAAGGTAAATCACTGGAAGAAGTTGTACAGATGCACCAAGAAGCTGAGAAGCTCCTAGGTCGTCAGTCATCTGAAGTAGGAGAACTTCGTAAAGTTGTAGACGATTACATTAGTACTCAGACACAACAACAAGCACCTCAACAATACGTTGAGCCTGAAGACGATATAGACTATTTTACAGA
>Ga0208298_1000337_pt1 | contig 20971 bp, 24 predicted proteins | sample 14BtaG_FD_184088 | JGI IMG/M metagenome (GOLD analysis project Ga0208298, IMG submission 184088) | Marine viral communities from the Subarctic Pacific Ocean - 14B_ETSP_OMZ_AT15311_CsCl metaG (SPAdes) (version 2) | ecosystem: Environmental > Aquatic > Marine > Oceanic | place: Pacific Ocean... | reverse complement strand
AGAATAAGTCAAGACTAAAAAGGCACTTCTGCTTCAATATACTTACCTTGAATTTCGCTCCACATAAAACCCTCTGGAGCTAATCCTTTGTTATCATTGATTAAATTATTTTCACTAAAACTTGCAACAGCCTCATTGTATCTATCAATGCTATCCTGTTCGGTTTCAATATAGTAGCTAAAGTCTTCATGTTCCCAACATCTATGAGTTAAAAAATTATTAAATGATTTTATGTATTTTTGACTTGTCTTGTTTTTTTTGCACTTGCCATAATACAAATCAATTGCTTGTTTTACAAAATCTAAATTACCATTGAATTCATTATAAACATCTATAAAAGCAATTTTGTTCTCACCCTCATTATTTCGCTTCTTTTGAATTTTTGGGTAAGCAAGTCTTAAGTCTTTGTATAAAATACCCATTTTCTTGTGTATTCTAAGCATTGTTTCAGCCTCTTTGTATACTTTTACCCTTTCACTCTGCTTTGCCTTTATTTTGCCATTTATGTGAGTTTTTGAGCTATCTACCGCCCCGTCCTTTCTTTCTTTCTTTTTTGCGGAACTTTTTCTTTCTTTCTTTAATGTATTAAGTTGAATAGATTTATGGGGGTGGTTATTAAGATCGTCATTCTTAATTAATTCAATCGGATCTACTTTATCATGTTTGCAAGCATTGTTTGTAACTTCAAAATCATTATCTAAAGAAAAAAATGCTGACCCGTCTGTTTCATTTATATTTTTTCTATGAAGAGAAGGAGGTTGTATGTTTTCTTGTTGTGTCGTAAGTATTTCATTTATAACTTCCTTATGTTTTTTTACCTTCCTGTTCTTACCAATTTTTAAATTCAAATTTTTCTGATCTTTTGTAACAGTATTATTATATATATTTATATTATTACTATGGTTACCTACTCTATTAACTCTTAACTTCTCTGTATTATCTAAAGAATCAATACTATATATATTGTGGTATTTTTCGGCATTCCAAAAAGTTCCACACGGTGATTTAATAAAAAAAGATGTCATATTTACTGCTTGTTCTTTAATTTGAAAGATTACTTTTAATATATCTTTTGAATAATTTACACCTTGATAGCCAAATAATTGTAATTCACCTGCTATTTCATTTTTAAACTCATCCATTCTTTTAAAATGTCCTTTGATGTCCTTGATTACAGTATAAATAGACTCACCAAATTTACCATCATCTGTCTTTGTTTGATGTCTTGTAATCAATCCCAATTGTATTAATTGATTAAGATATTTATATACAGTCTTTGATGATATACATTCCATCTTACTTAAATAACTCACCCTGAACCTCCATTTGGGTGGACGGCTTGCCATAAATCTATAAATAGACTTTGCCGTTGGTTTTACTCTTATGTTATTTAAGTAGTTATCTGTTATATCGTAGTTCTCTGTGAACTTGTAGTCTTGTTGTATAAACATAATTAATCTTGTATTTTTTTTAGCTCTGCAGGCTCAATACCTAGTTTTAGCATTTCATCAAAAACTTTAACAGCCCACTTATCCATCTCTTTTAAGTCTTCTAACTTAACTTGATCGTTGTTGTTAATTATATCATCGTTCATTGACATCGTGCAGGCATACGGTTTTAACTGCTCTACACTTCTACAAACTGCTTTTGCAGAATTAGTAATTGTGGATTTTAATCCAAGAGCTTCGCCAATGTCTTTAATCTCGCCTGTAGTTTTGTTGGTAACTTGCTTGCAATTCTTTTTATTATAATTGATTGTGTCCCATATATTTTTTCTTAAACTATATTGTTTTGCATTAATCTTTTTAGAGTTCTCAATTTGAGTCTTCTTGTCTGTGTGTTGTGCTAATGCATTATATGAAATATTAAAGCTATTTTGATATTGTTTTTCTATTTCAATGAAATATTCACGGATCTTTTTACCTTGAGGCGTTCTTTGCATCATTGCAATGTTTTTAGCGGTATCTATAGTTAAAAAGTATTCAATCTTAATCGATGCCCCTCTTACACCATTTTTACGCACCACTTTTTGGGTGAATGTTAAGTAATCTCTGTTTTCTTGAAAATCTTCTAAGTAATTTTTAATCCAACTTGAAAAATCTTTTTTAATTTCAAGTCTTACATGTAAGTCCCTTGCATTGACAGTGTCTTGAACTTTGTCTTGAAGTTTCTTTTGAGAAAAAGAGAATATATCTGTAGAATTTGTCATTAAGAAAATATATGTTTTTTAAAAGCTAATCGTTTCCCCCACTGTATATTCTCATCACCGTGGGCTTGATGGGAAACGACCACTCATATAAACATATCAATGACCGCACTTATATTATAAACCCACTTTTGAGAATGTCAACCCTTAAATGTCGTTTTTTAGTTTTTAATACCCAAAAAAGAATAATATCCTTTGTCTGTTTTGACATCAATTACAGAATTTAACAACATATTAGCCTCTGTGAGTCTATCATACTCGTGATCTGTTAAGAGTTCTTTTTGATTGTTGTTGTAATAATCTTGATTGCAAGCAATAACAATATTGTCAATAGACTTAATTAACTTCTTAACCTCTTCTTGAAAGCTATATGTTTTTTTTAAATTAGCTTGTGGTATTGATTTTTGAATGTTAAAACCTTCTATTACTTTAAATGTTGCTTTTAATAGTTTTTCCTGTATATCAATATCGTTTGTCATTGACAAGAGACATTGTATTTGACTAGCTATGTTAAAAGCTATTCTGTGTTTTTCGGTTTCTGTCATTGTTGTTATTAATTAATTACTGGAAGGTGTTTTGCCTTCGCTAAAATGATATTAGGAATGTGAGAAAAATCAAGTGTTTTAAAAAACAAACAAAACCCTTGACTTTTTAAAAACTTCTAACAAAATACACTTTACTGCCTTGAGTCATATATTAATTATGTAATTTCAAAATGATAACTTTAAAAAACAAAACAACTTCAAAAGTAATTAATTTTATTAAAAAACTAGATATTGGGTATTCTTCTGTAATCTTATATTCTATAGTTGCAGTTGCTCTTGCTATAGGCTTCCGTACGGACTATGATAAGAGTTGGTATGCAATATTAATGATAGTGCCATTGTGCATATTTTTTGCTACAATGATAGGCAAAGGAATTGACTCTCTTGAGAGGTTAGGTAGTTCGGTCTGCCCTTCTGTAATCCATTTTCTAGTTGTAGCCTTTTTAGCAATTGATGTCAGTATGAAATTTAGCTATATTTCTATAATGCTTACATCAGTATTCTTAGCAGGGTTCACTTTCTACATAACACTTCATTTTCTAGTGTATACATACCTAGATCGTCAGACTAAAATACAATTTTTTAAAAATATTATACTCATAACTATGTTAAACATTGGGTTGCTATCCTATTCCTAATTCACAACCCAACCTCTTTTAACCCAAAATTAGGGCAAGTCTTGTCCTTGTTTACCTCATTATGAAGTCTAATTTTTAACTTCTTGCGCTGTGCCTTCTCAATGTCTTTTATAAGTCTCTTTAGGTTTTTGAACTGTATTTTTTGAAAGTCCTTTCTCCCACTTAAACAAATTGCAATTGACCCTGAATTATAACCTCTTTGTGCGGCGGGTATTCTTTCCAAGTCTCTTCCTATTTCAATTGTTCCGTCTTTTTTTATAAAATAGTGATAACCAACCCCATTAAAGCCTCTTTGTAAGTGCCAGATTTCTATGGTTTTTATGTTATCGTGTGAGGGTATGTCGGAGTCAGAACAGTGAAGAAATATTGAATGAACTTGTCTTTTAATTTTGGGTATTTGTGGTGATTTTAGCTCTTTTTGGGTAAAAAAAAAGATGTCCTCTTATCCGTCGTTCTTGTGTAAAACCAGTATCCAGTGATTGAACCCATAATATTTACTATTGCAATTGCAAGTTGTTCTTGTAAATATCCACTTGATTTCATTGTGATTACAAAACACAAAATAAAAAAAGCATAAGTTAAGAATGGTCTTGTTGTTGCCCTGATAAAATTGGCAATGTTTATCCACTTTGATGAACTCTCCTGTAAATCATAAGTATTAGTGTCTCTTATAGATTTTACTCTTTCAATTTCAAAGTCTTCTTGTTTTTCTTTTGTTTTTTCTTGTTGTAGTTCGGTTTGTTTTTGTGTTATTGCAAGGTTTTTATCTCCTTGTATTTTTGCAAGTTCAAGGTTGCTTTCAAGTGTGAGTTTATGCTTTTTAAGTTCATACTCACGATCTTTTTCCTGTTGTTTTGTCTCTTTTCTTGATTGCAAGCCGTCTTGGATAGCTCCTACGATGCCCCCAAACAGTGGGGCTAAGAGTGATAATGATAATGACATTGTATTTCTTAGGAAAGTAATTCTTTTTTTAACGCAAGCAATTTTTCTTTTGCCTGCTCTACTGTTATTGTTTTTGCTTTTATTTGTAATATTAATGCTTCTTTCTTTTTAAACAACTCTGTTGCTAATGTTGTTAAAAGTACTGAATATCTTATTAAATCATGATAATGTAGCTTGATTATAGAGTTATTAAATAAATAATTAAAATAAGCTTCATCTTCTGTTATCAAGCCTACCTTTATTTTATCTTCAAGTAAATTTTTTTGTTCTAATAGTATGGAGCGGAAATCACCATTATTTACTATTAATATCTCAATATTATTATGATCTAAGCTAATTGTTCTAAATTCATTAGAATCAGAAAACATTTTAAGCATTGCAATTTGTTTGTCTACAATCCTTTGTTCTCTTTCTTCTTGTGTTTTTTTAATCAATGAACCCTTATTTAAAACAACAATCCCATCTTTTAAGAAACATAAATCCTTTAGTGGATTAAAATCTTGCGGGGCTTTGTAATATACAAACCCCTCCAGTCTGTTTTTTTCTGTTAAATATGTTGTTTGTTTTCCGTTTTCATCAAATTGTAAATAATAATGCATAGTATCTTTGTGCTTGTTCATTGTTAAATTAAGATAGAATTTTATAAATAATTGCAGTAATCGAACCTGTCTTACCACATTGAAATTCAATTCTATAAGAAGGCTTGCCACTATTATTTTCTTGGGTAATATGACACGTTCCAAAGTTTCCATAGTTAACTATATTAAAGGTAGTATCTAAAGATCCATTTGTAAAATAATACCAATCATTATATGAACCTGAGATATCATTTGTGCTAACAGAAACAGAAGTTCCTTTGTGCAATACAATACCTGCATCATGCCAGCCCCAGTCTGTTCTTGGGTAATATCTAAACTGCTTATTTGTTCCATCCCAGTAAATGTAAACATCTGGATTATTGTCTACAAGATACTGAGAAGAGCTACCATCAAACCTACCTGCATACTCAATTGAAACCTTAGGCTTTAGTTTTGTACTATTAACCCAATTATATAAAGCATAAACTGCCCCAGCAGTTGCAACTTGGTTGTCATTGTTTACGGTGTAGGAAGATTGTTTTGGTAGGTTAAATCCTGTATTTTTAGAAAAACTGTTTTCTTTCCCGTTTAATAATGTATTAATATTCGTTAAGGCGGCCTGCAGGTTTTCTGCGGTTATATTGCCTACAGCCGAGTTTGTTATTTGCGATGCATTGTAGTCACCACTTTCTGCAGTCACTCCCCCAACTCTACCAAAAACACTTTGAACTTCGCTTGTATTGTCAACCTTTTCCCACTTAAAACCATTAAAGATAATCCAGTCTGATGCCTTCCAATCGTTATTGCCGTCAATGTTTATATTTCCACCTGTGCTAACAATATAATATTCTCCAGTACTGCCAACACCTGAGGTTATTGTAGGGTTGTTTATTGATGCATCCCATGTGCCAGCATACCTTACAGAACCCAATTTTACAGTAAGGTCTGCTATTAATTGCAAATATGTAGTATTATACATATTATCCTGTGCTGCATTCTCAAAGAGTAAATGTGCTCCGTCCTCTGGGTTTGGATTATTTGGGTATCCAAGTCTACCAACTTTTTCGCTAAAAGCTTTTTTATTTGACATATTTTTTTTAATATATATTATTCTATTTGATCGCTACCAGCAACATAATACCCATCACTTCCAATTATAAATATATTTGAATTCTCACTTGTAATAATACCAATGAGGTTATCGGCTATATCAGTTATAACTTGATCAAGTTTTGTAGTTATTATCCTTGTCAAGTTTCGTGCAATAGTGCCAGTAATCATTTTTAACTTTGTAGTCTAACAATAATGCCCGCACCTGAGGTCGCCCCTTCAAGTGTAATTTTGTATTTATTACCCCTCGCTGTAAATGATAAAGTTTCACTTACATTGCTCTCTGTAAACTCTAACTTACCATTCTCTGTTGCAGTGCTTAGAATTTGAACACTTAACGGTAAATCGTAATACCCCCCATTGTCATTTTTAATATTACTTATTCCAGAGTAAATTTTAACAGTACCACTATTAAAACCTCCACCTATATCTTCTTGAACCAATATATTAATTTGACCTGAAAATGTTGAATCCGTCTCTACTGTGATTTCATTATCTGTCTCTGTTAGTTTCAGTGTAACCCTTCCTGCTTCTTTTGAAATAATTGCCATTTTTACTGTTATAGTTTGCTTGTTTAATACTATTTTAACCTAGGTAAAGCGATTGTCAAATTTGATTAAAAAACTACAATTTAAGCTTAAACCGAGCCAAGATTTTTTTAAGAAGATTTTCTTAAGAAGTCAAAGCTTAAAAGAATTGCTTAATCTCATTCAATGAAACATTGCGACTGATATCGTACAAACCAAATCTACATTTTAGCAAAGATTGATTAATTGCACTTGTTGGCATTGACATCATGAACATATAAAACTCATCGTTCTTAATGTCCTTTTTAATTACAAAATGCACAAAATCAGATACATCTAAACAGTCAATAACTTTTTGAATAATGAGCATGTCTTTGAGAGTGATATCAATTAAATGTAGCTCTGGAAGATCGCTCACTTGACCAACTGCAAAAATTTTATCGGATTGTATTTTATCCAATTTTTCCCTTGTAATGTTATCTAGTCTATATAGTGGCTGTCTGCATTCGTTGTAACCCGCACTACACTTACCATCCTTACATTGGAAGGTGTCAATATAAATCCATCTACCCTCTTCTTCTAGGGTAATCACTTTTACCCATGAAACATCTATACGATCTTGGCAGGTTTTTAGAATATCAAAAATTCGCTTTGATACCACTCTTCTTTCCAAGGTATGCAATAGAAAACTACTTCTTATGTTTTGTGTTTTTTTAGTCTCTGCTTGCATATGATAGTATACCAAGTAGCCACTACTCACAGCAAAGAATAGCAGGAGCAAAAAGAAGATTTTTTTTTTATTATACAGTGCTTTTAAGAGGTCTCTAACTTCAGCTAGCAGTAGCAACCTTACAACGCTATCAAACACCTTTTAAGTAATCCATTTTACTGTATTCCGTTGGGGATAGTCCAATATCTTGCTTTAAGATTTTATCTTTTTCATTCTCACTCAAAAGACCAGCTTTGTAATCATTTACAAGGCAATGTAAACTACAAACCCTTTGTTGTTCCGTGATATTTGAGTTTATAGTTTTTTTCAACCTTGATGGTATTAAATAGTTTATCCAGCTAATATATCTCCACAATGTAAAAGTCCCATATTTTTTTCCAATCTGCTCTATGCAATCATCTTTGCCAATTTTTATCTGTCTATCATTCAATGGTTTTTTAATACTTAACAAGATAGGTTTACCTGCAAAATCTTTACTTATATAGCATTTACCGTGCTTTTTACCAACACATGCTTGATAAAGCCTACCTCCTTTTTGTATTAAATCTGAGACTTTAAAATAGACTTTTGACTCCCTGCTATTAAAAAAAACATCGTAAACTTTAGCAACATGCATAATCTCACCCCCTGTAAACAACTTGATAAAAAAACCTTTCAAGCCCTTGTTATAGAAGGCAATCGAGTCGCCTTCCTTTACAGTGCTGTACAAGTAACTTAAAGCTACCTGTTTGTTATAGCTGGTTTTCATTTGTTATCTTAGTTTGTTGCTTTTTAACATCGTCTCTAAAGGTATTTTTATCGCTATTGATATTAACTCTCTCTATAGTAAGTGAAGTTGGTTGTAATGTCGATTCCCCTATTTGGTGAAAATTAACCATACTAGACGCTACTTTTTGATTTTTATGTAGACCTTTGAACCCTAGGGGCTTTGAGTTGTTAGCGGTATGTGGTCTATTCAGTTCAATGTCAACCTCCGTTACCCTTTCTTGTCCTTCAAGGCTGTGTAAAGAGTTGCTTTGTATTTGCTCTAGTATGTTGTCAGTTTGAACTTCTTGATCTGTTTTTTTTGACTCAACAGCTTGCTCTTGTTGTTGCTCTTGTTGTGTTTTCTTTTTGGGGCAGAAAAACTTTTTTAATACTTTAGCACCAACATAACCCAGCACCCCACCTACTATTGAAGCTGGAACACTAGCTCCGTAAATTTCACCACGACCTGCAATTTCACTTGATTTTTTAGTATCAATCTTACTTCTAAAGTCGTGCTTGTTTTCTTGAACTTTATTTACAAAGTTATTAAATAGTAAGTCATCGCCATCAACAACAACACTTTCCTCTAAGCCTCTTCTTGCTATTGGGTCATTTTTTGCCTCTTTTAAATAAGCAATTTCTTTGTCAATATCTTGAATTCTTGTTCTCTTGGATTTACCTACATTCTTAAGGTTTCTTTTGCCATAGGATAAAGTTGCCTTTTCCTTTTCAAGGTCTTCAATTTGCTCTTCCAGCAGTCTTCTACCGTCTTTCTCTTGATATGCTACAAGATTAAATTTTCTTCGCTTACCTTTGCCATTTTCTTTGCCTTTGACTTGAATATTAACAAGCTCCATATTATTTGGAATGCCTATTTTTCCCTTAACATCATCCTTACTCGCCGCGTTAATTGTCTCCCTTGTTTCATTTGGTTTTTCTTTTAATGCTTGATTCACGCTATTTGCAACTGCATCTTTAATCACTGTTGACCCATCAAGTTTTTGAACCCCTTCTTGCAACCTTCTACCTGTTGAGTTTTCTTGATAACCTATTACATTGCAAGCCCCTTGCTCTGTTTCAAAGTTCACCTGAACCACATTTGCATTTAAAGGTAAACCTAGTTTATTATTTACCTTGCCATCAATTATAGGCTCTGCTTTTTCTTGTAAGTTACCATCATTAATCAATTCAAGTGAAAAATCTTGTGTTAGTGATTGAGTGATGTGTTGCTTACCTACAATATCTGCAATGGTATAAGTATTAACAGAATTTATATTATAACTTGTTATAATATAATCTACACCTTCCACTTTATCCTGTGGTAAAATTTCTGGTCTACCAGATCTATAGTTGTTGAGCTTAATGATGTCAAAAGACATATTGGACTCCTGCTTTTGATTATAAATATCTTGAAAATGTGGATTAGTCCACTTGGTCGTATCTGCAGAATATAAAAAGTATGGTATTGTAGAGTAGTCCTCGGGTCTTAAATTGTAAACTGATCCAAGTAATAATGACGTTGGAGCTTTTAGAGTGTCCACTGTATTATCATACCCAGAAAATGTAATAGTTTCACCAGAAACATTTGTTGTACTAAAGTTCAAGATATGAAAATAATTAACATTAGCGTCACTGTTGGGATTTTCTGCATAGACAATATTACGTTGATAATCATCTGGCATGGCATCAACTTTACTACCACTTAAGGTTTTACTTGCGGGTATATTATCAATTACCTGAATGTCTGGTATTAATGATAAATCTATAGAATTTAAGCTATTTTTTAGTTGAGACATAATTATGGATATGTTATTATAATTGTTGGTATGTTATCTGTATTGATTAAGTTAAGCTCTTCTTGTGAAGTTGAATCTAGAATTTGTTTAAAGATATTACCATAGTATATATTCATATAGTCGATTTTATATGATAGTATAGTATAAGGAGTTAATTTATTAATTATAACTTGTGCATCCTCTAAGCTTGTTATGGTCTCGTATGTGTTAATTTTATCTAAATATAACTCACAAGGAAAGGCATTGTTTGTAATACTATTTTGTAAATAATAAATAATTGTTTCTGGTTTTTCTTGTGTATCAAGAGGTCTTACTATGCCGTCCTTTGTAATATTTATTACTACATTGTATTTTAATATATCATATTTTTTTTTAAAAGAGTCTATTAGTGTGTTTTTTGCATCTTGCAATTTAATTACATTTTGTTCTTGTGAGTATTCTTGATATAATGGGTCGGTACTATCTGTAATAATAACCCCTTCTTGACTGCAAGATCTTGAATTTATATCTAATACTTGTGATATCTTACCTTCTTGATTTAATTTATATGCTATTTTTTTCATAATTTATAATAATTTATACCGTAGGAATGTCATTAAAATTATCACTCCAGCCATAAGTTGCTATTCTAAAGTCTGAAACACCAACTAAACCACCAGACCAACCTATATAATATAGCTGTCTATCATAATTAAAACGATTGAATTCAATATTATTAGTACCATCGTCACTACTATAGGCTGCGCCTATATCATGTAAACCAGTGGATAAGTTTATAACTGATATACTTTCGTTAAGACTTCTAATTTTTACTCTAACCGCACTATCATGACGTAACCAAGCACGATATTGTACGTTACATTCAAATCCTGGTACAGTCATCACCTCATTCTCAACGGCAGAGTTACCGTTCATAATCCAAGCGTTGCCATTCCTATCTATATCGTATATTGGAGTTAAAAATCTAAATTGATTATAATTTTGTTTATATGGAGTAATTTGATTTCCTCCGTTGCTATAAAAACTTCCTATTCTTCTGTAATCTGTAATAAAATCTGTTAAGCTTAGCGTTGTCAACCTTGCTATTGCATTTGAACCTGTTAAGTCTGTGTCAATTAAATATTTGTTATCTGTGCCGTCTGTAAAAACAAAAATATAATAGAAAACAAGGGCGGTTTGTGATGTTGTGTAATTTGCCCCATTGCCTACATTGTCAAATTGTGAGTTTGTAATTATTGTTTTTGTTGAATTTTCAATAATTACAGTATTACCATTTTTACTTCTTGCTCTGAATGGTGATATTTGAATTGTATTAGTGCCTGTGGATTCAATTTTCAAACTTCTTGAAACTTCAAGATCTGTGTAAGTTAGTTTATCGTCCACATATTTTTTCCTTGTTGCATCATTATCTAGAGTCGGGGGGGCTAAATCCGTAAGTTTTTGATTTCCCATTGACTGATCGCCTGTAAAAGCAACCGAGCCGTCTTTTTTAATAACCTCATCATTTTTTGCTACATTATCAAATATGTCAAAATAGACAAAGTCTGTTCCATCGTAATAAACAATATATTTTAACCCTGCTATAAATTCACCACCTGTAAAGTTTGTTTTTACTGTATTATCACGAGTTATTTTTTTTACAGTTTTATTGCCTATGTTATTAACATTTATTACTGTTGAGCCTGTATTTGTAGTGCCTACATAGAAAGTATAAAATCCTTCTATGTAAGAAGAGGGCATCTTTAACCCTGCTAAATTTCCAGCACTTTTGGTTAAAGTGATTTGATTTGCAGTAGTAGAAGTGTCCTCGTAAACTGCACCTTGTAAAATATAGTAATTTAATGCATCTTGTAATTGCTCCCAGTCGTTTACATCCACACTAATACCAGTTGCATTTATTAGATTTTGCAACCCTTGAGCGTTTTTATTAAATTCATTTGGGAATAACAAATCTCCTGTTGCTTTTATCGGGGTTCCAGCCATATAATATTGTTATAATTTGCTTTTTAAATCTAAAATATTATAATCTTATTAAAGTAAAAGTCAAAAACTATATGTATGATATTGAAATTAGATTAAAAGGAAGTCAATTTGATTGGGTTATTGAGAATAATACAATAGCTACGGTAAACGGTTTTCAAACTTTAATCTTGACATCGTTGTTTAAAAACAAAAGAGCAAGTAATGATTTAATAGCAGATCCATTTTATCAAGGCGGACATCCTAGTTCTGTATTTGATACAAACGGGTCAACGGGGTCGTTGCTATGGTTATATATAAACAAAGGGAAAATAGACTTGCAAACCATACAAAACATCAAAACTACTTGCAATACTGCACTGCAATGGATGATACAAGAAAATATAGTAAAAGACATAGATATTACAATTGATGTTGTAAATAATGGTATAAATATTAATATATCACTATATGCAAACAACTCCGACAACAAAGAAAGTTATACAATATTTGTCAACACATTTACAAATTAATGACAAACAGAAACATTGAAGATTTAAGGCAAAGAAGTTTACAAAATATATCAAGTGGGATAAACTCAAATATTGAAGACGTCAATAACAAGTTTGAACAAAATGCAGTTCCTACTATAATAGAAGGCTTTTCAGATAACGAGGCTTTGTATATGGATGACTTATTTATCCAACTGGATCGAGAGGTTCAAAATAGGTTACTTGACTTTGCAGAGGGTAGTGATCTTGAAACATTAGCAAGTCAATATGGTATAACAAGGAACTCAGCCTCACAATCAAGTGGTTCAGTTATGGTAAAAGGAATTGTAGGAACGGATATACCATTAAACACAATTTTAACAAGTCAAACAGGAATTGATTACAAAGTTGTTAATTCAGCAACTGTAATACAAGCAACACAAAATATACAGTCAATTGATAGGGTAGGAAATACTGCATATGTATTAACCTCACAACCTCATAATTTAACAACAGGGTATATTATTGACTCAATAGATGGTTATGTTCAAGGTGAGTATAATCAAACAGGCATTGAAATAACCGCAATAGGTGAGTATAGTTTTACTTACGAGGTTTTGGGTGAACCATTGACCCCAGCACAACCAACGGCAAGTAATGGAACTTTTACTTACACAGGAGGGTTGGTTACTGTAAAGTCAGAGGACTTTGGAAGTAATACAAACTTACCTTTTAATTCAACTTTAACAATAGATTTAACAGATATTGAGTCAACAAGTTATATTACTTATAATGATATAAGAGGAGGTGTTGATCTTGAAAATGATGAAAGCTTAAAACAAAGGGCGGTATTCAAGAGGGCAAACAATGCAAATGACGCCTCTTATATTGGTATGATTTCAAGGCTAAAAAACACATTTCCATATATATCTAAAGTATATATAAAACGAGGGGCAAGGATTGAGAATAACCAACCTGTGGACTCTGCGGGAAGTTTTATTGTATACTTTACAATACAAAGCGAAAGTGGTGATAGACTGCCAAATTCAACACAAATAAACGAGGTCAAGGCTGAATTGTTAAAGCCAGACTTTATGCCAATTACTTATGATACAAACAATACTTATGTTTCTGCGGTTGGTGAATTTTTAGTAAACTTTGAAATTGCAATATCACCAAACAACCTTGAGACAAGAAATGCAGTCTTAAGAAGTCTTAAATCATTCTTTCAAAATACAGACACTTTTGAACTTAATATTTTACAAAGAGATTACAACGATATACTGTATAATACATTTGATCAAGCGGGAAATAGATTGCAAGATTTTAATATTATATTGCCAGCTAATGGATCAGATGTTACCGATGGTAAGATTGCAAGACTAAATCCAAACATAGTATTTACTTCTTTGTAATATGCAAAAAGATTTTCAAGTAATATATAATGAATTTATAAGATACCTTCCAGATGACAGACTTTGGTCTGCAAAGGGAGGACAAAACACTACTATATTAGCAGGCTTTTTAAAAGGATATTGTTTATCATTGCAATGGTTATTCAACGAGCTTAATAAACAATTAGAAATATTAAATCCACTATCAACATCAACGGAAGCAAGGGTGTTTTGGAGTCAAAAATTATTAAGAGATGGACTTTTTAGAAACACGGAAGATGTTTTTTATGAATTACAAAGAAAGGCACAAACGGTAAAAGGATATGGAGATATTACAAATGAAGTTGCAAAAGAGGTAGGGGTTGTTGTAAATTCAACATTGCTTGATATAAGAACACCTAACCTCTACGACATCATTAATCTTAATTTGCAAAATTATACAAGCTACGAGATAGCCCATACTGTAATATTTGAAATTGAAGCTTACAATGAGAGTGGATTTCCATATACCTTTCCCTTTCCTTTTAAAGATGAAGGGATTGCCGATTTAAGATATACATTTGAGAAAATCTTGCCACCATATTTTAATATTATTATTACGAGTAAAAAAGAAACACAATTAGAACTTGCTTGGGGTGAGGATGACTATGCTTGGGGTGAGGATGCTATACCTTGGGGTTATACACCAGAGCCAACAGTAAATGGAGACTCCGCGGTAATCAACGGAGATCCGACAAAAATTCATGGAGCCTAAAATTTGATTTTATACGTTGGAAGTGTATTATATATTATACAATACAACTGCAATCATCATGAAAAACAATGAGTAATCCGTGGGATACAATGGAACAAACCTTAATTGGGGGTGAGTTCGAAAACACAGCTCAGGCAAAAAGAAACAGCAATGTGGTCAAGAGTCAGCAAGGCTTTGATCTCCTTGATAATAAAATCACAACCAATACTAGTAATATTGGTATTTTACAAGGGCAGGTTATAAGGGCTAGTTCAACAGAATATTTTGATAAAGATAATACAAAAATAATTACTGCAAACGATGTTGCTAACGATGTAAGGTTATCAGGTTATAGTGTTATACAGGAAAGTGATACTTCAGGATCTCCACCTCGACCCCCTGTAGGAAATCCATTTGCAACGGGTGGTTCTTTTGTAACGGGTTATAACTTACTTACAACTTTCACAACTGCAAATGAAAATAAATTTGGAGGAGCTAATACCGTTTATAGAGATGTTACTAATAACGTGCAAAATACTTTTTTAGCAGAAGACCCAACACCTGCAAATAACAAGTTACTTTTTCCTTCTAGTTTGCATACTTACAATGAAGGGTATGTCTCTTATTCAATAAGGGTAAATATTAAAGCAACGGCGGCGGGTACTTTTGCTGGAAATAACGGACATTACTACGTAAGAGTAATCAGATTTGGGTTAAATACTATTGCTAGAAATTATGGAGCTTTTATAGTATCTGATAGCTCGAATGGAGATAGAATTTTAGTACCTACGATGACACTTAACACTTTTGTTGATAGCGAATCAGATCCTTTTGTAAACGGAGGGATTGTAATAGATATCATTAAAGATGTGGATAGCACCGACCCTGCAAACATAAATATAAATTATATAGACATAACAATATCAAAAGATTAAATGAGTAAACCTTGGGATAATATAGTTTTACCAGTTGTTGGCGATATAAATCAAGACAACTTTACAGATGGAGCCTTAAAGACAAACATTAATACAAACTACTTAAAAGATGGTTGTGATTACTTGGATAATTTAATTGTTGACAAACCAAATGAAAATTTACTTATAAATGGTGATTTTCAAGTTTGGCAAAAAGGTGATAGTATCTTGACAGATTCAGCTGGAGAAACTACTACTGATAGATGGATAGGGCAAAGTGCATTGGTTACAAGGCAAAGCAACGATGGAACATTACCCTTTAACTCAAAAAACTACTTAAGATGTGAAGTCCAAACAACATCGGCGCTTAGAGGGTTACAATATAGGTTTGAAGGTATACATCAAATTAACAATAAAACAGTTACCTTGTCTTTTTGGATTAATAATATACATAATGACTCTGATTTAGACTTTCAATTTCAATTAGTTCCGAGTGGCTCAATAGATGGAACAACTGTTTCGTTACTCAACGAAACAATACCCGCACCAGCTGGTTGGACAAAGATAACGAGAACAGTAACCGTGCCAAATGTAATAGATAATTATGTAGAAGGCGGTTATGTTAGAATAGTATTAAGCCAGGGAGGTGCTACCGTAACACCTGCTGATTTTTATTTGGCAGAGATTAAACTAGAATACGGCTCAATTGCAACCCCTTTTATGCCAAGAAGATACGAAGAGGAGTTAAGAGACTGTAAGTATTATTTTGAAAGATTAATAGCAGGGAATATAGGACATGCATTTGGTGAGTCAACAACATTCGCAACTGGTTTAATACAATATACAGAAAAAAGAACAAACCCATCAATTAGCATTTCAAGTCAAACGGGAATAAATTTACTTAAAGATGAAGCTAATGCAGATTCAACGGCAGTTTCTTTTACTGGATTAAGACAATCAAATGCTTTGTTAGGCATTACAACGGCAGGAGATGTAGTAGAAAATGCTCCCTCTATTATAACCTTAAAGGCAGGTGAGTATATAGACATTGACGCAGAAATTTAATTAAAATAATATGATAGTATACCTTATATTACTATTGATTTAACCTCTTACTCGGTATGATTTGTTTTGCTAAAGTTATACAAATACTAGACAACAAATTAAAAAGTGTGTTAGTACAGACTGATGAACGATCTCAACATTATGCATTTTTAGTGGATAACTTGACAAGAGATAATGTTAAAGTTGGTAGTGCGGTGATATATATGCAAGGGGCAAATCCTGATAATAGTGTTGCTATTTTAATTGATAATTACACAGACAAAGAACTTGAGACTTACAAAATAAGTAATAAACGAGGTGATAATCTTATAGAGCAACTATTTAACAACAACGGAACTTGGCAATCCAAAAGCTCACTATCACAAGAAATTAATTACAATACAGATAAAACAATAACAATTAAAAACGATCAAACAGACTTAAAAACTCTTATTGACACTTTTATTGATGAGGAAAAGGCAATTGCAACAGAGACTGTCAACATAGCAACTGCATTAGCGGGGGCAACCGTCGTTGACCCTGTTTCAGGAGTTTTACCACTTGACCCTGTAACAATAACAAGTTTAAATACCGCAATAAGTAATATTAATAATCGTATAACTGCACTAGATACACTAAAAGGAGATGTTGCGAAGCTTTTAAAGGGTTAGATTAATTACAATATTTATTAATAATCATTTTCCTTTTAATTTGATATTTTAATACATCACCACGAGGGGGTAAGTATTCAGTCTCATCTCTAGCTCCCTTCCTTATATTTTCTTTTGAGTATGAAATTACAAGATTGTCCTCATCGTTATAAAAAGCTTGTTTTTGTTGCTTTGTGAGTTTATAACCACAAGCACTATCAAGCTCCTTGACTGCAAGTCTGTGATCTATATGTATATGTCGTGGATTTGTTATTTCTCTTTGTGTGTATTCTGTTATCCACTTCCCAAACACAACATAGTTTTTGCCATTGGGGTTTTGAATAACAGTTGGAGGTATTAAAGAGGCATTATATAATAATTCGTGCCTTGTGTTAAATCCATCATTATTAAAATCCTTCCAGCTTCCGTATTCTTTTCTATCATATGCATTTGCATTTAACCCATAGAATGCAAACAAGACAAGGCTCAGGCCAAAGAAGGCAGGGTATATTATTTTTTTCATTCTATATTTCATAATTACTTACTATTATTGGTATTAATTGAATTCATTGTTTTGTAATACATATCATCACAAAACCTTCTATATTTTTTGATATCGTTATAAAAATTATTACTCGTTATATACCATACTCGCTTACCACTTTCAATGTAAGGTTCAAGATCTGCATTATGATATATAGTGTTACTATTTCTATTGTAACTCAATTTTATAACCTCGCCCATCATACAAGTAGCAGGTTCGTTTGCAATAATCGGGTGTAAATAGTTTTCATAGCCTCGTTTTACATAAGGATTACATCCAAGGGGTATTGCAAAGTTATCTACCAATATACCCTTTCTAAGTTGCCTTATTGATTTTAAAAACTTTAATATTCTAGCTTTTTTAAAAGATGAGCTACCTTCCATTTTGCATATTGGATTACCTATTGAGTTGGATAAAAAACACTTATTTAAGTATTGCATTAAATGGTTTAATTCTACATCTTCTACTCTATAAGCAAACTCCCAAACATCCTGCGGACACTCTAAAGAAAAACCCTTGCCAGTTTTTAAAAACTTTCTATAGTTGGCAATATTTTTGTTAAAGCTTGGATTTGGCTTTGTTATTGCAATTGGTATTTTAAAATTAGCTTTTGCAAATTTTTTAGAAGAAAAGAATTCCCGTTTGCCAGTAATTATTAATAGCTCTTCTATCATAACTACTTACTATTTTTAATATTATCTAAATCACCCTTCTTTTTTCTCTTGCAAAAGTAGTTATAACCCAGCTCCGTCACCATTGTTTGAACTTTCTTTTTAGTTTGTTGTTTGTCATTTTGAACTTCAACAACAATATGCTTTGTGATTAACCATCCTTTTGAAACCGCTTTTGATGTTGGCAATATCTCATCATCTGCAACCTTTTTTCTTAACAAACCCTCTGCTCTTAAAAAATCATTAAACTTGTTAGGCTTTAGTTGTAGTCTTGTTGCCGTGTCTCTTAATGATTTAACATTGTCAAGAGATATACACTCATCAATTAGTTTTTTAGATTGAAAGTTCTCAATTTGAAGTTGCTTGTTTTCTTTTACTTGTTCTAATAGTTTTTCAAGTGCTTGCTCGTATGATTCAGGAAGTGAGTTATTAATTTGCTGAACGAATGCTTTTTCTGTCTCTATAAAGTATTGCCTTACTTTTTGACCTGTCTCGTTTCTTTGCATCATTGCAATTGACTTTGCCGTGTCAATGGTTAAAAAGTATTCTTTTATAATAGTTCCACGGGTCAGTCCGTCTTTTGTCATCGTTTCTTTTTTTTCGGAAACCATAACATAGTCTTGATCTTTTACGAAATCTGTAAGGTTTTTTTTAACCCAGTCTGCATACTTTGTATTGATTTTTAGATTCTTATGTAAGTCTCTTGCGTTTACAGTGTTTTTAATACCGTCTTGGAATTGCTCTTCCTTGAAGGAAAATATTTGATTTGTATTTGTCATATTTAATTTGATGGTCGGCGGAGAGTAGAATTCCATGTTAGCTAAACACAGACTCCACCGTTAAAATTGAATTATGCATATTTTCTACTAATGCAATAGTAGTATATTGCTATAATGAAATATGTCAAGTGCTTTGTTTAATTAAAGAATTTGGTACTCCGTAAGTGGGTACATTAGAGTTTATACCTGCATTGGATAAAGTCAACGCTCCTTTGTTTGCAAGTGTTAAATCTGTTGTAATACCTCTTGAACTAACATTATAAGTTACCTCTTGAATTAATCTTAATCCATTCAATTGTGCTACATCATCCTGAACTTCAATAAGTTTATTAGCTTCCCATAGCTCACCGCTATCACTTTTTAAACCTTCTACAGTGCATTGATATTGATAACTATTAGCTCTTAATCTGTTTTCTTGAAATACCGCAGCAACTTCTAACTCTTCTTGTGTTGCTTGTGATGGCATCAAGGTTATTTTTTTTCTTTGTTTTACTATTACATCGTCAAGTGACACAGCCTCCGTCAATGCATTATCGTTTTCACTTCCACTAAAATTACCTGCTACATCAAGGTTAATACCAGCCTCCCCATATACAATATTTCTATGAAATCTATTGGTTATGTCAAGCCTTGACTTTGACCGTAAAATGTTATTACTGTTATTAAATAGTTTATTAATTAATTTTGAGTTATAAGATTTAATAGATTCTCTTGTTAGAAGTAAATCACCATTTGGTAAGCTTTGTAAAACAATACCTAATTTATAGCTATATTCTGTTAAAAAGTCATATATCTTTTGACCTAGTTTTGCCGTTGCTATTGATTGCTTTTGACCCTTCGTTCCTGTAAAAGTAGACTCATCATTATCTTTTTTTGGATCCGCTTTTAACAATGGAAGGCTAACATCTGCTTTTACATTAAAAATACTTGACAATCCATTATCCGCTACTACCTGCTTTGCTAATTTTAAAAAATCATTCTCGTAATAAGTTTTTGGTATTATGCTACAGTCTATTAAATCACAAGTAATTGACCTACCCCCAAAGGTATAACTATACTCGTTACCCTTGCTTTCTGTTGTCAAGACGCTTATACATCCTGTAAAAACAAGTTGGTTATCAATGCGAACCTCTGCTTTTGTTTGCACTTTTGCCTTACCAGTATATAAGTTTTTATTAGCAATGTTAAAGTTTGGTATTATTGTAAATTGTATACTATCAACAGGGCTTAATACCGTCCTTGTGAGACTTAAATCTATATAGTCTGTCTTTTGACCATCAACAAAAAGCTCAACTTTACTCATTCTTTTGCTAAAAAATTAATCTCACCCTGTATATCAAATACATTTTCAAACGAATTCACACTCAATAATAGATTTTTACCTTCAGTGAGTTCTTGTGGTGTTTTCGGTAAATATAGTACATATGCAAGTGTTGATAATCCAACCGCATAAGGCACTGTAATGGTTTTGATTGCTGGTAGTGAGTTGTTGATATTGTCAAGAGTTGACATCGTGAGTAAATATAACTCTTCTACACTATCTTTTATTTCAGGGTTATTTACAAAATCAAGCTCGTTAAATTGTTCTGTTAGATCGTTTTTTACACTTGATATTTCCCCTGACGTTGTGTATTCTTTTACCGTTGATCTTTCCGCGTAACCCATAAAGGCTTGCACTTGTATACTTGTATTTAAAGTGTTAAAAAACTCTGCACTTCTATTAGCTCGGTAGTCAAGATCAATATAACGACTTTCCTCTGTTTTATTTTGATTAAATAGTATTTTTACTTGATTTATAAAGGCATCGTCACGGTTAGCTACATTGTCAAAGCCTCGTTCCATTGCCTGCTCTAGTGATGTAATAGATAAGTTTATTGATTGCAACAACAATGATGGTGAGTTTGCTAAAATACCTGCGGAATCTGTAAACACTTCAATTGAATTTAAAAAGTTTGTTACATCACCTCCCCCAG
>Ga0208298_1000336_pt1 | contig 20986 bp, 30 predicted proteins | sample 14BtaG_FD_184088 | JGI IMG/M metagenome (GOLD analysis project Ga0208298, IMG submission 184088) | Marine viral communities from the Subarctic Pacific Ocean - 14B_ETSP_OMZ_AT15311_CsCl metaG (SPAdes) (version 2) | ecosystem: Environmental > Aquatic > Marine > Oceanic | place: Pacific Ocean... | reverse complement strand
CAGAGGCTCTTCCTCAGACAGTCCAGAGGCTCTTCCTCAGACAGTCCAGAGGCTCTTCCTCAGACAGTCCAGAGGCTCTTCCTCAGACAGTCCAGAGGCTCTTCCTCAGACAGTCCAGAGGTTCCGCTTAAAAAGAGGTTTCCCAAAAAAATTCTATAAATTTTTTTCAGGATTTGCGACCTATTAATTAGTCGGCCTAAGGTATGGACAATAAGATAAATAGATTGGCGAGGTTCCTAGACAGAAGAAGCTTAACCTCAGAGTCTCAGTTCGCCCTAAGCCTCTTAGGCAAGAGTGCGAGCATTCGCGTTATGGTTCCGGCTGAGCTCATAGAGGCTTACCAGAGTCTCGGAAAAAGAATGAGCGAACTTGACCCGGAGACAAAGATCAGAGTTGGTGGCTGGGACATTGGAAACTTTGCCCAACCAGCTTATATGTTAGAGAGATATAATAAGCGTAAGGGCGGGATTCCCATTGATGCTGAGCGCGGACTGTCAATAAGGGTTCTGTCGGATTACTTTGGAGAAGACGACGAAGAGAGGCTGACGGGCTTTACTCTCGTGAAGCTTATGGACAACAAAGAGATTAACGAGCTTTGGCTTGCAGCAAAGCAGCAAGTTGATCAGTTTGTTTCTGACAATATATAAGAGGCCCCAGCGCACGCCCCGGCCCCATAATCCCAAAGTCGAAAAGACGTTCCGACAAAAAGGGCTATTCCAAATTTTTTTAACAAAAAATTTTCCATAGCCTTATATAAGCTTACTAATTATCTTGGAATAAACAGTCCAGATGGATACGTTGGGGATATAGAATGAGAAGAGATAAGCTCAGAGAGACGCTGAATGGCATAATGTTTCAGGTGCCATACAGCCTAGAGAGAACAAAAGAAAACTTAACGCCGCATCTGATAAGCGGAGAAGAGCAGGACCAGCTTGTCGGAATGTTTGACGAGACAGAGTTCGCCATAAAGTCCGCAAGCGCAAGACTCCAAAGGCTATATAGCGAGATGTTGGCTTTTGCGGAAGACGAGCCCTCTCTAAAGGATATAGATATACATAAGACGATAATGTTCCCGAATGAGTATGAAGTCGAAAATTGGATAGATCGTTTTTATAATTCTTTCACGTATCCTCTTTTAATTGGTGGGAGTTACGGACATGTGGCTGCATTTAACAGAAGTTTTTTTCAGCCATATATGAAGAAAGAAGAGTTTCTGAAAAAGACTCGACATGTAGTGGATGATACGACTAGAAGGACGAAGCTTGTTCCGGAAGATATAGAAGACCTATTGCTAAAGATGGGACTTGGGACAAAAGAAGAGCTTGCGGAAGTCATTCACTTCTTGGGGTCAGGCGGCGTTCCGTATAAGTATAAGACAAGACTTGTGAATTCGGAACAATATAAAGCCGGCGGAATAATTCACCCTCTGAAACACTTATCTCACGAAACAAAATGGGACCTTGTTCTATTGGTCAAAAGGAACTTTGACAGAAACACTCTTATAGGAAGGGGCGAGCCGAACTATATTGGGAAGGCAGAAGAGATGGTGGAAAATTCTTTTTGGCCGAAGGATGCTGAGGGTCCGGAAGAAGGAGAGCCTCAATTTATTCAGGACAGTTATAACAGAGAGAAGTATGTATCTGACTTTTTTAAAAAGGTTCTCGATAATAGCATAGAGTTTCTTTATGAAAAATCTGGATTTGAAATTTTAAATGTTCTATTGGAATTCACAACGAATAGCATCTCCGAATATGCAGAGCGCAAGATAGAAGGCTTCAGGAGAGTTCTTTCTGCCTATGGGGTTTCGGAAGAAGAACTTGACAGCATTAAGACTATATTCAAGAAGAAGCTTGAAAGCTTCAGGCCTCCCGGATATGTCAAAGGCTCTCTATTTGGAACTCACAGGTTACTCTTAAGTCCAAGCGCAACGACTCTCAAAGTATGCCTTGAACATTTAAGTCCATCTTTTCGGCCTCCAAAGACTAAAAGTCCAAGAGAGAATTTGATTGCGCTCTTTAGCCAGCGAGGGCAGAAGCATATTAATGAAATAGATTTGTCATCGGAAAAAGAATCCATTATTGATGCTCAGCAAATTATTGCAAAAATTGATAAAGAAATAGCTCTAGAAATTAAATCCTTTGGAGTCGAAGTTTACTTACCGGGGCTGTATCAGATGACAGAGCAGATCGATAAATCTGCGGACGTAGGGTATCTTTTGGCAAACAGTGTAAGAGAAGGCTTCGCCGCCTTTAATAACATGGAGGCAAACTCATTTGAACTTGAAGAGGCGACTAAAAATGGCAATGCGCACGCTATCAGGCGCACTGTTATGTCAGAGAGATTTCAAAGTCATGGAACTATTGGCTTTAGAAATTACAATAAGATTCTCGCAGACCTAAATCCTATCGACTCCTTTACGGAAGACAGCGACTCTGTCAGCGATAAAGTCCGCCAAGAGCTGTTGAGCTTAAGGCTGAAGAGAAGAGGGCTTCTGCAGAGGCTAAGTGAGGATTTCAAGGCAGGGAGAGAAAGCTCCGAAGAGCTTCAGCGAAGAGCAAATGACCCTGAGTTTCTTAAAGAAATGAAGGAAATAAACAAGGCCTATAGAGACGCTATTTTAAAAAAGAATCAATTTTGGAATCCGGATCTCCCTCATAAGGCAGACTTATTTGAGAAATTTTCCAAAAAAGTTCTCCAAAAAATTTACGCAGAAGAAGAAGCTTTTATGACCGGAAAGCGAGATACTCTTTACGATAAATCTCAGAGCATTGGAGATAAGCTGGGAATTGAAGATTTGATCCTAAATCATTATGGAGATGTATCTACAATATCTGTAAGGTTACACCGCATATTAAAGAGTTCAGAAAATGTACAGAACCTTTACATCGCCCTTTCTTCTCCAGAGGAATTTAACACTATTGATAAAATGCATATTTTCCTATTAAAGCTTCTTTCTGTTACGAAGAAGCACCAAGAGGATTTAAGGCATTACAGGTTAGAGTTATTGGAGAACGCAGACTTTCGAAACTTGATAGTACACCTGACCGGAACCAAGGCTGACAAGATCGAAAAACTTTTGTCTATTGCAAATCTTATAGACAACGCCAACGTATATATTGGAGATATCGTAGATTCAAAATATACGGATAAGATGCATCTGGACGTTATGCAGAAGGTCGTTCAGATTCATAGCAAGATAGATTCTAACTATAATGTTTATCAAGGCGTGCTTTCTGCCAAGCAGAAGCTTCTTGACTCTCTTGGCAAAGAAGCGGGAGAATCTTTCTTTCCAAAAGAAGCAGTAGACATTCTGCAAAAATTGCATATGGTCGAAACTATTGATAGTGTCATTGAGATCTTTGGGCTCAATCCCCTATCTCTTTCTGGCGAAAGTTTTCAAAAATCAAAAAGAATAATTTCTTTGGTTTCTTTCTGCATTGAGGCAATGGAGATAGTCGGAGCTGTAGAAAAATATTATGAACATACTGAGCCCAAACATAAGGCTCTCTTTAAATTAAACATGGAGACACCCACGTTTAGATTCAGAGTCCTTAATGACCTAGATCCATATCACTTCAAGGTGGGCATTGATACCGATTGTTGCCAACGAATAGGAGGAGTGGGTGAGGCTGCTGCAATTGACTCTTTTGTAAATCCATTAGCAGGAGTTGTTATTCTGGAGATTAAAAATAATGGAGAGTGGGATATAGCTGCTCAATCTTACTTTCATTATGTCCCAAAGAAAAATCTTATTATATTAGATAATATTGAGTCTATTATGAAAAAGAAAACGGCGCTGAAGCTTGCCGGATATCCTTATCCAAAGATGTATTTGGCATTAGCCCAACACGCTAAATCCCAGGGAATTGATGAACTCATAGTAGGAAAAGAATATACTGATGTAATTTCCGGAAGAGACTTTGAGAAAGACAAAAGAAAGAAGGATCCAAGAAGCTTCTCTGTTGAAGATCCTTATTCCGATTATAGCCCAAAAAGCTCTTACGATTTAATGAAGCCAAAATTTGATTTGGATAATCCTCCCGAAATCATCTCCACACAAAAGGTTGAAGCAGATACAGACTATGCTATGCTGAAGATTGCGGTGCTCAACTTTCTTAATCCGAGCTTGGGAATTTCAAAGCTTGCAACGCTTAGAGACTACCTTGAGCTCAGGGGAGCAAAGCAAGAAGCTAACTATTTGAATTCTATTATTTTTTCAGAATAAACCATAATGAGGAGACTATATATGAGAAATAGAGCCAAACAGCTTATAGCACTTGCCGACAAGGCGGATCAACAAGGCAATCGCAAAGAGGCAAATCGCTTAGATCGCCTCATAAAGAGAGCTGTCTTCGGCGGAGACAAAAGAACTCCAAAGGATATGATGGCCAGCAATATTTATGAGGAAGATCTTAGAGCCGATAGGGATGAAAAAGAGTATTTAGAAGACGCTGCTTACTGGGAAGACTATGATTCCTTTGCTGACTATGAACCTGATGATAGCGATCACTTATTCTTTGACGAAGATATACACGGACCTAGTAAGTCTCAGTTTTTATCCCTTCAAATGAACTCTAACAAGAAGCGTATAGACGCCGCGCTTCAGGACCCGGCCATCAATGACAGAGAGTGGATCCAGAACCTTATTGGTGATCTGAATCAAAGAATAGATCTCATGGCCGAATCAAAGTCAGAGGCAGAATCTAAGCTTCCGGAAGAAGGTGATCTCATTCACTTTGAAGAACCTGAGCCTGAGTCAGAGCCGCAAGATTGGCCCTGGAGACACACGAAAGATGATCTAACTGCGAAGTATCCCAGGAGCTAACTATGAGCAAGACCTCTTCTCTCTTTTCCCTTTTCTCCTTTCTTAAGAAGAATCATTCAAATGAAGCCAAGGCCCTTAAGTCTTTGGCTAATGAAGCTAATCTAGATACGGAGGATTGGGACACAGACGAAGAGGAGGCTCTTATAGAAAGGGCTCCTAAATATCAGTCCTTATACCAAAGCGATATAAGCCCTGTTGAGCTTCCGAAAGAAAAGAGCACCCCTTATAAGGGGAATCTTTCAGAGGAAGTTTTAGAAAAATTAAACGATGCAGTAGCATCTGTATCTCAAAGTTTTGCCGCCATAAAATTCGATCCGGAAGAAGCTTCGGAGCAAATGAGAGAACTTGTATCTGCAGTGGAGTCGCTTGGAAACGGAAGCTTTAGTCTGCTAGGCGGCGGCACAGAGGGACGAGCATTTGATATTGGAAACGATAAAGTTCTAAAGATCTTCTGGACTAAGTATAGAGATGGAGAAAAAAGCGAGCTAGCAAGAGGGCTTTTATTTGAAAATAAAAGCCTCCCGGCAGATGAGACTATGATTTTTGCATCTGGATCTTTGAACAAAGATATAGGGTGGAAGATTCTTGAAAAATTTGTGGACTCTTCATCTTATGTTGCCAGAGAAGAAAGCGAAAGAGGAGGAGTGGAAAGCAGATCTTCAGGCAGAGTTTTTCATGAGCTTGCATTAGTAGCAAGGTCGATTGCTGGAAGCATGCACTTCTGGGAGAGTGAGCATCCAGGCCTTAAGGAGGACAAGCGGTCTTTTAATGCAGAGTATAGAGAGCCTTCCTCTGCCCTGGCCAATCTGGATAAGCTTAGCAAAGAGGTTGTCGCAGACGGAATTGAGTACGCTATATCTCTTAAAGAAGACTCCAGAGTTGGACAGAGAATAGGTAACGCGAAGAGATACGTTGAGTCATCTACTCTAGGAAAAGACGTAGCCGAAGATTGGATGGATAAGTTTATTAAGCATGTATTTTATCTGTGGCTAACAAATAGAGATCTTGACTTTGGGCATCCCAATCTTGGATTCCGTCCTTCCACAGGAACTTTCGCCTTCTTTGATACTTAGGCTTATCAGGGGGTCTCGTTAACTAGATTCTATCTAGACGGACTCCATTAGCTCGCTAGAGCTAAAAAATCGGCCGCGCGAACGAAAAAACAAACCTATTCTTTGTCTTCGGGGCTTTCAAAGGAAGTCTTCTTGCGAATCCCCTTAAAGGCAGCTTTTACTAACTCTATTCCTAACGCAGCCTCAAGCGTAGATAGGTCTGCACTTTTTACAATATAATTCTGCGCTCCGCACTTAAGAGCCTGAATGACTATGCTAGAGTGGTCATGCCCAGTATACATGATTACTGGTAGATCAGAATATCTTTCGTCTTCTTTGAGCTTCTTTAAAATTTCGAGTCCAGAGATTGCGCCCAAGTCTACGTCTAATACCGCTATATCGTACTTAATGGCCGAGCCAGACTTCACTTCGTTCAAAAAGACGTCTGGTGACGAATAGACCGTTAGTTCATATGGCCCACTTACAGTCTTTAGCGCTTCTTCAAAAAGAATCGCATCTGAAACGCTATCTTCAACTAACACTATTTCTATAGGCATTTTCTTTTCCTCTATACTTTAAATTCGGGAATTATGACAAGAACTGTCGTTCCTTTCTCGCTTGAGGCTTCCACCTTAACTGTGCCACCTATTCTGCTAAGAACTCTTTTGACAGAAGAGAGTCCGAGTCCAAATCCATCTGATACAGATAACTTGATTCCGTTATGCCTAAAGAAAGGTTCAAAGATTTTCTCCTGAAATTCTTCCGGAATACCTCTTCCATGATCTATTACCCTTAGCTCAAATGCACCGCCTTTATTCTTGGTTACGTTAACGTTAACCTCAGAATCTTTTGAATATTTGATTGCATTTGAAATTAAGTTTTGAAGAACTGTATACACCTCAGTATAAGAGGCTCCTACGTTTGCTTCTTTTTGAGAACTCTTTTTGAGAATAATATTGTTGTCTTTCGCCATCTCTCCAAGGTCTCTGAATACTTCCTCAATTAAAGTGCTAAGGTCGGTTCTCCCCTCTGATCTGTTTCTAGTCCCCAGCTTTGCATAGCTAAGAGTCTCCCGAATAAGACCTCCAAGCCTTAGGCTTGCCTCTTCGATTAGAGACATATAGATCTCTGCCTTATCTGATAAATCTTTTTCAGCCAAATCTATTCTGAGTAACGCAAGCATCCCGCTAATTGTTCTGAGGGGTTCTCTTAGGTCATGAGATACGTAGTATGCAAAGTTATTCAGCCATTCATTTGATTCTTCTAGCTCTTTTGCCACGCTAAATTCCTTGGTCTTATTGATATAGGAAACGGCCATACAGTAGGTCTCAATAGGAAAAATATGCACGTCATAATATTCAAGCATATTATTCGGATGCGGATAAGGAAGCATATAAATGTTTGAAGCCTCTCTATCGAACATAGCCTTTTTATAGTTATCATACAGCGGAGTTCCAAGTAAAAGTGGAAACGCGTCTTTTAGATGTTTTCCAATATGTATTGTTACCGGCTCTCCGGCCATAGTATCTGCTGCCTCATTTGCATAAATAAGATTCATATCTTCGGGCTTGCCCGATGGGTCTTTTTCCCATACGATAAATCCAACTGGGCATTTATCCATTATATTATACATAATATATCATCTCCTACCCGCCCCTCACAACGTTAATGGTAACATTAAATGTAGTTCTATTAGTAGTCTCAAACAAAAGGGGCGTGTTGCGAGGCAAGGAGCTTTTTTTGGCTTATTTGATTTTTCGTAATACACCCCTGCCCTCCACTATATTTCTGTGGAGACCGGAGCGTTTATGAAGGTGCCTGACGATTATCTTGCCCTTGCTGTATCGCAAGCAAAGAAGTCTCCCATGCACTACAAGCATGGCAGCGTTATCTGGAAGTCCAATAAGATTCTTGGCGCGGGATACAATTATCCTGTCGCCCCTCCCGGTGGCAATAAGCGTCGGTTTTCTATTCATGCGGAGAGGAACTGTCTGAAGGGACTTCGTGGAGATCAAATCTACGGGGCCGACCTTCTTTCTGTGAGGATTGTATCCGGCGATAACTTCGCGGCATCTAAGCCGTGTAGGGGGTGCATGAAGCTTCTCCGAAGAAAAAATCTCAAGTCCATTTACTGGTTTGATTCCGATGGGCTTCTCAATAGGGCATTTTTAAATTGACAACTCTTGAACGAGTCGCTCGCGTGACTCCCTTTTCTTTCTTTCTTATTTCTGTTTATGCAATCTTTCTTACTCCGGCAATTGTGCTGGCTTCTTATTTGGGATGAATAATGGGGCTTGATCAATATGCTTACGCTCAAAAGGGCTCTGACTTTGACAATCTTGATGAAAAAATTCTCATTGCTCAGTGGCGTAAGCACGCAAACCTTCAGGGTTGGATGGAAGATCTGTATCGCCTAAGAGGCGGAACTGATGAATTTAACTGTGTCAGCCTGAGACTTTCAGAAGATGACATTCTGCGTTTGGGACGTGAGCATCGCAATCTTAGTGCGACCACAGGTTTCTTCTTTGGAGAGACAATTCCTGAGAAAGTAGAGCAAACAGAAGAGTTTATTGATTTGGCTCTCAGCTATATAAGCAAGGGGTATGCAATCGTGTACTCATCTTGGTGGTAATATGAACGAAGAAGAAAAGACTCTTATTAAGTGGCTTATGGAGCATCCTCTTTGGACCCATGACCACTTCATTCCTGTTCCACCGGCCGGAATGGACGTTCGAGATATGTTTGACGAAAACTCTGATGGAACCTTCTCTGTCGTAGACAGGTCTGATTGGCCTATTGAAAATGTAGGCGACGGAGGGTTTGAGGAGGCTGTTCATGTCAGCTATGTTTTCGTAAATCCTCTCACAGAGAGTATCGAGGTAGATGATTCTTTGAACACTGCCTTTCGTGTATGGGTTGAAGCAGGAGGTTGGTACGACCAATCTCAGGACACTCTCCTTCTTCCTAGTGGTGGTTGGAATCAGTATAACAAGTGGATTTCTGAACACGATTATCGGCTCAACTGTGGCGCTCCCACTGTTACCGAGGCTTTCTTGCAACTTGCAGAGCTTGTTAAGACTTACTATAACGACGATGGTTCTCCCAAGGAAGTCGAGAATGACTGAGGAAGAGTTGGACGATTTGGCGGAAAGTTTGCGTCGTATGGTCTTAGTACAAGTAGATAGGGAATTTTCTGAGCGAAAAATTGGCCTATCCAGCCTTCCTCCATTTGAAATTAAGTTGGCCAAACACGCTGCTCTAAAGGGGATTCGGGACGCCTGCACAAAGATCCTTAAGGAATGGTGAAGGAAAATGAAGCGACCTATCATTGGACAGGAGGCTATTTGCCCAGACGGTCTTGGGCGAGTAGAGGCATTCAAAGGAAACTCTAAGTCTGGATGGATTAAGGTGAAGACTTACCTCAAAAACCGTGGATGCGAATGGGCTTGGCATAACGTAAGGCTAATCGACCCAATGGGTTGTAGATGTTTCGAGCCTTCAGAAAAATTTAGCGGACATGACGTAAGGCAAGATTAAGCTTTAATAAAGAGGACGCACGCGCGAGCAAGCGCGCAAGTGACACCGGGTTGGAGTCAATTATATTTTTTGTAATATGGTTTGGCCCTGCACTATATCAAGGCGAGCGATACGGAGTTACAAAAGGCGAAGATAAAAGCGGAACAAGGTAATGGATACAGGGCGATAGCTCAATCGGTTAGAGCGTCAGTCTCATAAACTGCAGGTTCCGGGTTCAAGTCCCGGTCGCCCTACCATTACACTACAAGAGGGCTAAATAATGAGCAACCTTAATTGTAGAAATTGTTTTGACTGCTTGAACGAGCCGGACAAGGGTTTCTTAATCCTGCCACACAGAGGATGATTGTTTGCGCTAAGTGTGGCAATAAACGGTGCCCCAAAGCTTCCAGTCATAATAATAGCTGCTCAAATTCCAACGAATTAATTTCTTACTCAAAAGATATTTCGAAAAAGCGGTAATCGCTTTGGTCTCGCTTCTTGTGCCTTATAGGCTGCCATAAGGTTATGTCTGAATCTGGAAAAGATTATGGACGAACTATCTTTTTTACAGATAAATCATCTTTATCCTGGTTGGTTTCTCAATGGAAGGCGACACCGAAAGGATGGTCCTGCTGTTAATCGTATCAACAAGTACAATAAATGGTACCTCAATGGAAAGCTTCATCGAGAAGACGGTCCCGCTATTGAGCGTCCCAATGGAACCAAGCATTGGTTCCTTAATGGAGAGCTACACCGAGAAGATGGTCCCGCTGTCGAACATTCCAATGGAGATAAGCTTTGGTATCTCAATGGAAAGCGACACCGAGAAGATGGTCCCGCTTATGATGGTGCCGATGGACATAGGGAGTGGCATCTCAATGGAAGGCTTCTCTCCAAAGAAGAATGGTTTGAACAGCTAACTGAAGAGCAGCAGGAGAAAGCGCTCTTTGACTCAGGGGTTATGATTTAAAAATGACAAAGTTGACTACCGCAAAAATCAAGAATGCTATTTCACAGCTAAAGGAATCTGATCTTCCTTTTCTAATTGCGCAGGATGAAGCATACTGCTATAATCAAGTTCCTGCCTCTAATTGGATTCGGCTAAAGAAGGTTACAGATGGAGCAGGAAGAACTGTCCGCTCCTTTAGAGATAAACACAATGATCATCCTGTTGTAGTTGTGTCTGATTCTACCGACGAGAATATTCTCGGAATCTATTGTGATGCTTACGGCTATTTCATGGACCCGGAAGACATTGTGGCCCTGAAAGACTCGACTCAACCTTGGAAGCCTCCAACCTGTCCCAATGATTTTGTCTTTATCTTTACTCACCAAGGCTCTGCGCTTGGACCCATGGTTTATATCACTCCAAAGCTTATGTTCGACAATGAAGGCAGAGTCGCAGACCAATCATGGGCGAATGGGTTTCTCACTATCTGCGGCAATGGAATGGATGTTCTCTCAACACAGGGGTTATACGAAGAGTCTGAGTCTCTTTACTCTTGGGACGTAAGTGATCTCTCTCAAGAGGAAAAAGATAAAGAGGGAATTACGAAAGAGCTTTGCTCAGAAGATGATGTCAGAGCTTTTCTCCTGAGCCTTGGCCTAACAGAAAGGGTTTTTAAAGATGATTAAGTACGAAGTTCATGTTTATCCCGATGGAGATAAGTATTGGTGCTTCAATGGAAAGTATCACCGAGAAGATGGTCCCGCCATTGAGTATACCAATGGAACCAAGCTTTGGTATCTCAATGGAGAGCTTCATCGAGAAGATGGTCCCGCTGTTGAGTGGGCCAATGGAGCCAAAGAGTGGTTCCTCAATGGAGAGCGACACAGAGAAGATGGTTCCGCTGTTGAGTGGCACAATGGAACTAAGAAGTGGTACCTCAATGGAAAGCTTCATCGAGAAGATGGTCCCGCTTATGAGGGCTTTGATGGTCTCAAAGAGTGGCATCTCAATGGAGAGAAAATGACCGAAGCAGAGTTTCATGCAAAGCAGAATAGCTGCGAAGGCAAGGTCGTTGAAATCGATGGAAAGAAGTACCGCCTTTCAGCGGTTTAAAGGACCCAAAAGAATGGGAGCCAAACTAACGCAAGATAGGCCGACCTCTTTAAAATGTAATATAGTCCGGCCCTGCACTATATTTATGCAGAAGCGGCAGGGTCTCAAGCCTCTTTTTACTTTTGCAGAAACAAGAAGCAATGAATTCTGACGACAACTTTATCTACGCTCTTCTTCGCGAGCATCTTCCGGCTGCGTATCCCCCTCTTGAGAAGATTTCGAAGGAGCTTGAGCATCCGGGCGACTTGCCCAAGAGTCCTGTAAAAACTGAAACTATCTCTTTTTGCGTTGATGCAAATACAGATTTCGCCTCTATCGCAGAGCATCTACAGAGCATTATTCTCAAGGGAAGTCGAAAGACTTCTTTCTCCCTTGAAAGAAAAGTAATCGGAACAGAGATTATGCATGATAAGTGGACCGACGAGCAGTATGAAGCTCTTATTTATGGGGACGTTATCTCGATTAAGTTTTCTGCAACTGTAGAGACCCCGAACCTCTCTGAGAAAATTCGAGAGCATGAGGCAGCCGTAAAGAATTGGAAGGCAAGGATTGAGGCTCGCAGAGAGCGAAAGGCTCTCATTGAAAAGCAGAAGAGGCAAAACAACGAGCTAATTCACGCTGCGCGAAAGAAAGACATTGCTCTTTGGAGGCTAGCTGGGAAAAGCATTAATGGCAAGCTGAAGCCTGACTTCAAAGCCGCTATTCGCAACAAACTTCTTGAGCAAATCGCAGCCCTTGATGCTTCGGAATCCTCCAAGATTCTTTAAAGATAAATCTTAGCAAGATTACTGTCAAATAAGAGGGCAAAGATGATTAAGGCAAAGCCTATCTGCGAAACTTATTCCAATGGAAATAAGTATTGGTACCTCAATGGAAAGTATCACCGAGAAGATGGTCCTGCTATTGAGTGTGCCAATGGAAATAAGAATTGGTTCCTCAATGGAAAGCTTCACCGAGAAGATGGTCCCGCTTACGAGGGTGCCGATGGATACAAGGAGTGGTTCCTCAATGGAGAGTCATTCTCCAAAGAGGAATGGTTTGAGCAGCTAACCGAAGAGCAGCAGGAGAAGGTGCTTTTTAGCTCAGAAGTTATGGTTTAGGAAAATGTTAAAGCCTATCTGTAAAACTGATTCCGATGGAACTAAGCGTTGGTATCTCAATGGAAAACTTCATCGAGAAGACGGTCCCGCTGTTGAGCATACCGATGGAGCCAAGTATTGGTACCTCAATGGAAAGTGTCACCGAGAAGACGGTCCCGCTTATGAGAGTTCCGATGGAGCTAAGCATTGGTACCTCAATGGAAAGTATCACCGAGAAGATGGCCCCGCTTATGAACGTGCCGATGGAACCAAGTGTTGGTTCCTCAATGGAAAGTATCACCGAGAAGGTGGTCCCGCTGTCGAGTATTCCGATGGAACTAAGTATTGGTTTCTCAATGGGAAGTATCACCGAGAAGATGGTCCCGCTATTGAGTATCCCGATGGAACTAATGAGTGGCACCTTAATGACAAGGAGCTTTCCAAAGAAGAATGGTTTGAGCGGCTAACCAAAGAGCAGCAAGAGAAGATTCTATTTAACTCAGAAGTTATGGGTTAAGTACAATGTCAAAGCCTATCTGTAAAACTTATTCCAATGGAGATAAGGAGTGGTATCTCAATGGAAAGCTTCATCGAGAAGATGGTCCCGCTGTTGAGTATGCCAATGGAGATAAGTATTGGTATCTCAATGGAAAGTATCACCGAGAAGATGGCCCCGCTTATGAACGTGCCGATGGAACCAAGTGTTGGTTCCTCAATGGAAAGTATCACCGAGAAGATGGTCCCGCTTATGAGAAGCCCAATGCAACCAAAGAGTGGTCTCTCAACGGAAAGCTTCACCGAGAAGATGGTCCCGCTATTGAGTATGCCAATGGAGATAAGCATTGGTACCTTAATGACAAGGAGCTTTCCAAAGAAGAATGGTTTGAGCGGCTAGCCGAAGAACAGCAGGAGAAGCTTCTGTTTAACTCAGAAGTTATGGTTTAGGAAAATGTCAAAGCCTATCTGCGAAACTTATTCCAATGGAAATAAGTATTGGTACCTCAATGGAAAATATCACCGAGAAGATGGTCCTGCTATTGAGTGTGCCAATGGAGATAAGGAGTGGTACCTCAATGGAAAGCTGCACCGAGAAGATGGTCCCGCTGTTGAGTATGCCAGTGGGGCCAAAGAGTGGTACCTCAATGGAAGGCTTCACCGAGAAGATGGTCCCGCTGTTGAGCATACCGATGGAGCCAAGTATTGGTACCTCAATGGAAAGCTTCACCGAGAAGATGGTCCCGCTTATGAGGGTTCCAATGGAACCAAAGAGTGGTGGCTCAATGGAAAGCTTCACCGTGAAGATGGTCCCGCTATTGAGTGGGCCAATGGAAATAAGCATTGGTCTCTCAATGGAAAGTATCACCGAGAAGATGGTCCCGCTGTTGAGTATGCTAATGGAAACAAGGCTTGGTATCTCAATGGAAAGCCTTTCTCCAAAGAAGGATGGTTTGAACAGCTAACCGAAGAGCAGCAGGAGAAGCTTCTGTTTAACTCAGAGATTATGGTTTAAGTGCAATGACAAAACCTATCTGTAAAACTGATTCCGATGGAACTAAGAGGTGGCGTCTCAATGGAAAGCTTCACCGAGAAGATGGTCCCGCTATTGAGTATCCTGATGGAGCCAAAGAATGGTTCCTCAATGGAAAGTATCACCGAGAAGATGGTCCTGCTGTTGAGTGTTCCAACGGAACCAAAGAGTGGCTTCTCAATGGAGAGCTTCATCGAGAAGATGGTCCCGCTGCTGAGTATAACAATGGAACCAAGAGGTGGTACCTCAATGGAAAGCTTCACCGAGAAGGGGGTCCCGCTATTGTTCATTCCAATGGAACCAAGAAGTGGCTCCTCAATGGAGAGTATCACCGAGAAGATGGTCCCGCTTATGAGGGTTCCAATGGAACTAAGTATTGGTTCCTCAATGGAAAGCTTCACCGAGAAGATGGTCCCGCTGTTGAGTATGCCAGTGGAGCCAAAGAGTGGTTCCTCAATGGAGAGTATCACCGAGAAGATGGCCCCGCTGTTGAGTGGCACAATGGAACCAAGTGTTGGTTCCTCAATGGAAAGTATCACCGAGAAGATGGCCCCGCTTATGACGAACCCAATACAGTCAAAGAGTGGTCTCTCAACGGAAATCTTCACCGAGAAGATGGTCCCGCTATTGAGTATGCCAATGGAGATAAGCATTGGTGCCTTAATGACAAGGAGCTTTCCAAAGAGGAATGGTTTGAGCAGCTAACCGAAGAACAGCAGGAGAAGCTTCTGTTTAACTCAGAGATTATGGTCTAGGAAAATGTCAAAACCTATCTGTAAAACTGATTCCGATGGAACTAAGCGTTGGCTCCTCAACGGAAAGCTACATCGAGAAGATGGTCCCGCTGTTGAGTATGCCGATGGAGCCAAGCATTGGTTTCTCAATGGAAGGCGACACCGAAAGGATGGTCCCGCTATTGAGTATCCCAATGGAGATAAGTATTGGCATCTTAAGGGAAAGCTTCATCGAGAAGATGGTCCTGCTATTGAGGATACCGACGGATATAAGGAGTGGTACCTTAATGGTAAGCCTTCCTCCAAAGAAGAATGGTTTGAGCGGCTAACCGAAGAGCAGCAGGAGAAGGCGCTCTTCATTTCAGAGGTTATGGTCTAGGAAAATGACAAAGCCTATCTACGAAACTGATTTATATGGAACTAAGTATTGGTTCCTCAATGGAAAGCTTCACCGAGAAGATGGTCCCGCTGTTGAGAATTCATATGGATATAAGAAGTGGCTCCTCAATGGAGAGCCTCACCGAGAAGATGGTCCCGCTGTTGAGTATGCCGATGGAAATAAGTTTTGGTACCTCAATGGAAAGCGACACCGAGAAGATGGTCCTGCTATTGAGTATGCCAATGGAAATAAGGGATGGTACCTCAATGGAGAGCTTCACCGAGAAGATGGTCCCGCTGCTGAGTATAACAATGGAACTAAGTATTGGTATCTCAATGGAAAGATCCACCGTGAAGATGGTCCCGCTGCTGAGTGGTCCGATGGAACTAAGAAGTGGTTCCTCAATGGAGAGTCATTCTCCAAAGAGGAATGGTTTGAGCAGCTAACCGAAGAGCAGCAGGAGAAGGTGCTTTTTAACTCAGAGGTTATGGTTTAAGAGAAATGACAAAGGCTATCTGCAAAACCTGTCCCGATGGAACTAAGCGTTGGTTCCTTAATGAAGAGGAATTAACCGAAGCAGAGTTTCTTTCGGCGGTTTAGCCAAAACTCTCTCACAACAAAGCAAGCAGGAGGAAAGTGAATGCGCCCCGAAGAAGTCCCAATTTACCTAAGCTTCTTGTTTGCGTTTATCATAATCGGATGGGTCGCTCTTATTTTAATTATGACTTTCATTGTTTGAAGAAGAGCTTGTTGGAGAGGTTCTCTTTGGAATATCTACCGCATTCAGTTGATCATTATCCAGCTCCCAATGACAGTTGCGGCAGAGAATCAAAATGTTTTCGGGGCTGTTAATTTCGCCAAGAAGCGCGGAGTCTGGGAATGATGTTATCGCTTTGATGTGGCAGAACTCTATATGTTTTGAGTAACCGCAATTTTGGCATGGGTGAGACTTTAGTTCCTTATTCCAAGAGCGTGCGAAGTTCCTGACATAAGAGTTTTCCCAAGATGGATGTTTGTTCTGGATGGATGCGTTGAGCTGAAAGGAGCCAATAGACTCTTTCCTTATAGAGCCCAGGTATTCTTCTCGCTTTAAAGCACAGTCTTTGCATATTTTCTTTGACCGATGAGAGCTTGTTTTGATGGAATAGGTCTTAGAACATCGGTTGCAGCTTCGTTGTTTAGGAGGATTCCTTTGCCTGCCACGATTATTCATCGTAGTAGCACACGAACGAGAGCAATAGTGCTTTCCGGATTTTGAACGATTTATTGCTGAATTGCTTTTCTCGAAAGAATTTTGACATTGGTTGCATTTGATTAGCATAATGTTTCCTGTAGTAATATGGTTAAGTACCCGTAGCTCAGTTGGATAGAGCACAAAACTTCTAATTTTGGGGTCCCTGGTTCGAGCCCAGGCGGGTATGCCATACTACACTTAAATAATAGAAACCGAACCTGTAACTTATAAATAGTTGCTGCTTACCCTTCCAATGTCACTATTTTTGGTCCTCGTTCGAATCGAGGTAGACCTGCCAATTTCGTTATTAAAGAGAAAAGCAATAATGCTAAAATTTATAGATATATTATTGCTATTTAAGCGTAAGAAAAAGCCTATCTGCAAAACTAATTCCAATGGAGCCAAAGAGTGGTATCTCAATGGAAAGCTTCACCGAGAAGATGGTCCCGCTGTTGAGAATTCATATGGATATAAGAAGTGGCTCCTCAATGGAGAGCCTCACCGAGAAGATGGTCCCGCTATTGAGTATCCCGATGGAGCCAAAGAATGGTTCCTCAATGGAAAGTATCACCGAGAAGATGGCCCCGCTTATGAGGGTTCCAATGGAACCAAAGAGTGGTGGCTCAATGGAAAGCTTCACCGAGAAGATGGTCCCGCTATTGAGCGTGCCAATGGAACTAAGACTTGGTACCTCAATGGAGAGCTTCATCGAGAAGATGGTCCCGCTATTGAGCGTGCCAATGGAACTAAGCATTGGTACCTCAATGGAGAGCTTCATCGAGAAGATGGTCCCGCTTATGATGGTTCCGATGGAGCTAAAGAGTGGTGGCTCAATGATAAGTCATTCTCTAAAGAGGAATGGTTTGAGCAGCTAACCGAAGAACAGCAGGAGAAGCTTCTGTTTAGCTCAGAAGTTATGGGTTAGCCTAATAGGATATGGATATTACTTTTCTTCCGATGCGCTGAAGAAAGCATATATAAAAATTTTTATTGATAAAAGGGCTTGCGCAACTATTCATATTATAGAAATAACATAGAGAGGTGACCGAGAGGCCGATGGTGCTCGCCTGGAAAGCGAGTGTAGGGAAACCTACCGAGGGTTCGAATCCCTCCTTCTCTGAGCGAACAAATCTGATCGCTTCCACGCAGCGTTCGCTGGAAACGGGTAATGCCGGCTAGGAATCAGATGACTTTAAGATTAAAAAATAATTCTTTTAAAAACTTTATCAAAAAGCTTTTTTCAAGTCGTGAGAGAACTATGTACCTTACAACAAAATTTTACTTTAAAGGTCCCATTTGCAACTGTCTAGAGGCTAATATGGCTTGGAAAATAGACACAAGGCAGAATGTTACATTTTTCTGTAAAACATGTAATGTTTCTTTGGTCATACCCGCAGAGCAGTGGTCGGCTAACTTTATCCTTGAAACGCCTTATCCGGGCAAGATGCCCGCTGAGAAGAAGGCTTCCAAAGAAAAGAGAGGTCTTCCGCCTGGAGTAACAGTTATTCTAGGCGGAAAAGGCGACTAAGCTTTTGTGAAAACTTTAATTCTTTAAAAAGAAATTTTTTCTGGACAGTTGTGTTGTCCAGATTATTATTTGAAAATAATAGATTTAAGTTTAAGTGGAAATTTCTCCATTTAAGCTTATTAACTCTAAGCTAAGGAGCTTTCAATGTCTGATGCAAAAACACATGTAAATGTCGGAACCATTGGTCACGTTGACCATGGAAAGACAACTCTAACGGCCGCAATTACTGCCGTACAAGCCTCAAGGGTAGGCGGAGCCGCCGTAGCCTTTGAAAACATCGATAAGGCTCCAGAGGAGCGCGAGAGAGGTATTACGATTAGCACCTCTCATGTAGAGTATGAGACTGATAATCGTCATTATGCTCATATCGATTGTCCTGGCCACGCTGATTATATTAAGAATATGATTACTGGCGCTGCTCAAATGGATGGAGCGATTCTTCTTGTTGATGGATCTCAGGGACCTCAGAAACAAACTCTTGAACACATCCTTCTTGCTCAGCAAGTTGGAGTGAAATATATGGTCGTCTTCATCAATAAGGTTGATGCCTGCGATGACGAAGAACTTCTAGAGCTTGTAGAGATGGAGATCACAGAACAGCTTGAAGACCGAGGATATACAAATACTCCCATTGTTCGTGGCTCTGCTTTGCTTGCGCTAAATGCTGTCACGGGAGGCTCTCCTGACTCTGACGATACAAAGTGTATTGATCAACTTATGGAAGCTTTGGATTCACATATTCCTGATCCAGTGCGAGACCTTGCGGGACCATTTATGATGCCTATTGAGGACGTCTTTACTATTACTGGCCGAGGAACCGTGGTAACAGGGCGCGTTGACCGTGGTTCAGTTACTTCCGGAGAAGAGGTAGAGATCGTGGGGCTTACCAGTGGTGACGACCTAAGAAAGGTTGTAGTTACCGGAACTCAAGCTTTCCGTCGTGATATTCCTGCGGCAGAAGCAGGAATGAATGTGGGTATTCTTCTTCGTGGCGTTAAGCGTGATGAGGTTCAGAGAGGACAAGTTCTCGCAAAGCCAAATAGCATTAAGCCCCATGGCAATGGCACTGCAGAGTTTTATGCTCTAACGACAGAAGAGGGTGGCCGAAATAAGCCTTTCGTTTCTGGGTATAAACCTCAGTTCTTCTTCGGAACAACTGATGTAACTGGAACAATTACAGTCCAGTCAGAAACTGGACAGGTTGCTCCCGGTGATCGTTCTACGATTTCTTTTAATCTGATGAAAGCCGTAGGCGTAGAGGCCGGAATGCGCTTTGCAGTCAGAGAGGGAAGTCGAACGGTTGGCGCTGGAGTGGTTATTTCCGTAGAGTAAAATGATGGCGGGAGAGCTTAGGCTCTCCCGCCCCTGGAGGTTTCGATGCAATATACATTTAGAATTCCAATTGGCGACTGGTCAGATGATGGACATGGAAAGTGCGACTGGTTCACGATTATTTCCAATAAACCCGTAGAAGAAGTTCGCGAAATCCACTTTCAAAGCAAAGAAGTTTTTGACGTTGAGAGAGTCTGCTCTGATTATGAAGAAAACACTTTTCATGGCAGTCGCCCGGAGTGGGCAGAAGAGTTTTTCGATAAGGGCGGATATCTTATCGAAGGAACTGAGGGCTTATGTCAGCTTTGGATTTGCACTCTGATGAAGACTGATCTAACCCTTAGTCTTTCAATTTCAAGAGACATGCCAATGCTACCTTTTTATGGGAGAGATAAAGAAAGAAGGCACATTCCACATGTTGGCTATGGACTCTTCTGGTAATGACAAAAGTTTATAAGATTCGGAATAAAACAACTGGTCTGTTTTCTGACGGAGGAACCTATCCTCAGTGGAAGAAAAATGGAAAAGCTTATCGTTCAAAAGCCGCCATTACAAACTGGTTAAACAAATCTACTTTTTCAGGCAGCAAACATCGCTTTGCAGATTGTGAAATTGTAGAATATTCATTGATTATTACTGATATATTTGACTTGGGCCTCTGAGCGAGGAAACTCTTGAGGTCTTCCCGGCTACATAATTTGTAATATGCTTCTGCCCTGTACTATATCAAGTTGAGCGGAGGCGCCGGACATACGGCTAACCTTACTGCTTGAATGACACGGGCTCATGGTGAAAGGGATATCATAGGGGCCTCCTAAGCCTTTGTTCCTGGTTCGAATCCGGGTGAGCCTGCCATTCAGCATCTTCATAAGATGCAATCCTCGATAGCTTCTATCGACCATTATTTTGTAATAGCCCTCGCAATATGCAGGGCAGCTAAGTTGACTCGAAAGAACCTAGCAGCTAGGCTGGCCCTTTCTGCGGCCAATATATTTCAGCGAAAAACCTAGTAGACCTCGACGCTTATAGCGGCTTGGACTATCGCTATGCAGAGCGAAGTCGGGGCAAGAACATTAATGAAAAGGCCTACCCTAAAAACGCATCCTAATGGAACCAAAGAGTGGTCTATTGGAGGAAGGCTTCATCGAGAAGATGGTCCCGCTATTGAATATTCCAATGGAGCCAAAGCCTGGTATCTACATGAAGAATGTCACCGAGAAGATGGTCCCGCTGTTGAGTATGCCAGTGGAGACAAAGAGTGGTTCCTCAATGGAAAGCTTCACCGAGAAGATGGTCCCGCTGTTGAGCGTGCCGATGGAACCAAGAGGTGGTATCTCAATGATAAGCGTTTCTCCAAAGGGGAATGGTTTGAACAGCTAACCGAAGAGCAGCAGGAGAGGGTTCTGTTTAACTCAGAAGTTATGGTCTAGGAGCATAAGATGAATTATAGGATTAAAGCACATATCCCCCCTTCAATTGAGTGGAAAGTAGTTTCATATCATAGATGGATGTGGCTGGCAAAGTTAGAGGCTTGGAGGCTAACTCACTGCAATTCTCTAGCAGGTGTAATTATTGAGGTTAAAAACTAAGATGGCTGACAGCAAATCCGAAGAAGACGAACTTAATAGACTTCGCAGAAAGTTTCGGGAATTTTCCGACTCTATTCGCAATGCCGCAGGTTGCCATGCAAGCATGGGTGCGCTCCCTTCTCTTCTTA
>Ga0208298_1000335_pt1 | contig 21067 bp, 29 predicted proteins | sample 14BtaG_FD_184088 | JGI IMG/M metagenome (GOLD analysis project Ga0208298, IMG submission 184088) | Marine viral communities from the Subarctic Pacific Ocean - 14B_ETSP_OMZ_AT15311_CsCl metaG (SPAdes) (version 2) | ecosystem: Environmental > Aquatic > Marine > Oceanic | place: Pacific Ocean... | reverse complement strand
CAATGGGTAGTATACATCACCACCAGCGATACCATTTTCCCATGATGAGGTAACTGAAGTAATATTGTAGACGTGTGTTAAGTCAGAGTAGTCTAAGTTACTTAGGTATGTTTCCTTAATAGCGTTTGTAAAGTCTACCGATTCGTTAACAAGCGTTATTGAATAGGTTGTGTCAGATTCTCCATCCGATACAACTTCGTTAAGTATAAGGTTACCTGTAAAGACTTCTGCACCTTGTTGTAACACCTGACATGGTATAGAGTTCTTGAATCCCTTTACCTCAGGCGAGTTTACATTGTATGCAGCGTCAAAGAATTTGTTATTAGTGTCTGAGCCAGGTAGGTCTATGTTTTGCGAGGCAACTCCGAAGACTGAACCAATCTCATTATTTTGGATTGCAGATACATCGACTCTGAATGGTATAGAATCAAAGGTATCAAGGTCGTATCGTACATCCTCATATGTTGCCCTAAGTACTAAGTTATTTCTATTCATACTATCTACCGAATCTTTGATTAGCTAATTTATATTCTACTGATAACTTATACATCTTCTGAGAAAGAGGGTTAGTCTTGTAAGTGTAATTGCTTGTAGTGATTACAATAGGTCTAAAGTCAGAACCATCTTGTATATACACCTCAGGCGACTCTATCAATTGTCTTAACCAATCTGCATCGTCTTGTAAAAGATAATCAGACTCAGCTCTTCTTGTCTCAGTGTAAGTTGTACTATATGTCTTACTACCACGTCTTGTCGTATCATATGCGATACCATTAGTTGAGGTAGAGTAGTTTACAAAGTTTTGTTCAAAGTTCTTACGTGTGATGTTGTCTATCTTAGTATCAGCTAATCCAAAGTTAACATAGTCATAAGCTCCGAGTTCGTTTAGGAAAGCAAATCGTGTACCATCATACCCACATCTACCTTGTTCCTTAGTATACATTCTTTTAGACCATACACCTTCATTGTTCTCTAACCCATCACTGGCTTGTTCATAGAATGAGATATTATAATATGCCCAATTACTATTTAGTGTATTACCAGCATCAGCAAAGTTTTGTGGACCTGCTGCAATGTGTATAAGTTTAGTACTATCAGTTTGTGATGCTGCTACATCAGCCCATAGTTGAGTAACTGCTGAAGTTCTTGGACCACCACCATTACCTGTTATGTTCTCCCAATCAAAGTTTTGGATTTGACTTCCTGCTTCGTTATATACATTTACTTGTATAGCGTATATATCATGTGCCTTAGTAGTAGAGTTATCAAAATTTCCGTTGTATACTGAAAGTGTAGCATATTCATCGTTCCTAATAGATTGTGTAAGTGGGGCATTAGTCAATGCATCTTGACGATTGAATGTACTATCTTGTAATACACCTGAGCCACTATAATAAGATGACGATGGGAAGTTCCAATCATCGTAATCATTTACACCATTGGTTAGATATAATTGTGAACCACTTATACCACTACTATAACCTACTGAAGAAGATACAGATGAGCCAGTCTCTTCGTATAATACTGTACTAATAGTTTTACCACTATATGTTGAGGTAGCCACTTTAGCTGTTTTAAAATATGTATCTACACCTACGTAGTCCCTTGTGATTTGTCCAATATTAAAAACACCTTTGTTTGAAGGATTAGGTTGTTGTTTAATGGTCAAGGTATCAGTGCCATCAGACACCTCCATCACAAATTGGAATTGAGGGCTATTGGTATTGTTTGACGTTACTACATATAGTAAGTCTCCGTTAGCCTGATTAGGTGTTGTTGGTTCTTGTTGAATTGTTATTGCCATACTACTTACTCAAATCTATCATTGAGAGTCCTTGAAAGAACTCGGTTACGTCATCTACTCCAGCTTCCTCTAAGGCATCCACGAAATCGGGTGTTACTTGGTCAATGGAGTTTTGTATATAATTGGTAGGATTTAAACCTATTCGTCTTTGTCTAAACTGATAGTTAGTACCATTCAGTGGGGGTGGGTTGATACCAGCTGGAACTGTAATAGAAGTATTAGCTTGTGTACCACCTACACCATACGATTGGAAAGGACCATAGTACTCACCAAAGATTTGCATATTCAGTTTACCACCATTCTCACTAACGGACGCTCTATAAGAGTTCTTTAGTCTACCCGTAGCGACAGGTGCATTAGCTGCAAATCTTTGAGCGTACTTATCAGCGTACTCAAGTGTTACATTTTTTATTCTATCTAAGTTAGCCAACCTATGCCTCCGTTGGGATATTACATATGGTAATGCCTGATGAATCAGTTACGATACTCATATTACCTAACCATCCGTATAATCTATCTTGGAATGCTTCTGCTACGGGAACAATACCACTCATACTAATCTCGTACTCTTGTTGTTCTGCTCCATCTCTCCAATAGGTGTATACATCATATAAGGTACGTTCGCAATCTGACATCGTTTGTACATCAGTACTTTTATCTAACTTAGGTACATCAAGTATGTATACCTCAAAGTTAAGAGTACGTTGTCCGTAAGGTGCAATACCTGGCGATGCCAATGGACGTACATACATAAGTGGATAAGGTTGGTTGATGGTATCGTTAAGTTTGTCTAACCCACCATGACCGAATGACTGTATGAATGTATGATACTCAGAGGCTCTTTGCCATTTATCTAATATCTCTTTATATGTCTTCATTATTTATTCCTCATCATTTCTAAGCGTTGTTGTCTAGCTTCTTCTTGTTGTATATCTAATTCCATTGCCATCCACTGAAACATAAACCCTACATTGACTCTAAACATATTATCATCACCTGTTATATCTAAGATTCTTCTTGTGTCCAAGTTTCGTAATATGTAGAGCCATCCGAAGAATCCAGCGATTGAAGGGCCTGATTTATCTGACTCGTCATCAGCTTCTTCATCTCCTCCGTTGTCGTTGGGGAAGATTGAAGTAAATCTCTTTGTAAATGAAGTCCGAATTGCAAAAAAAAACTCAATGCTCCAAGTGCATATTCTATTGGTAAATCTTGGAATATATCAGTTCTCCATTCTCTTGTTTCAGTATCGTACTCTTCTAAGTCATATAGCTTAAACAAGTCATCTGACTTACCTACAAGACGTTTAATGTACGATGTAGCCTTCCATATCCTATCATCAAACTTATGCTTTGTAATAGGTCTATATAGGATAGCTAGAATCTCTTCTATGTTTTCCATAGGGTCTTCTAACCTGCGGTCCAAATCCATCCATTCTCCAAGTGTCATCTTTGAGATAGGCTGAAATCCATATTGGATGCCTTTAAACTCAAACACAGGATAGAACTCTGAACCTACATCTTGGAACAATCCAGCAATACCTTTGAATACTTTTACCATATCGGTAACTTTCCAAGTTAGCACTTCCTCTTCGGTATGTTCTGTCGTAGCTACTACTGTCTGAACAATCTTACCTAACTCATCTAAGTGCTCATACTCAGTCATTGACTTATAATGTCTAACTGAGAAATACTCGGGGAGCTCGACTTTTATTCTTGCCATAATGTTCTTCCTTTATATATAATATGTTTTCTTACCAATATTGAACGTATAAACAAAAAAACCCCCAACAGGCTTATCGGATGGCCTGAAGAGGGTTTTCGTATATAGTATCAGTAGGACTTTATCGATTAATCAAAAATGGCTATCATGGAAAAATAAATCAAATTGATGTGCCTATTGGTACTATACTATAATATAAATAACTAATTAAGTTGATTCAAGAGTGGGAAGAGAGGAAAGTAAATTGTTATATAAGTTATTAATTTATAAAAAAGCTCTCTATCCCACCTTCGCTTGAAACAATATACCTTAATATACGAACTTTATTTCATATATCCAAATGTTTTTTCATTTATATTTTATGCTTCCTTACTCTCGTTCACCTTACGTAGGTAGTAGTTACTCTCATTGAGTGAACGCGTGGTTTCATTGAGTGAACGTTACCCACCCCCTCACCGAAGAAGAGAGAGGGCTGAGTTATGTTTCTAGCCATTGAAGTTCATCGTCATTATTGTAGAAATGAAACCTACCTGACATATCTAAACTTGTCTTTTGGTACATAGTTTCCATAAAGTACTCTACACTTAGGTAATCCCTTGTATAGATAGTCATATGACCCCATGCATTGGCTTCATCTAACTTATCGTCTTTATAATCTTTTACAAAGTCTAACTGAACACTATCTACGGACTTACCATCCTTCTTCAATTGACTAACTACTTCTTTTGCTATGTCTACACTTATCTCTTGTGCACATAGTCCATAATGTAATTTATTCATATATTACTTTTACTATCTTATAAATTAGGTAAATACCGAAGAGTGCCATCACGACACTCACTCGGTTTGCTGGTTGTGAAAGATACTCTATCATTACACGTATCGGTATTTAGTTGATATCAAATCACATATAAGGTCATCTTCACCCATTTTTTTAAATATTGAAGGGTGTCCATGTTGTTCATGTTCCCATTCCCATTTTACAGTGTAGTGATGTACTCCATCTACATCCCATGGTCCTTGCATTACTGTTCCCTTACGAATAGCCTCATCAAACTTTAGTTGTGTGATGGTGTCGTTTACTTTGAATCTTCCGTTTACTTTACTCATTTGTTATTTGTTATTAATTATTACTCTACTAATGTAAGGAATAAATTTGATACTTCCAAATTTTTCTACACATTTTTTGTAATTTATAATGATTCTAAATAAGAAAGTTTTCCTTTACTGACCAATCCATTGACATATTCTTTCTCTTCATCCCAACCATGCCTTTTATCAGGACTATCACCTCTACATTTATTACCCCAATAATGATGAGTCTTTCCAAAATCAAAACCTACTATTGTCACGTGTCCGTATTGTTCTATGAAGTGTTCTATTGCTAGAAAACCAGTAGTTGATTTCCAATCATAGACATTCTCTTTTATGATATAGTCAAAGTTACTATGCTCTCTCTTATATTGTTTTAGTTTAGGAATCCCCTTCTCACTATGTGTTAGTACTAAACACTTAATATTCTTATGAGTATTGAATATATCATTTCTATTGTTCTTATAGTAATCTTCTCTCCACGAAAGTTTATTGTTTAATATCCAAGTAGTACATTTAGTTCCTACGATGTCCTCAAAGCCTTTTATTTGGAATCTATTGATTCTTACTACTTCATAGTATGAATCTATCTTAGAGCCCATCAAATCGGACATCTGAGCGTTACCTACAATTATACACGACTTATCTTTTTCCATTTGCAATCATTGATACATAAGGTTGACTAAGTTTAAGGTTGTCACATATGAATTTACGTGTGTATCCTCTCTCTAACCATATCTTAGCTATTTGTTTCCTCTCACTTCTACCACGTCTATCCCAAGCCTTCTTCATATTGTCTTGTACTGACAATAGTTGTAGGTTACTAAGTTTGTTGTTGGTCTTATTATGGTCGATGTGGTCTACCTGCATATGAGATGGTATAGGACCTACAAATGTCTGATACACTAATCTATGTACTAATAGTTGTTTTGGCGTATTAGGATTGTTGTATAGACTTACAGCGTGATAGCTTACTTGTGATACCTTACGTGGTTTAAGTATCTTCCATGTGTTTCCGCGTCTTGATGTGTATACTACTCCATTAGTATCTATTTCATACCCATCATAGTTTTCAATTGGTTTTCTTTTGTATTCCATTTTTATTCCTTGTGTTGTTAACATTGTTATTATATATATGTTACACCAACGTAAAACGTTAAGTTTATTGAAAATTGAGTATTTATACGCATAAAAAACCCCAAGCTTGTGGGAAACTTGGGGTCTTAATTTAGGAGTTCATCAACATGAATAGTTATTATTAATGTTAATTACATATAAATAGTCTTAATTAAATGGTTACCCATTGTTGTTCATTGATATATGAATCTCTTAAATCTTTTGTTGGTATTGGGTGTAACTCTTCTGCTGAAATGTCTAAGTCAACTAAATCTTTCTTTACAAATACTAAGTTACGTTCGGTCTTATATACTAAAGAGTAACCTTTCTTTTTACCTAGCTTCTTCATAGCGCTTATAGATGCCCCATAGTACAAACATTTACTATTTCTCCAAGAGAAGTGGTCTTCATCGTAATGCATAACCTTAGACTCCTCGTATGGAAGTGTAGGGTTATATTCAATCAGTACTACATTAGGTTCGTACTCTAACTTATCCCATATCCAATAATCTTGCCCATCAACATCAATTACTACTACATCTAATTGAGATGGTACATTGTATTTTTTAAAGATGTCATTTACATTGCTTGCAGTAATGGTTTCTATTTTAATTTGATGTCTGTACTTTTCATCACTTAGCTTTATCTTTCCTTTGTTTACTTCAAAATACAAACACTCGGTGTCATACTTATCGTAAAAATGTCTAATATTAGCAGTACCACCACCTTTTCTTACCTGACCTGAACCAAACTCTACACAATATTTTGGTGTGATATCAAGTTGATTAAATATAGAATCGATTACATTTGTTTCACCAAATTGTGAACCTAACTTATCTTTTTGTAATTGATTGTCTTTTAACTTTTGTAAATCCAACATTTATTTTTCGTTTATCTTAATGACGAGATGTTTATGCCCCCACCTCGTTTAGGGTTTGTTCTATTCCAATTAGCGATAGCAAGTGATAGTACACAATCATCATGGAAGCCTTGAGGGTGGGTATAACGTATCTTACCTGATGGTAACACCTCATACTCAAATATCTCTAGCTCTTCTGCAAGGGCTGGGAATAGATTAGGTGATGGTAACTCTAAGGTTGTATCTTGTATATCACCCATTAGTCTTCTAATGATATTCTCTTTAGTTTGATTAGTTTGGAAGAGTGGTGATGTTCTACTATATTTCTTCTTTATCATTTCAAAGATTGGGTCTCCAACGCCATTGACCTCTACAAGCAAATCTCTTACCTTATAGTGTCTACATACCTCAGCAACTTTATCTACTATCTGAGAGTACTCTATACGATTGTCTCTCCACATATATAAGACCCTACCAAGTTCGTCTATGATTGTAAGTACTGAGTAGTCACCTTTGTTACCAATATCTAAACCAGCGTATACCTTAGATTGATTTCTATCAGGCCACATCTCATTGATACATACCCTATCCAATCCTTGGAATACTGACCCTTCGTTATCTTGCCATTCAGCTAAGAACTCTTGTTTAAATATCTTAGGTGGTAATGTTCTCATTTGCTCTTCTATGAACTCTGACTTTACATAGGGACTATCCACCGAACTTCCGTGATACGACTTATGATTGCTATGGTCCTTTGACTTACCTAACATAAAAACATCGTAGAACCAATTCTTTCTCTTAGGTGTACCTGTAATGATACACTTCTTACCAGCTGCAGTTAGAGTAGGTAAGATAGATTGTTTCCAAGCTAAATCCTTACAATCTTGTGCCTCATCAATGAAAGCAAAGTTAATAGATAGACCACGAATGGTTTCGGGTCTTTCTGATGACTTAAAGTAGATTGTAGTACCATTGATTAGTTGTATAACGAAATCAGCCTTGTTAGCTGACTTAACTAATCCTGCAGGTTGTAATGCCTGATATATTTGTTGGAATACTTTGGTAGCCTGTGAGTATACTGGCGATACCCATAGTATACTACTATTATTATTGTTTAAACCAAAGTACATCAGCAGGTTGATAGACATTAAGGTCTTGCCGAATTGTCTACCTACTACGATGCTATGATAGAACTCCGTACCATTTAGTACAGAGTCTATAATCTCCTTTTGTTTAGGATGTGGTTTGAAGCCGCGTACTTGCATTATTCTAACTCACTTATCAAGTCTAAGATAGTATATGCTTTATCTCTATCTTCCTTGTGTTTTAGTTTTTCTTTTTTAGACTTACCTCTAAGAATAGATTCTTTTAACTTTGTATTTGCTTCTTCACCACTAATCTCTACTGAATTACCAAAGTCATCTACAATCTGAGGAACACCTTGGATAGTTTCTGATATCACATCATCGCCATATTCATCAAAGTCTCTTTTAGCTGCTACTGCTTTCTCTACTCTTTGGATTTCTCTTCTTTCTTTCAGTAAATCTTTCTGAAGGTAGAAGTGGGTCTTACCATTATCATCTAACAACTTAAAACACTTTCTACCACTTCTATCGGTAGTGTGCCATAGAATAGCACCATTGTCAATGTTCATACAAGTTCCATCTTCAAGAACTAACCATTTGTCTGCTTTTACTAACATACTGTATACTTTTAGGTTTATTACTCAAATAATATACGATTAATTCCTGACAATACCAAATAAAAATGTTATTTAGAATGATTTTAAGTACTTCTACTCATCAAAGTCAAAGCGTATATCTACCTCTTGCTTGATTTCTTGCTTCTCAGTATACATACCCATAATCTTATGTTTCTCTTTCAGTATGTTAACCTGAGAGTTAAAGTCGTATCCACTCTTAGATGCTTCCTCATATAAGTCATCTAACCTTGATACTGCTTGTATAAGGTTTACCTCAGCGTCTTTAGCGAACTGAGCACGTAGTTCATCCCATGCCATTGTCCATAACATCTCAGCTCTACGAGTTGTTATATCATAAGCATCAGTAGCATATGCTACCCAATCCTTATGTCTAATATTCTTCTTGGCTATCTGCTTCATACAATCAGATACCATAGCCTTCTTTCTTGCGTCTGTATTTCCTGCTTTACGACCCATAATTATTCCTTATCCATTCTTTTAAAGGTTTAGACCCATTTGCTATCCTTATATTTTTATGACATTCATATGGTAATTTTTTATAATCAAGGTCTATATCCCAAGTTTCTTTAACTAACTTAGTAAGTGATACTGCACCTTTCTTTATATTACCACATATAGCGTTACCCTGTAATGCTAACTTCTTAAATGCCCTCTTCTTCAAGTTTACGTGTCTGCCAAGTGATGTGAATGCATAAGTCGTATCATCCTTAAATATTTCAAACACCTCACCATCTAATAGGTTTTCAACTAACCATTCGATTGACTCGTCATAGAAAGCTGTTTCCTCCTCATTATCCTCATCATTACCTTTGTACTTCAAAGGTTGATTCTCGAACATATAATCCCAAATGTCTTGACCGCTATTATGAACTAGCTGAGTCCTTGTTAGGTTTAGTCCCTTCATTCTTCTTAGTACTTTTTCTCTTACGAGTAGTTCTTTTCTTAGTTGTCTTAGGTTTAGTCATACCCTCAAGTTCAACCTTAACATTTGATGTTATTGGCATTGGAGTATCATCTAAATCCGCATAAAATCTTTCGATATGTCTTGTTACCTTGAAGTCCGTGTCACGGTCAAGGCACGTACAATCCTTCTCAGACCTTCTCATCTTAGGTTTAAGCAGTTCATTATATAACTGATAAGCAAGTGGTCTATTTATTTTAGAAGGACGTTTAACCTTCTCTTTCTTGAACTTTAATACAAGTTCGTTTAATCTTGATTTTTCCATATCTCTATGCTATAAATTAAATTATCAATCAAATATGCTGTAAAGGATGTTATAGCAGCAAGTATAGGGTTCTGAAAATAAATCAACCCCAACCAAAAACCCATACACTTGCTACATAAAAATGGTGTTGCCATCCATTGAGGTAACTTGTCAGTAAACCACATCTTTACTGATTGTATTGGTTCAAACCAATGTGTTACGAAGTTACATAGTATTGCTACGCCAAGTATCTCAATCATCATCTTCTACTTTATCAGAGCAACGATTACACTTACCTTTTTGAGTATCTTTATGTATATGATAATCAGTTCGTGTTTTAGTCACTTCACATTTCTTACAAAGTATCTTATCAGTCATTTTGCAACTCCTTTAAGTAGTTTAGAACCACTTTCTTTATGTATGCTTTGATAGGGTTCTTAAACCTAATCTTTACAATCATCAAGTAGGTTAAGTATCCTAACCCACCTAATACACATGCTCCACCTATGGATGCTAAATACATCATATATTCCACAATTCTTTTACCTTTTTAAATAGCTCTTCCTTTACTGGCGTAATGGTTTCGCTAATGTATTTCCTATTAACCTTGTACTCTCTACCGATTTCTGAAAATGATTTATTGTATATCAAGTGTTCAGTAGTTAAGGTACGTTGGTATACAGTATAATATAATTCAAGCTCTGACTTGATAAAGTTCACTATATCTTGACTGAAATCTATATGCTCATCATCAGTAGTCAAAGTGTTCTCATAGATGTCAGAAGTGTCGTGATTAAACTTTTTATACTTGTAATAAAACGGAGAGGTTCTAGATGCAAATTGTAATTTAGCAGAAGCCATAATCCAATTCTCTACCTTATTCTTTTTGATAAGGTCCTCTTGATATTCTTTTGGTTTAGTATATAAGGTAGTTAGTAAATCATTGAATAAATCATCAGAGTTCTGATGGTTCTTAGTCACTGCTTTCACCTTATTACGTAGGCTGTTATAGTTTTTTGTAATGTATTCGTCCATATTCATTTGTGTTCCCTTCAATAATAAGTATGTATTTCGGTAGACAAACGTTAGATTTAGGGCAAAAAAGAACCCTAACACCGATGAACACAAATATGGATGGAGTTAGGGTTCTAAACCAAAAGTTATAGGAGTCAATAATCAATCAAATCAATCGTCTCTATACTATATAATATAAGTCGTTTTTAAAGTTGGTTATAAACCAAAGTGTGCTTTCTCAGCATTGAAGTTTTGTAGACATTCTGATTCAGTAAGGTGTTTTGAATAAATACGATAAGAACCAAACTGAGCGTCAATAAAGTATTTTGCACTATTCACATATGGACCTGCCAAGTGAATGTCTGATGCTCTATCAATAGTTTGGATTGCTGAAGTACTGAAACTTGCTTCTTGTACACCATTTGCTGTGATGTAGCCAGTATCCGTTGAACCATCAATAGATAGGTTCATCAATATCCATTCATCATCATGGACTGTTGGTCCATTCAATGAACCTGCTTCATTACCACTATCATCTGCTAAGGCACAACCAAAGTCAAGTTCATCTCTCATCGCCATAACCAAATAGTTATTAGAATAGTTTGTTGTTCTATTACCGAATAATCCAGCATCACCAGCTGCAATGTCTTGTGCTCTAACCCACATTTCAATAGACCAAGAGGTTGAATCACCAAAGTTTGCTAAACGATAATTAGTGTCTATGCTTTTTTGCCAATCACTATTAGATGATACATAGAACCAGTTATTTGTTGCATCCCAAGTCAAACCATTGTTTGTAAGATTTCTACCATTACCACTTGCATCAGTAAGTGCACTTGACTCTGAACCACCTGCTGATGTTACATCCATCCATTGTTCGAGATTAGTGGTGATTACTCTATCCAAACCAAAGTGTGCTTTCTCAGCATTGAAGTTTTGTAGACATTCAGTTGCAGTATGTGCGGCTGAATAAAGTCTATATGAACCAAACTTAGCAGTAGTAAAGTTTCTACCACTTTTAAGGAAGTTACCATACAATGAGTAGTTCTCGTTACGACTTACACTAACAATAGTTGAACTATCAGCAGTATCAACTGCTACGCCATTTACAAACATAGTCATCGTGTTAGTAGACCCATCGTTTACTAAACTTACCATAATCCATTGATTTGGATATACACTTGGTGAGTTTGCAGCTGCTTCGTTACCACTGCTATCTGCCAGAGCAAAGTTGATATCACCTTGTGGGTTACCACCCATTGCAATCTCTAAGAAGTTATTATTATAAACACCACTACGATTGTGGATGAAACCTACATAGTTGTTGTTGTCAGTAGAAGTTAGATTTATCCAAGAGTCAAATGTAAAGTCAGTATTACCAGTCAAACTTGGTATACGATAGTTACTATCCAAACGTTTTGTCCAATCGCTATTCCCTGTTACATACCACCAACTATTTGTTCCATCCCAAGAAAGACCACTATTAGTAGCATTTCTACTATTACCACTACTATCTGCAAGTGCTGATGACTCAGTTCCACCTGCTCCAACTACATCTAACCATTGTTCTAGGTTATCGGTGATTATAGGGTCACCTCCGGCGACTGCTGCATAAAATCCTATTGGTGTAAACATATCTTATCCTTTTCTTTTTCTAAACCAATCGTATATACGAGTGACGTTTAGTACCAAACCTGTAATAAGTAATAATACAGTTAGTTCCCCTTGTATCTCCATAAGGTATGCGAATACTCCACCCATTGTGGTTGCGTTAGCTATTGTGTCTTTTGAATCCATACTATACCCTTTTAACCAATCTTATTCTTGCTTCATTTGAAGAAATACCGGCACTATCTGACCAAGTTCCATCACCAAACGCTAACATCTGACCTTTTGAGAGTTGAGCACCTGAAGTAGATGAGAAGTAACGACCACCATCACCACTTGTGTAAGTATACTTTATAACTTCACTATCATACACCTCTTGTAGTTCATTTTTAGCAGGCACATACCAACCAGTAGTTCCTTCATACAACGAACCAGTAACGTATAACTCTTCGTATGGGGCATACCCTACGTTAAATATACAGTTAGAACCCTCGGGGTTTGATGCATCATGTAGTGTTACCATATTAGCAAACCCATCAGTAAGAGAGGGTGCATTTACACCACAACCATCTACATTCACCCATGAATAAAGGTATGGAACAGAAACGCGAATTGTCAAATCGTTTTTAGCAACCACCATTGCACTTCCACCACCAAAAGACTTATAAACTATACCAAACCCAAGGTCTTGTCCTACTTCAAATCCGTTTATTAGAGCATTAGCTCCTAACATTGCTCTTTCTATCGTAGAACCACCAACACTTGGTGCTGCTGGTATAGGTGTATTTCCTTTGTAAAACGTAGCCATAGTTTATCCTTTATTATGAGAAGTCAGCAAGTGCAGCAGCGTATAGTGAACTACCATCTGAAACTGCAGTAATCACGTCAGTATTAGCTGATAGTGTTGGTTCAGTTCCACCTGCGAACTTCCAAGCAGTTCCGTAACCACTAATGTTAGCACCATTCGTTACAATCAATGTATAAGTAGTACCACTCTTTAAGTTTGTTGGATTAGCCAAGAACGTAGCACTTGATGCGTTTAATGTAGCGAAGTTACCATTATCAAAGTCAATAGATGATGTAGAACTAGCAATAGCACCTGCAAATGTAGGTGAGTTTATTTGTCCTTGTACTGTAAGATTACCTTGTACATCTAAATCGTTATACCATATGTTAGACGTACCATCAGATACAATGTAATACGTACTATCGTCTACACCAACAGCACTTTGACTCAACGCTGTATATTGGTTTTGTGTAAGTGTTACAATATGTTCTATAGCCGTAGAACTACTTGCGATTGCTGGGTGGATGTTATCTATCAACGAGCCAGTAGCAGAACCACTTGACACGTTTACAACATCTTCTGAACCTAATGTGATTGAACCACTTGTCTCTAAGTTAGCAACATACGTAGTGTAGTCTGCAGTACTCGTGAATGATTGTCTACCAATTACAACACTAAAGTTATGTGCTGATGTAGAACCTTGACCACCAATAACACCATTACGTTGACCTGTCGTTACGGCGTTTTGATAACCACCTAATATAAACGATGTATCACCACCACTCATGTTATTAGATGCCCCACCAAATATTGCTGAGTAATCCCCATTTGTAATATTACAATTTTCACCGGCACCTACAATAGCGTTATTCGTACCATTAGTGATACTATGGTTATACCCACCACCAATGAATCCGTTACCAACAGTTATGTCTGAGTAAGTAGCCCCAATTATTGTAGAGTAATCTCCACTAACTGAACCACCCTCAATACCCATATTGATTGCAGCTCTACCTGAACCAATAGTACCATTACTATTGAACATAAGGTTAGTAGAGTCGAGTCTGATAGTGTCACTACCATCGTACTTAAATTTACCACCAATGTCTATTTGATTAGTAGCCGTAGCCGATGTCCCACCACCGATAGCAATAGAGTTTTGTCCACTTGCATCAGCGTTTGCAGTAGTAAGAGAATCAGCCGACTTCATTGAGTCAGTACCAGTACCTGATACAAGACCACCTTGTGCTAATGTAGATTGTGTAGTACCATCTGCAAATGTCAACCCACCACTTGTAAGTTTTACAGCAGATGCTGATAGTGGAGTTGATATTGTTACATCAGTTCCATCATCAGTAATGTTTGAGTCTAATAATGTATGGTGTCCACCACCTTTTTGTAATTTATTTTTTGTAGGTAATACTTCACCACCTTTTGAACCGGTAGCACCTGTTAACAATACCCCACTCTTACCACTTTCTTCTACAAGAATCCAGTTATCGTTTAAACCATCCCATTCTAATGAAGCTGTAGCTGGAGTACCTGAGCCTGAGTCATATACTTTAATACCAGCGTATCTAGCTGCCGGTGTATCAGCATTTAGAATAAGAAACTCATCACCAATAATCTTAGCAGAACCAGTGATTTGTTTTAAGTAAGCAAATGAACCTGTTCCGTTTACTGCGATATCATTAAATGTCTGAGTGCCTGTAAATGAATTATCTACATTTGTCTTAGCGTAAGATGAAGTCTGAGACGTTAGAGATGTAATATTACTTGCGTTGGTAGATATATTACCTGTATTAGTAGATATATTACCTGCATTGGTAGATATATCAGATACGTTCGTAGCAATATTAGTCTTGTTCGTAGCAACATCAGCTGCGATAGATGCTGAAGTAGAAGTAAATGAACCACTAATATCACCAGCGATTTGTGCTGATGAGGATAGTATACCACTTGGAACGTTTGAGATACCATTGTAATCTACTTGTGACGAACCACTAACTAAACCATCTGGTTTGTTTGTAATCAACGGCCAATCAGCAGAACCCGAACCTGCTTCAATAGAATCGATTTGGGTTTGTAAGTCTGCTACCGATGCCGATGTTGATGTTGCAGTTGATGAAGTGTATGAGGTAAATGTTGGATTTGTAACATAGTCCAAACTATTTACTAAACTACCAGTCCCATCTACGAGGGCTGAACCTGATACTTGAACTAATTGTTCATAGGTATCTTTTATTTGTTGACTTGTTAAATTAAAGTTTGCCATTGTTATCCTCTATTGTGGTAAGTAGTCATATCTACTATCAATTACTTTTATACCCATTCTATTACACTCGTCAACATATTTATCACGTCTCATAACGAATGGTGTTTTAAATTGAGATTGTTGGTCAGGAAATATATCCATACCATTCTCAGTACCAAACTCAGGGAAAGACGAACTGTTATCGAGGAGATAATTTACTAATCTCTCACTATACCATTCAGCCTTATTCTCTACTGAAGTTCTTTTCTTATCATACAATGCTACATCAGCAGATGCGGCTTCTTGACCACCTTGTGGTACAAGTAGACCATTGTTTCTCGGTCTTAAATATATTGCTTCAAGAGCTTCGTAGTATGACCAATACAACAATGCATCTTGTACAAAACCCATAAGTGTTGAGTATACACCTGTAACTTGACCAGCGTTGACTTTTGATATCAAACTTTGGTATAACTCGTAACCCAACATTCTCTGAATATTAATGTCTTGTGCTTCTCTTACTGCGTTTTTCAGTAAGTCTGCGTCAAGAGCATTGTTTAAGTCTGAGAAGTTCTTGAGTTTGTTTTCTGATATGAACAATGTTGTTGTCATTATACTTTCCCTTCAGCTTTAGTTTCTAATATTTGGTCCTCTCCAGCATCCGATTCAACTGATGTTACTATATCAATCTCTTCTTCACCATCATCAAATAGTTTTGTTTGTTCTACACCTAATGTAGTATCAATACCATTTACTCTAAATATACTCTCAAACGTCTTTAAGATGTCTGATTGCATTGGATAGATAACAGTAGTCAAGTAGTGTGAGTAAGCGTCTAAGAGTTCGTCTTTACCACCTAATTGACCAGGCGTCTTAATACCTACTAACATAGGTGATGTGATTCGGTGACCTGTAAGAATCTTTTGTGTTACCATCTCATTTACTGTGGTGTAATAACCATCAGCACCATTCTGAGGTATAGGTACAATCTCTGGCATTTGGTCTCTATTTGCTACATCCATGTACATTAGAGAACCTGCATTGTCCGTACCACTATATGCCCCACGTAATGCTCTTTCGATTTCTTCTCTTTCCTCTACATCTGCATCAGTAAAGGTTGTTATAGCAAGTGAGGGAGCTAGACCATTCTTGAGGTTGTTAGTATGGAAGTTATCCACCTCAGTATCTAACTCAATTGTTTTTAGTGAACCCATATAATCTGGCAATGGATAGTAATCCAAACCTGATGTATAAGGTTTAAAGTAGATTAGTTGTGAAGGTTCGGTTCTATCTCTTCTTGAGAACGTAGGTAGGTATGGTATATCTGATTTGTTAGGAATGTATCCTCTCATCTTACCAAAGTCTCTCCATACATAATAGCCCGGTACACATCCTCTCATGTCCATCTTCTTGGCTCTTACGTAAGAAAAGTCTACGTGATATACTTCAGCAATCTTGGTTCTATCATTTGACCATATTGCCTCTAATGCAAAACCACCATATAGAACTCTATCCAACGCTACTTTGTTAAATATATCGTTCCAAGTTTCACCTTCTTTGTTAGCTACTTTTAAAATATCTTCATCAAGACCTGTAAGACCTTGGCCTATGACTGCTTGATGTTTTGAGTTGATTGCAGTTGAGTGTACTGATGACCTATGGTATAACTCTATTAATAATGATGGAAACTTGTTATCAGTTCCATAGTATACAATATCACCCCTATCATTCTCAAACTCAGGCCCTGATGGGTATGGGTTTTCTGAATACTTAGGTATAATACTAAATTTGTGATTCTTCTTATTATCCATAAATCTATCCTTCATACACTACAAATGCTCCGTTCTCATTAGCAGAGGTGTATAACACTCTTCCTATGCTCTCTGAGACGAACGCTGTTGTTGTCGTATCATTTATATAACCTCGATTATCTACTGTTCCTACCGACCAAACAACTTTCGATGTAGAATAAACTTCTGTTGATGTTCCCCAAACTTGTGCGGTTTTTTGACCGACTGCTTTCTGAAGAACTAAATCATAACTACCACCATTGAGGTCAATATCGGTTGGTAGGGTAACTGTTGATTGAATCCACCCGTTACCAAAAGGTGTTACGTTAAGTTGAACTGATGATGTAATTTCACTGAATCTATCAGTAAATATCAATCTCACCTCTTCATTGTCCGTGTAGGATGCCGAAGGTATGAGTGAAATGTCGTTAGACGATGACGCGTATAAATAAATCATTTGTTCCCCTTATAAAAGTAATAAGAGAGGGACCTAAGCCCCTCTCCTATACTATAATATAATTATTATCCTACACTGATACCAGCGAGGACTCCGGCAAGATTAGAACCCGAAAGTTCACTTGCTGGTTCTGGCTCTTGACCCGTAAAGGTCAATAGATACTGGTTAGCATCGCCAAATGCAGTACCTGTTTGACCCGTTCCGCCACTCAATGACAATCCGCGAGTTTGACCTAATAAGAAGAAGACACCAACACCATCTTCAGAACCATTGTTTGTTTCAACAATCATTCTGATATCAGGGTTTTTAGCCAACACTCTTACTTGATTTCTCGTAGAAGACTGCATTTTGTGGAAGGGTGCGTTTACTTGCTGCTCGTAGAAGATAGTTCCATTCTCAGTATTTGCAGTTATCGTCTCGGTGAAATCACCTGTCTGACGAGTTAACTCAAATTTGAAAAATTCACCACTACCACTAATCGTACTAAGTAAACCTGTAGCACCGGCAGTTGAATCAATAGAGCCAGATAAAATGTATATGTTCTTCAATCCACCAGTGTTGTCACGACAACCTAGTGTAAATCCTGATGTAATATCACAAGTACTCATATTTTATCCTTTTCTTTATTGTTCAACAATGATTAAGCTAAATCGTTAGATACCCAAAATTCAGGATATGCTACGTTTACACCTAACTTAGTTACTACTCTGTGCTTCAACTGGTCCCCGTTTATGTCATACCAAAGTTGGAAATCAGAATAATCTGATAACAAATCAGTACCTACTACGATGTGCTTTGAAGGACCTGTTACGATACGGTTTGAACCATTAAGACCACTTGTACCTACTACTTTCAAGTTAGCGAATGGGTGAGCCATCTCAAGGATAGAACCACGATTCTCTACTGCTGAAGGGTCGAAATAGAAATTGTTTTCATTTCTCAACCAAGTAATGTACTTACGGAAGTTAGCGATACTCATGAAAGTAACTAAGTCTTCTCTATCTTGTACATCGTCAGACAATGCTGCTAATTGAGCATCTACCATATCACCTACGTTAGTTCCTGTTGGAACGTCAGTACCTGCAACAACTACACCTGCAGTTGAACCAGTGATGATTAGGTTTAGACCATCTACACAGTCAGTACCTGATGAATCTGCTTGCCAGATAAATGCATCGTTAGATTTCTGGAAGCCTTTTACGATTTGGTCAGAGTACTCAGAAACCATAGTGAAGGTTTCGTTATAGCTACCTTCTGGTTGCATAACACCCGCATATTTAGTATCCAAGTCACGTAGACATAATCCATCGTGAGATGAACGCTGACAAACTTCGATATCACGTTGTGTCAAACTTGCAGTACCTGCAGCGTTAGTTACACAACCACGACCATCTGCGATTTGTAAGTCTACTTCGAATAAGTTGATAGGCTCTTTGTATTTGATACCTTCTTTTACTGTAGCGTATTCAATGGTGCTACCACCCATAATTGCTTTAACAACAAGCTCGCCCGCGGTCTCATTGTTGAAGTCTGCTAATGCTGAAACGTTTAATCCCATTTTATTAACCTCTTTTTAATTTAATTTTTCTTACGAGCAATAATCTCATCAATCCTTGATTGATTTTTATAAGATTCTTTCTTGCTCTTTTTACTAACTGAACTAGCAATAGTTTTCTCTGACGCTGGAGCTGATGAGAAAGATGCGTACTTGCCTTCAAGTTCATCCATTCTTTCTCTCATTTCTTTTGTCATTTCTTCTACTGCATCTCTCACTGCCTCTACGACAGCGATAATTACCTCGTCTTCAAGTACTTCTTCAACTTCTTCTTCAAGTTCTTCGGCAACTTCATCTTCCATCTCTTCGTCTTCGTCTTCCAATGCCTCTTCAGCATCTTCTTCCAAAGATTCTTCAACGTCTTTCTCTTCCATTTCTTCTTCTTCCTCAGCAGCTTCTTCTTTAGCTTCTGCTGGAGTTTCCATAATAGATTCGATTTTACCGTCTTTAGTGATGATTGTAATACCACCTTCAAGTGAGTGCTCTCCATCAGGAGCTGCAACATTACCATCAGCAGTGATTACAAAGATTTCAAGTCCTTCGGCAAGTGATTCTCCCTCGTATGTGAGTTCTAATTCCCCGTCTGCAGACTTAATCATTGCGAAGGCTTCTTCAGCAGTTGCCTCTACTAGATTGAAGTGGCGTTTTACTAATTCTTTGATATTATTTGTCATAATTTCAATTTCCTTCTAAATTTAACAATCTGAGATGACCGAACTCTAACTCATCACCGATATCCGCGGATAAAAGGTCTCTAAACAGACTTTCGTTCTCTCTTCATTATATAATATAAATGAAAACCAATATTGATATAATTTGGAATTGTCAATTATTTGTTGTATATTAGTATAACAAAACCAAAAGATATGTTCTATATTTACCACATTCCCCAAAGAAATAAGATTGGCGCAACTGATAATCTTGAAGTACGTATGAAATCACACAAATGGACTGAGCCATATGAAATACTTGAAACACATACTTGTGAGTTTAAGGTAGGTGATAGAGAACAAGAACTTCAGAGAGAGTATGGTTATGAAGTTGATAAGAGGAAATACCACGAGGTTAGAAGAATGGCCAGAAAGGGTGGACTTGCCTTGACACGAGACCAACTTATAGAAATGAGTATGAAACAACCACTCGAAGCTAAACAAAAAGGTGGTAGAATGATGAGAAAGCTTAACTACCAAACAGCAGAATACATCCGTACGCAATACAAGAGAGGTACAGATGTACTCGGTAAACCGATATCTTATCGCAGATTATGTAAAGTGTTTGATGTAAGTCCTGATGTAATTATGAAAATTATAAAAAAGGAAACCTACAAGATTCCTTAGTCTAGCTTATTCACAAGTTGGTCAGCAAAGAAACCTTCTACTGATAGACCTTTTACTAAGCCAGTCTTGATATAGTTATCCCAAACATCTTTGTTCTTAATTTTCATGCTGACCATCCATGTACCTACGGGCATCTCTTCACCCATATAGATAAGTGACTTATCTTTTTTAGGGTCTTTTACCAACCAAGATTCTACCACAAACACATCCTTGATAGGTTCATAGGAATTATGTTCTATGTTAGCTTGGTCCGTGTATTTCTTTTCCATATACTTGTAAGCGATACGTTGTACTGCTTCTTGTGGAAAGTATACGTAGTAAGGTCCTTCCTCATCAACACGATAAATCATCTTGTCAGGTATCATTGCTGGAGCAACTAACATTTGTTGGTCAGCAAACTTTTCTTTAGATAGATTGATACCTAATGCTCCAATGTTTACAGCACCTTCCAATGGGTTTGTTGTTTCACGTGGTTTGATTAGGTCAGTTACTCTCTGAAGTTTATTTGGAGATTCAGACCACTTACCATTTGATTCGTAGAAGATTACAGTTTCCCAAATATGTCTACAATTGTTACCACCTCTATATAAGAATAGATTGTATGGATTACCACCTTGGCCAGGTCCAAACTTACGATTTACTCCAAGAGTAGATGCGTTGTTAATATCTTCTTTTCTATATACGTTATCTTTTCTAGCCATCATAGCTTTACAGAATCCACGAGATTTACCACTCTTGTTCGAG
>Ga0208298_1000331_pt1 | contig 21330 bp, 21 predicted proteins | sample 14BtaG_FD_184088 | JGI IMG/M metagenome (GOLD analysis project Ga0208298, IMG submission 184088) | Marine viral communities from the Subarctic Pacific Ocean - 14B_ETSP_OMZ_AT15311_CsCl metaG (SPAdes) (version 2) | ecosystem: Environmental > Aquatic > Marine > Oceanic | place: Pacific Ocean... | reverse complement strand
ATTAGCAGAAAATACAACAGGAACGAACCTTGTACTTTCAGGAAATTTAACAGTTGCAGGTATTGCAACATATGAAGATGTAAGAAATATAGATTCTATTGGTATTGTTACCGCAAGAACAGGAATTAATGTTTTAGCAGGTGGTATTGATGCAGTTGGTGTAGTTACTGCTACCAAATTACATGTTGGTGTTGATACTGGTTTTTATAATGAAGACCTAGTTGTAAATGGTAATGCAAGAGTTACTGGTATTTTAACAATTGGTACGGGGTCAATTACTCTTGACCCTGATCAAAAGAAAATTAGTGGTGTTGATGAAATAATTATTGGTACTGCAACTACAGTCAGAATACATCAAGCTTCTTCGGGAGAAGTTGTATTTAGTGATAGAGAAGGTAAAGAAGCATCTGTCGGTATTGGTACAACTGTTTCTATTAATACTACTGGTATTGTTACTGCTACTTCATTTTTTGGTGATGGTAGTGGACTGAGTAATATCATTTCTGGTGTCGGAATTCAATCAGGATCAGTTCGTGTTGGAACTGGATTTACTGACGTTAAATTTACTGGAGCAGGTGTAACAGTTGTAGGATCTGGAACGACTGTGACTGTCAATATTCCATTCTCAACAGTTACTAGGCAAACAGAAACATCTTCTGGTGTAACAACAAATTTCACAATTACTGGTGGATATGAAGTTGGTTTGATTGATGTGTTCCTGAACGGAATTAAACAGAGAAGTGGAGTTGACTTTACGGCTACTAATGGGTCTGTCGTAACTATGACACCATTTATTAGTGATGGTGATGTGGTTGAATTCCAAAAAATAGATCAACTAACAATTGGTGGAATTACATCAGTAACCAATGCTACTAATGCATATAACATAATTGGTGAAGTAGGTTATGCATCATCAGCAGGAATATCAACAAATTCCTCTCAATTAAATGGTCAAGCAGCATCTCATTATCTTGACTATGATAATTTCACAAATACACCAACAATTCCGACAAATAATAATCAACTGACTAATGGTGCTGGTTTTATTACAACATCATTCACCAACACCAATCAACTGACTAATGGTGCTGGTTTTATTACAACATCATTCACCAACACCAATCAACTGACTAATGGTGCTGGATTTCTAACAGCAACATCATCTGGTACAGGATTGACTGGAATCGTAACTTCTATTGTTGCTGGAACTAATGTAACTATCTCTGGATCAACTGGAGAAGTAACTATCAATTCTTCTGGTGGTGGAGGTAGTTCGGGTATTGAAATTGAAAACAATGGAACTTCTGTTGGAACAGGAATAACTTCAATAAATTTCAGTACCAATGTAACTGCAACTGCTAGTGGAGGCATTGCAACAGTAACTGCTTCTGGTGGTAGTAGTGGTTTTTCAACATATATTGCTATTATTGATGAAGTAACAAGTTATAATGTGCCAGGAGGAAGTTTTAGTAATGGAGACTGGAGAATTAGAGAGTTAAACACTATAACTTATGATCCAACGGATGTTGTTGATTTGGATACAAGTACACATGAAGTAACCATAAAATCAACTGGTACATATAGAGTTGATTATAGAGCACCTGCTCTAAGAGTTGACAGACATCAGACAAGGATTTTAGATACTAGTACACCAACGGTTAGAGGATTGGGGTCTAATGCATACTCCCAAGATTCTGGATATTACTCCCTAACCGAAAGTTTCGGAACTTTTATATGGACAACAACTAGTGCAAATCAAAAATTCAAATTACAACATAGATGTAGTGGTAGTCAGACTTCTGCAGATGCTATGGGAAATCCAAATGCTGATAGTTCTTGGGGAGATAACTACTATTCTCAAGTCATAGTTACGAAGTTATCATAAATATTCATAAAGACTCTTATGAGCAAAACTAGACAAATTGCAAATATGGTTTCTAGTGGCATTGATGCTCGTATGAACATCCCCACCTTTACAACCACACAAAGAGATGCTGGATCTTTTGATGCTGGGTCAGTAATATACAATACTACTTCAACTAAATTAGAGTTTTATAATGGTTCTTCTTGGCAATCACTACCTGGTATGTCTCTTGGTCTTACTGTGGCACTTGATGGATGATAAATAATAATGAGTAATTACTCTCTTGAATGAAAAAGAACGGCCGATGTCCTGAAGGACAATACTATTGCTACACTGATGAAAAGTGTAAACCAATCCCTAAAGGATTTAGAATGGTTGGCCGATCTGGAATGCTTCGTAAAGAAACTGGTCACACTATTGATGATAATAATTCCGATACCAAAAATAATGGTAACGAAAATGGTAGCAATGTAAGTGAAGAAGGTCTCCGTGATTGGTTTGGTAAATCTAAATCAAAAGATGGAAAATCTGGTTGGGTAAATGTCGTAACTGGTGGTACTTGTGCCAGCGATAAACCAGGTGAAGGAACACCCAAGTGTGTATCTTCTTCAAAAAGAGCAAGCATGAGCAAGTCCGAAAGACTTTCTGCTTCTAGGAGAAAAAAGAAAGCAGATCCAGGACAACAATCAAAGTCTGGTGCAGCTAAACCCACATATGTATCAACCGATTCTAAAAAAATGAAGTCTGTAAAAGAAGCAATCGATTTTGTAACACTACCTTTAGAAATTGAAATACCTAATGATATTAGAGATTTTAATTTGGGACTTATGTTCCGCGAAAGTTTAAGTGTGAATAGTGGAATGTACTTCATGTTTGAAGAAGTGGGGCAGAAATCATTCTATATGAGGGAAACTAAAATTCCTTTGGATATTGCCTTCATTGCAGAAGATGGTACAATTGATAGTATTAAAGAATTAGAACCATATAATGAAACTCCTGTAGAATCAGAAGGTGAAGTATTATATGCTTTAGAAGTGAACCGTGGATGGTTTGCTGAAAACAATGTTGAAGTTGGAGATGAAATCAACGTTGAAATTTTAGAAGCATCAGATAAAAAAGGTAAAGGCAGTGGAAGTAAAGATGCCTGCTACCATAAAGTAAAATCACGTTATTCAGTTTGGCCAAGTGCATATGCGTCAGGAGCACTAGTCAAGTGTCGTAAGAAAGGTGCTGCTAATTGGGGCAATAGCACAAAGAAAGAAGAAACAGAGATTGGTGAAGCATGTTGGAAAGGTTATGAGAAGAAAGGTATGAAGACCATGTTTGGAAAGAGATATCCAAACTGTGTTAAGAAAACCAAAAAAGAAGATGTTGAGATTACAGATGCATATGGAGAGACGTATGCCGTAATTCAAGATATCGTAAAACCAGAACCTCTCAAACCATCAGTCAATTCAATTGATTATGAAACTTATGATTTGGATCAAATGGTTGAAGCAATAAGATTACCTGCACAAACTGGTAATCTTGTTGATACATATTTCAACTATAGAGGAAAGTATTTTTCATTGAAGATGTTCTTCCCCCAAATTTCAGTCCCTAAAAAATCTGATGTTCAAAATCAGATTGAAAAAGTATACCCTGGCGCAAAATTACAAACGTTCAGAGTTTCAGAGTATGTCCCAGGACAACCAGTTCTCCATGCAGAAGGTGCAGCATGGACAAAAAAGTCAGGAAAAAATAAAGAAGGAGGTCTCAATGAAAAGGGACGAAAATCTTATGAAAAGGAAAATCCAGGATCTGACCTTAAAGCACCAAGCAAAAAGGTTGGAAATCCCCGCAGGGCATCCTTCTGCGCTCGAATGAAAGGAATGAAAAAGAAATTGACTTCTGCAAAAACTTCAAGAGATCCAGATAGCAGAATTAACAAATCACTTAGAAAGTGGAATTGCTGATTAAATTATGTCTGATAATGTATATCTTGGCAATCCCAATCTAAAAAAAGCAAATACTGCAATTGAATTTACTCAAGAGCAAATCTATGAGTTTATGCGATGCAAAGAAGATCCTGTTTATTTTGCCAATAACTATATAAAAATTGTTTCTTTGGATGAGGGTCTTACTCAGTTTCATCCATATCATTTTCAAGAGAAGTTAATCAATAACTTCCACAATAACAGATTCAATATCTGTAAGATGCCACGTCAGACTGGCAAGTCTACTACTGTGGTATCGTATCTTCTTCATTATGCGGTATTCAATGACTCTGTTAATATTGGCATCCTTGCTAACAAAGCAGCAACTGCTAGAGAACTTCTAGGAAGGTTACAGACTGCATATGAGAACTTGCCCAAATGGATGCAACAGGGTATTATTGCATGGAATAAAGGATCTCTAGAATTAGAAAATGGCAGTAAGATATTGGCAGCTTCTACGTCTGCAAGTGCTGTCCGAGGCATGTCGTTCAATATCCTCTTCCTCGACGAATTTGCATTCGTTCCAAACCATGTTGCAGACTCGTTCTTTGCATCTGTTTATCCTACTATTACTTCTGGTAAAAACACCAAAGTAATTATTGTATCAACGCCGCATGGTATGAACCACTTCTACCGTATGTGGCATGATGCGGAGAAAGGTAAAAGTGAATATATTCCTACAGATGTTCACTGGTCAGAAGTTCCAGGTAGAGATTCAAAATGGAAAGAGACTACAATTGCCAATACTTCAGAAGCACAATTTAAGGTTGAGTTTGAATGTGAGTTTCTAGGATCAGTCAACACTTTGATTGCTCCAAGCAAATTGAGAACTTTAATCTATGATAATCCTATTACTAGAAATGCTGGTTTAGATGTATACGAACAACCATTGCAGGATCATGATTATGTCTGCACGGTTGACGTTGCTAGAGGAGTGGGGGAAGATTATTCTGCTTTCGTTGTTTTTGATATAACACAATTTCCTCATAAAATAGTAGCAAAATATAGAAACAATGACATCAAACCGATGTTGTTTCCCAATGTCATATATGAAGTAGTAAAGAGTTATAATAGTGCGTTTATTTTATGTGAGGTAAATGATATTGGAGACCAGGTTGCAAGTATTATCCAATATGATCTAGAGTATCAAAATCTTCTTATGTGCTCTATGAGAGGTAGAGCAGGTCAAATTGTTGGCCAGGGATTTTCTGGTAAGAAAACTCAACTTGGTGTCAAGATGTCAAAGACTGTTAAAAAAGTTGGGTCTTTGAATTTGAAAACAATGATTGAAGAGAATAAACTCATCTTCAATGATTATGAAATTATCTCTGAGTTGACAACATTTATTTCAAAACACAATTCATTTGAGGCAGAAGAAGGATGTAATGATGACCTTGCAATGTGTTTGGTAATCTATGCATGGTTAGTTCAATCAGATTATTTTAAAGAACTTACTGATCAAGATGTTCGTAAGAGATTATATGAAGAGCAGAAGAATCAAATTGAGCAAGACATGGCACCATTTGGATTTTTAAATGATGGATTAGATAATGAAAGTTTTGTTGATACTGAGGGTGATAGATGGTTCACTGATGAATATGGTGATATGGCACATATGTGGGAATATAGATAATGGATCTAGATGGTCAAATAAAACTTGGTCACCTTTTATTACAAGATAGAAAATGTAGATCTTGTGGAGATGTAAAAAATCTTGTAGAAAGTTTTTATAGAACAAGAAAAGATAGAGGTCCAGTAGCATCATCATATTCATATGAATGTAAAGACTGTACTATAACTAGAATAATAGGAACAAAAAAACCTAAAGTTAAGGATTGGGAATATCCAGACTGGTAGTTCGCGTCATGTTTCCCCTATGAAAAGTACCTTTTTAATAAATATTTCTAAACTGAGATCACGGAGAATCAAAAAATGGCGACTCCTCAATTATCTCCTGGCGTATTAGTCAGGGAGGTTGACCTAACAGTAGGAAGAGCTGATAATGTATTAGATAATATCGGTGCAATTGCTGGACCTTTCCAGATTGGACCTGTTGAAGAACCAATTGATATCACTACTGAGCAAGAACTTATCAACACGTATGGTAAGCCACTCTCAACTGATACCCAGTATGAGTACTGGATGAGTGCTGCAAACTATCTTTCATATGGTGGAGTCCTCAAAGTAGTAAGAGCAGATAATACTAATCTGAACAATGCCAATGCAGGCGTTAGTCTTGCTTCAACAACTTCGTTGAAGATCAAAAACTACGATGATTATCAAGAGAATTTCAAAACAGCAACAAACTTCACCTATGGTGCCAAGAACCCAGGAACATGGGCAAATGGTTTAAAGGTATGTGTTATTGATGATTTTGCAGATCAAAGAGTTGGAGTTTCAACTACAAGTCTTGCAAATGCAGGAGCAACTATTGGTTTTGGAGTTACTGCAGCATTAAACAATGCAGTTATTGCTGGATCAGGAACAACTACAGGATTTACTGGATACTTAAAAGGTATTATTGTTGGTCTCAATACAGATTCTAGTGGTGGTGCTAGTACAATTGACATCAAAATTGTTTCTCGCGTAGAGACAGTTGGTAGCGGTTCGACAGAAACTGCAATCACTTATCAGGAAGGTTCTACAACAAGAGCATTTGGAACATCGGTTCCTCTCGATTTTGTAACAAATGCTGGTATCAATAGTACAGGACTTCAAGCAACTAGATTTACACCACCAACATCAATTGATTGGTACGATTCTCAGACCTTGGGGCTAACCAACTCCACAACTTTCTGGAAGTCGATTGCACCAAGACCAGTATCTAATGTATATACTACTGATAGAAGTGGTAAGAACGACGGCATTCACGTTGTAGTTGTAGATGACAAAGGAAATCTTACTGGAATTAAGGGCAACATAGTTGAGAAGCATACAAACCTTTCAAAGGCAAGTGATGCAATTTCTAATGTAAATGCACCACAAAGAATCTACTACAAAGATTATCTTGCAGATTTCTCTGATAATGTTTATGCTGGATATAATCCATCACAAGCAGAAGATTCAGTTGCTGGAACTACGCCAAGAGCAAGTGGTTTCTCATCAGGATATACTGCAGTAACAACTGGAGATGGTCTGTGGGGACAAGAAGCACAAGGAGTAACCTTTGCTGGACTTGGAAATAACACATACACCTTCGCTGGTGGTGTTGATTATTCTGCGACTGGCGGAATGAAGGCAGAACTTTCTAGTCTTATCACTGCATACGGTCTCTTCTCAAACAAAGATGAGATTGCAGTTGATTACATGATCATGGGACCTGGTTGTGCTACTGAGGCAGAATCACAAGCAAAAGCAAATTATGTAATTTCTCTTGCCAATGAGAGAAAGGATTGTATTGCAACAGTAGGACCACACAGAACAAACCTGGTTGGACTTACTGATACCAATGCTCAAACTGATAATCTAATTAATTACTTCAGTTCACTTTCATCATCTTCTTATGCAGTTCTTGATAGTGGATATAAGTATCAGTATGATAGGTTTAATAACGAATTCCGTTATGTCCCAACTAACGCGGACGTTGCTGGATTGATGAATCGTACATCTTTAGTAGCATATCCTTGGTTCTCACCTGCTGGACAACAGCGTGGTGTCATCAACAATGCAGTCAAACTTGCATACAATCCAAATAAAGCACAAAGAGATCGTCTCTATCCTGCAAGAATTAATTCCTTTATCACGCAAGCTGGTCTTGGAACACTTCTTTTTGGTGATAAGACTGCTCTTGGATATGCATCTGCATTCGATAGAATCAATGTTCGTCGCCTGTTCCTTACAATTGAGCAAGCACTACAGAGAGCAGCAGAAGCACAACTCTTTGAACTCAATGATGAGTTGACGAGAGCAAACTTTAGAAATATTGTTGAACCATATCTTCGCGATATTCAGGCAAAGAGAGGTCTTTATGGATTCTCTGTTATCTGTGATACCACGAACAATACTCCTGACGTTATTGATAATAATGAGTTTAGAGCAGACATCTTCCTGAAGCCTGCTAAGTCGATCAACTACGTAACACTTACCTTCGTTGCAACCAGAACTGGAATCAGTTTTGAAGAAGTAACTGGTAGAGTTTGATAACATTATCTAAATAACAAAAGGAGGATCAAAAAATGGCACATTCAATCGAAAAAATTAAATCAACTCTAAAGGGCGGCGGCGCTCGCCCTAATCTATTCCAGGTTAACTTGACTAGTTTTCCTGGCGGAGCTGATTATGACTCAGATGAGTTTTCAGTTCTCTGTAAGGCTGCTCAGTTGCCTGCATCTAACATCGCTTCAATCGATGTTCCTTTTAGAGGAAGAATCTTTAAGGTTGCTGGAGACCGCACATTTGATACCTGGACTGTAACAGTCATCAATGATAATGACTTTAAAATTCGCACTGCCATGGAAGCATGGATGCAATTTGTTGGTCAGTATGCTGATGGTTCTGGTGCAACTGATCCAGGTTCATATCAAGTTGATGCTGAAGTTCTTCAGTTTGCTAGATCAGCAACTGCACTTAGCACAAAAGATGGTTCAGGACTGGAAAATGCAAAACAGTATAAGTTCTACGGAATTTTCCCAACCAATATCAGCGCAATTGACCTTTCATATGATACTGGTGACACCATTGAAGAATTCACTGTAGAATTCCAAGTTCAGTATTGGGCACCATCCAATCTAAGTGGTGGAGAAAATATCCTGGGAATTTGATCTAATAAATAGATCAGAATAAAGTTCCAATATAATAATGTCAAAATTGTTTGGGTTCTCAATAGAGGACAACGAACCACTCTCATCGTCAGCAGTCAGTCCCGTTCCTCCTAATAATGAGGATGGGTCTGACCACTACATGAGTAGTGGTTTTTTTGGTACTCATGTTGACATTGAAGGTGTTTTTAAAACTGAATTTGATTTAATCAAAAGATATCGTGAAATGTCACTTCATCCAGAAGCAGACAGTGCAATTGAAGATATTGTAAATGAGGCAGTTGTTTCAGATTCAAATGATAGCCCTGTAGAGATAGAACTTTCCAATCTAAATGCCAGTGATGGTATTAAATCTAAGATTAGAAAGGAGTTTAAGTATATTTTAGATTTATTGGATTTTGATAAAAAAGCACATGAGATTTATCGTAATTGGTATATTGATGGTAGAATCTATTATCACAAAATTATCGACTTAAAGAAACCTGAAGAAGGAATTCAAGAGTTGAGATATATTGACGCAATGAAAATGCGTTATGTTCGTCAACAGAAGAAAAAACCAAACGATGGTAGAAATAATCAACTAGTAAACATTAGAAATGATAATCCTATGGATTATGATTTCCCAGAGATTGAAGAATATTTCATCTACAATCCTAAAATTGGATATGGTGGAAACCCCATGCAATCCAGTGCAAGTCAAGGAATTAAAATTGCAAGAGATGCGATTACATATTGTACTTCAGGACTTGTAGATAGAAATAAAGGAACGACTCTTTCATATCTTCATAAAGCAATTAAGTCACTCAATCAACTAAGAATGATTGAGGATAGTCTTGTCATCTATCGTTTATCAAGAGCACCAGAACGTAGAATTTTCTACATCGATGTTGGTAATCTTCCTAAGCAAAAGGCAGAACAATATCTGCGTGATGTTATGATGCGTTATCGCAACAAACTTGTATATGATGCAAACACTGGAGAAATTCGTGATGACAAAAAATACATGGCAATGCTTGAGGACTTCTGGCTTCCTAGGCGTGAAGGTGGAAGAGGAACTGAAATCACCACTCTCCCTGGCGGACAAAACTTGGGCGAAATCACTGATATTGAATATTTTAAAAAGAAACTCTACCGTTCGCTTAACGTCCCTCCATCACGAATGGATGGAGAAGGTGGATTTAACTTGGGGAGATCTTCTGAGATCTTAAGAGATGAACTCAAGTTCACCAAGTTTGTTTCTCGTTTAAGAAAGAGATTCTCCAACATGTTTAATGACATGCTGAAGACCCAATTGATCCTAAAGAATGTAATTACTCCCGAAGATTGGGATGTGATGAGTGAGCATATTCAATATGATTTCCTGTATGACAATCACTTCTCCGAACTGAAAGAAGCAGAGTTGATGACTGAGAGATTGACTCTCCTTCAAACTGCAGAACCATATATTGGTAAGTATTATTCTCAAGATTATGTCCGTCGTCAGATTCTGCGTCAAACTGATATGGAAATTGTAGAGCAAGATGCATTAATTAAGAAGGAAATAAAGGATGGAATCATTCCAGATCCTGCAACTATTGACCCTGCAACTGGGTTACCTTTTGAGACGGAATCGTCAATGGATCTAGGAAAACCACAGATGGAACCTGATATTGATGGGTCTTCAACTGAAGCACCAGAGATGCCCAAGGGTGGCGAGATATAAATAAACCTAGTTGTTTACTATAGAATTAAATGGATGAACTTTTAGATATGATGGTTTCTGACGAATCTCCGTCACAAATTAGTGATCAAATTAAAGATATGCTCTATGATAAGGCATCAAAAAGAGTAGATGCATTTCGTCCTTTGGTAACTAATTCAATTTTTTCTGGAGAAGATCAAATTGAAACCGAAGAACAATCTGACGAAGATCTAGAATCCAGTGATGGTGTATAAATTATAAATAACTATTATAAATGAAACTTTAGAGGATAATGGCACATAAACCAGTAGGGATAAGTTCTGCTCTCCCCATCGCCAGTGGTGCGGCCGCAACCGGTATTGATATATCTGCACACAAAACAGATACTTTAAGAGTTGTGGCAAAAGGTGCTGGAGCACATGTAGTAATTGGTTCTGCACCAACTGCTGCAGTAACTAATTATTATGTTGCCGCTGGTGAATCAGAAGTTCTTTCTATTGGAAAACCGGCATCTCAAAGAGTTGTTGGACTTTCCACAACAGGAACAACAACCATTATAGATTTTCCTGAAGGAACTGGTTCACCTTTTGCTGCTGGTGATGCAGTATCATTAACTTCAGCAAATCAAGATTATTGGAATTTCACCCATAAGATTGTTTCTTCAGTTAATAACACTTCTGGTGTTAATGGATTCTTTAATACAAGAATTATTGTGGATAATGATTATGGAGTTGGATATGCACATACTGCATTGATTGATACCAATTTTGCAGAATTGAGAGGATCATTCAAAGTTTCTGCTCTGGGTGATGGTACTGGAACACTTCATTATCAACAAATACAATCATCAGGAGGTGCAAACTAATGAAACTAATTAGAGAAGAAGTAGAATCAGTAGAATTTATTGTCGAATCTAAGAACGGCAAAAAATCTATGTATATTGAAGGAGTATTTCTTCAAGGAAACATCAAGAACCGCAATGGTCGTATGTATCCTATGGAAACACTTCGCCGCGAAGTTGGTAGATATAACGAAAATCATGTTCAGTCAGGTAGAGCACTTGGCGAACTTGGTCACCCCGATGGACCAACAGTTAATTTAGATCGTGTATCTCACAAGATTGTTTCTTTAAGAGAGAGTGGATCAAATTTCGTTGGTAAGGCAAAAATTCTGAGTACCCCTATGGGTAAAATTGCATCTTCACTTATTGAAGAAGGTGTAAAACTTGGTGTTTCATCTCGTGGTATTGGTTCATTAAAGCAGACCCGTGAGGGTGTTAATATTGTCGGTGACGACTTTATGTTAGCAACTGCTGCTGATATCGTTGCCGATCCTTCTGCACCCGATGCTTTTGTTGAGGGTATTATGGAAGGTAAAGATTGGGTATGGGATGGCGGTATTCTTCGTGAGAAGTATGCTGAAAAAACATACAAGCATATTAATACGTTAGTAGATCAGAAGCAGCTTGACGAACAAAAGTTAAGCATCTTTAATGATTTCCTTACGAATCTTTAATTTTATAAATAAATATAGTTTTAATACGGAAAAAAACGGAGAGTCCAAATGTCTCGTGGAAAAAATTTACAAGAAATGGAAGTAAAGACACAGCAATCTCGCACCGCTGTTAATGCTGGAGCAAAAGCTGCAGATCCAATGCCAACAATGGCGGATCCCGGCACCCAGTTGGCAGGTGTAGAAGATCTTGGTGGTCCTACCCCAGAAAATTACAAGCCAGATGATGATTCAGCAAAGCTGAAAACACCTGGTGGAACTCTCAAGCAAGTTAAAGACGTTGTTACGAAAGGCGCAAAATCCGCAGATCCTATGAAAGGTATGAAGGAAGAAGAGGAAGTTTCAACTGAAGCAACTATTGAAGAAGAGGAAGTCTCGACTGAAGAAGTTGTTGCAGAAGAAGAAGCAGCCATTGCCGAATATGATATCGAAGAGGACGTAAATGCTCTCCTCGGTGGTGAAGAACTCTCCGAAGAATTCAAAGAAAAGGCAAAGACCATCTTTGAAGCAGCAATCAATTCTAAGATTGCTGGTATTAAAGAAGAACTGGAAGCACGTTATCAAGATAAGCTTGTAGAGGAAATCGAAGCAGCAAAAGAGTCACTCGCAGAGCGTGTTGATTCTTATCTTGAGTATGTTGCTGATGAGTGGTTCGAAGAGAATGCACTCTCAGTTGAAGCCGGTCTTAAGACCGAAATGACCGAATCGTTCCTTGAAGGAATGAAGGGTCTATTTGAAGAACATTATGTATCAATCCCTGAAGAAAAATATGATGTGCTTGAGAGCATGGTAGAAAAATTAGATGATATGGAGACCAAACTTAACGAGCAAATCGAAAAGAATATCTCACTCAATGGTCGTCTCTCAGAGGCAACTGCTGATGGTATCTTGGATCAAGTTTCTGAAGGTCTAGCACAGACCCAGAAAGAGAAGCTCGCCTCACTTTCCGAAAGTGTGGAGTTTGTAAGTGAAGAAACTTATCGTGAAAAACTGGAAACACTCAAGGAGTCGTATTTCAACTCCAAGAAAGAGTCTTCCGCTGCTAAGACTGAAACCTTGTCTGAAGGTGTAGATCATGCAGGATCTGAGTCCTACTCCGATTCAATGTCTACATACCTCAAGACCTTAGGTTCGACCTTTGGCAACAAAAACTGAATTTAACATTAAATCAAACAAAAACTTACACTAGGTAAAAAGCAAATGTTCCAATCCGAGCATCTGCAGGAAAAGTGGGCACCCCTCCTTAACTATGAGGGTCTTGATCCAATCAAAGACAACCACCGTAAGGCTGTCACCGCTGTCCTGTTAGAAAACCAAGAAAAATTCCTCAGAGAGCAATCATCGTTTGAGAACGGTGGAATGCTTAATGAGCAACCCACAAACCAAGTAGGTAACGGTGGATTCACCGGTTCCTCTGCTGCTGCAGGCCCTACTGCTGGTTTTGACCCCGTTTTGATCTCCTTGATCAGACGTTCCATGCCCAACTTGGTCGCATATGACCTTGCTGGCGTTCAGCCAATGTCTGGTCCTACTGGACTCATCTTCGCGATGCGTTCACGTTACACCAATCAGAGTGGCAATGAGACATTCTATGATGAAGTAGATTCCGCATTCTCCGGACAACCCGCAGGACTCGACGACGCAAACGGATTTTCCGATGCTAATGCTGGTCTGGGTACTACCAGTCAGTCTGGTACTAATCCATCTGTTCTGAACCCTGTTGGTTCTGCAACCTCAACCGGATATAATGTCGGTCAGGGTATGCGTACCGATAGTGCAGAAGCACTTGATGGCACTGGAAGCAATGCCTTCAACCAGATGGCATTCTCGATCGAGAAAGTCACGGTTACCGCCAAGTCACGCGCTCTGAAAGCAGAGTACTCCTTGGAACTGGCACAAGACCTTAAGGCAATCCACGGTCTTAACGCTGAAGCAGAACTTGCTAACATCCTCTCTACTGAAATCCTTGCGGAAATCAACAGAGAAGTTATCAGAACAATCTACAAGATTGCCGAGCAAGGTGCTGTTTCTAACACCGCAACTGCTGGTGAATTTGACCTTGACATCGACTCCAATGGTCGTTGGTCCGTTGAGAAGTTCAAAGGACTTCTTTTCCAAATCGAGAGAGATGCGAACGCTATCGCACAAAGAACTCGTCGCGGAAAGGGCAACATCATCATGTGCTCTGCTGACGTAGCGTCTGCATTGACCATGGCTGGTGTGCTCGACTACACCCCTGCACTCAACGCTAACCTTAACGTTGATGACACGGGTAACACCTTCGCTGGTGTCCTGCAAGGTAAGTATCGTGTATATATCGATCCTTATTCTGCTAACCTGTCTGCTGCAAACGCAGCAACTGGCAGTGGCAACCAGTACTATGTTGTCGGTTATAAGGGTACTTCTCCTTATGACGCTGGACTTTTCTACTGCCCATACGTTCCTCTTCAGATGGTTCGTGCAGTTGGAGAGAACTCCTTCCAACCAAAAATTGGCTTCAAGACTCGTTATGGTCTTACCGCCAACCCATTTGCAGAAGGATCAACTCAGGGTCTCGGACGCCTTCGCGTCAACAGCAACCGCTACTATCGCCGTGTTGCAGTCAAGAACCTCATGTGATCGAGGTTGTTGTGGGGCAGGATGCCCCACATGTCCTTTCAGACCCCCTCAAAGAGGGGGTCTTTTTTTATCTAAATAAGCATGTAGAGATATACAAAAAAATGGCATTTCATATTAAAACATCAAGTGTAATCAGTCCAACGATTGGTGATGTATATTACAAAGGTGATAATACCTGGTCAGAAAATTTTGATGATAGGAAAATTTATACAAATGAATCTGATGCAGATGCTGTGAAAGCAACTACAGTTACTATGAATGGCGTAACATATGCACCTAAGCATTTTGCAAATTCAACAGTAGTTAGCGAGTAATGGCCACCAGAAAATCTCCAGCAGATAGTCCTGGAACTCCTATTGAAAATAGAAATTTCTTATCACCAACTGGTTTTAAGTTTGCATTAAAGAGAAGTCCTGCTGCTGCATTTTTCTGCAATCAAGCAAATATTCCATCATTAGATCTGGGTGTTGCTCAACAAACAAGTTATCTTAAGGATATTGATATTCCTGGAGATAAGATTGTCTTTGGCGATTTAACTCTTAGATTTTTAGTTGATGAAGATCTTTTCAACTATATGGAAATTCAAAATTGGATAAGAGGTCTTGGATATCCAGAGAAATTAGGTCAGTTAAGAGACCTCGCTGAAGAGGGTAAAATTAAAAGTAGATTTGGACAGAGTGGTGAAAACATCTACTCTGATGCTACACTACAAGTTTTAAGCAATAGTCTTGTTCCCAAATTTCAGATAATGTTTAAAGATGTATTTCCATATTCATTATCAACTATTACCTTTGATGCAACTGATACAGATATTGAGTACTTTACAGCAGACGTGAGTTTCAAGTATACTATCTATGACATGCAAGATATGGCTGGCAACACTTTATGATCGATCTTGATAAACTTCAAGAGATGTGGGAAGAAGATTCAAAAATTGATAGAGACAATCTACATGATGAATCACTAAATATCCCCTCTCTACATGCAAAATACTTTGAACTTTATAATACACTTTTTCTTTTAAGAAAAAAAGCAGAGCAACAAAGAAAAAATATAAGACATGAAAGATATGAGTACTTCAGTGGTAAAGCAGACCCTGATGTGTATATCGAATCTCCTTTTCCCAAAAAAATTAGAGATAAAGATACAATGCAAAAGTATCTGGATGCAGACGAAAAACTTTCCACAGTATGTTTAAAGATTGATTACTATGATACTATGCTTGTCTATATTGAGAGCATACTAAAGCAAATAACTAATCGCACATACCAAATCAAAAACGCAATAGAATTCATGAGGTTTAATTCAGGACTAGGATAATGGATGAAGAATTCGAACCAAGTCAAGATTTTGATTACTCAGTCAATTTAACAATAGAAGATATTCATCTTCTACACCATTGCGTCTTAAAAAGACTAGAAAAATGGGAAGGTTCTCCTGCCAGACATCCATCGGAACAGGAGCACCTTTGGTATTTGAGAGATTCTTTGTATAGAATGATATTAGAATATAAGTTTGACAATATGTAATAAATATTAGTAGATGAATGGGTCTATGTGATTGATACGACTGCAAATCTTGTTATATCTAAATCAAACGAAGTATTTTTAAAAATCAATACTGAACCTCATATAGAATATGAACTTAGAGATCACTTTAAGTTTGAGGTTCCTAATGCAAAATTTATGCCACAGTATCGTGGTAGAAACTGGAACGGAGAGATACATCTCTTTGATATGCGTTCCAAACAAATCTATGTTGGTCTGTTAGATAAGATTGTTCAGTTCTGCGATAATTACGGATATAGTTATAAGTTTGAAGATAATAAATTTTATGGCACCCCATTTGAAGAGAATGACCATATTTCATATGAGGGTGTTAAAGATTACATGCACTCTATTTGTTCTCATACTCCTAGGAAATACCAAGTTGAGGGAGTATACGGTGCTCTAAAGCATAACAGAAAGTTATTGATAAGCCCCACTGCTTCAGGCAAATCTTTGATGATTTATTCTCTCGTGAGATATTATGTAGACCGAGGAGAAAAAATCCTTTTAGTTGTTCCAACGACATCTCTTGTAGAGCAGATGTACAAGGATTTCCTTGATTATGGTTGGGATGCTGATTCATATTGTCACCGTATATATTCGGGTAGAGAAAAAAGTAATGAAGCTCCAGTGACAATTACAACTTGGCAATCTGTCTATAAACTAGAGAGATCTTTCTTCGAAGACTATGGTGTTATTATAGGTGATGAAGCACATTTATTCAAGTCCAAGTCTCTCATCAACATCATGACCAAACTTCATCATGCAAAGTATAGATTTGGATTCACTGGTACTTTAGACGGCACACAGACGCACAAGTGGGTCTTAGAAGGATTGTTTGGTCCATCATATAAAGTTACAAGAACTGATGAATTGATGAGACAGGGACATCTTTCACAACTTGACATTCAATGTCTTGTTCTTAAACATCCTCCACAAACTTTTGAAACGTATAATGATGAAATTGAATACTTAATTTCTCATGAACAAAGAAATAGATTTATTCGTAATCTTACTTTAGATCTAAAAGGTAATTCACTTGTTCTCTTTGCAAGAGTCGAAGCACATGGTGCCATACTCTACGATGAGATAAATACTAACAAGAGTGAAGACCGTAAGGTATTTTTTATACATGGCGGAGTAGATGCAGAAGAAAGAGAATTGGTAAGAGAGATTACTGAGAAAGAATCTAACGCTATCATTGTTGCTTCTTATGGAACTTTTTCTACTGGTATCAACATTAAAAACCTCCATAATGTTATCTTTGCCTCTCCAAGTAAATCAAGAATCCGTAATCTTCAAAGTATTGGACGAGTTCTTAGAAAGGGAAAAGGAAAAGTAAAGGCAACTTTATATGACATCTCTGATGATTGCTCTACAAAGAACAGACGAAATTACACACTGAACCACTTCATAGAAAGAATTAAAACATATAATGAGGAAAACTTTAACTATGAAATAATCACTATTCAATTAAAGGTATGATAGAAGAAGATTTTTACGCAACACTCAAATTAAAATCAGGTGAAGAACTATTTGCTAAAGTAGCTGCATCTGAAGAAAATGGTAGAACCATGCTATTAGTTTCTAATCCAATTATAGTTGGAGAAATTAAAAGTAAAATTGGAATCATGGGATATAAAATAGAACCATGGTTAAAGACAACCACAGAAGATATGTTTGTCTTGAATATGAACGATATTCTTACAATGTCTGAATCATCTGATATAGAAATGATCATGATGTATCAAGATTATATTAGGTCATCTAATAAAAATAATAAGAATCATTCTACAATCGATCGTAGTATGGGAAGATTGGGTAATGTTAACGATATGAAAGAGATATTAGAGAAGATATTTAAGAGTACCTAAGCCATTCCTATGAACCCTAACAGAGTTATTCTACACAGCATTGAGTAACTTGTCAAGTATATCTAAAGATGTTATAATTTATAGATAATATGAGATATTTTTATGATTCAACCAGGTATGACTAAAAGGAAAAGATCGGAACATTACGTCAATAATAAAGAGTTCCTTGCTGCTCTGATTGAATATAGAACATTAGTTGAAATTTCATATCGAAAGAAATTCGGACAGATTCTTTCTGAACAAGATAAATCAGAGAGAGCAAGAAGATGGGATACGAAACCACCTATTCCAAGATATGTTGGTGAATGTTTTCTAAAGATTGCAAATCATCTATCATTCAAACCAAACTTCGTCAACTACATGTTCAAAGAGGACATGATCTCTGACGGAATTGAGAACTGCGTTCAGTATATACATAACTTTAACCCAGAGAAATCTCAGAACCCCTTTGCGTATTTCACTCAAATTATTCATTATGCTTTTCTGCGTCGTATTCAGCGAGAGAAAAGACAGCTAGAAATTAAGAACAAGATCATTGAAAGATCTGGTTATAGTGAGGTATTTGACGACAACAATACTCTTGACGGATCTAACTATTCTGAGTATAATAGTATCAAAGATGCAGTGCATTCCAAGCTTCGTAATTAATGAAAGTTGCAATCATTACCGATCAACACTTTGGTGCTCGTAAAAACTCTAAGTTATTTCACGACTACTTCTTAAAGTTTTATAATGATATTTTCTTCCCATACTTGGAAGAGAACGATATCAAAGTAGTGATCGATATGGGGGATACCTTTGATAGTCGTAAAGGTATTGATTTCTCTGCACTAGCATGGGCAAAGAATAACTACTACGATAGATTACATGACATGGGTATCCGTGTTCATACTATTGTAGGAAATCATACTGCATATTACAAAAATACTAATGAGGTCAATGCTGTAGATCTTCTTCTTCGTGAATATGATAATGTTACGATCTATTCAGAAGCAACTGAAGTTAAGATAGATGATCGTAATATACTTTTTATTCCCTGGATCAATCAAGATAATGAAGAAAAGACTTTTAAAGTTATTGAAAATTCAAATAGCAAGTGTGCGATGGGGCATCTTGAACTCTCAGGATTTAGAGCTCATAGAGGAGTCGTCATGGAGAATGGTCATGCAAGCGAGTTATATAAAAAGTTCACCAAAGTCTTCTCCGGTCACTATCACACTCGATCGGATGATGGACGAATCTATTACTTGGGCAATCCCTATGAAATGTTCTGGAACGATGTAGATGATCAGAGAGGATTTCATCTCTTTGACACAGAAACTCTGGAACACACTCCGGTAAATAATCCATACAGAATTTTTTACAATATCTATTATAAAGATACTGATCATCAAACTTTTGATACTAGAGAATTTTCCAACAAGATTGTAAAAGTAATTGTTAGACAAAAATCTGATATTAAAAAGTTTGAGAAATTTATTGATAAATTATATGATTCTAATGTAGCAGAATTAAAGATTGTAGAAAATTTTGTTATAGAAGAAGCAGAAGATTTTGAAGCATTTGAATCTGAAGATACTCTTTCTATTTTAAATAGATACATTCAGGAGGCAGAAATAGATCTTGATAAATCTAGAATGCAAAATATAATGAGAAAGACATATCAAGAAGCGTGTGAATTGATTTGAAATGTATATTCTAACAATCTACGGAAAAGAAACAGATGGTGCATATTCTGTAAATGATGAAGATGGCGAACAGGTTCTTTATTTGTTTGAGGGTGAAGATGATGCGATGAGATATGCTATGATGTTAGAGGAAGATGGAAGTCCGGAGATGCATGTTATTGAAGTTGAAGATGCTATAATGATTAAAACTTGTGAGATGCATGATTATAAGTATACTGTTATTAGTAAAAATGACCTCGTAATTCCTCCAAAAGAGACACATGATTTTATTTGAAAAAGTTCGTTGGAAAAATTTTCTATCTACGGGAAATCAGAACACAGAATTTAATTTGACAAAGCATTCTACCAATCTTGTTATTGGAACTAATGGTGCTGGCAAGAGTACATTACTTGATGCTCTTACATTTGCATTGTTTGGAAAACCTTTTCGTAAAATTAATAAACCACAACTTATCAATTCTGTCAACGAGAAGGATTGTGTAGTTGAAGTTGAATTTAGTATTGGTAATACTAAATGGAAAGTGATTCGTGGTATAAAACCAAATATATTTGAGATTCATAAAAACGAATCTCCTCTCAATCAGTCTGCAGCTGCACTAGACCAGCAGAAGTGGTTGGAGCAGAATGTATTGAAGATGAATTATAAGTCATTCACTCAGATTGTAATTTTGGGTAGCAGTACCTTTGTTCCTTTTATGCAATTGACTGCTACTAATAGAAGAGAAGTTATTGAAGATCTTCTTGATATTCGTATCTTCTCATCGATGAATAATTTGATTAAAGATAAAATTAGAGGAATCAAAGAAGAAGTAAAAGTTCTTGAACTCAAGAAAGAATCTTTGAACGATAAAGTTAAGATGCAAAACAACTTTATCGATGAGCTTGAGAGTCGTGGAAAAGAAAATATTGAAGACAAGGAAAATCGTATAGGTAATCTTCTTAACGAAGAGAATGATTATATGGGATCTAACGAAGAGTTAGAAAGATCTCTTATAGATTTCAATAGCAAACTTGAAAAATTTTCTGGTGCAACCAGCAAACTTCGCAAATTGGGAGATCTGAAAGGAAAGATTTCTAATAAGGTATCAACAATTACAAAGGAGCATAAGTTCTTTACAGAGAATACGGTTTGTCCTACCTGCACACAACCCATAGAAGAGGACTTCAGAATAAATAAGATTGACGACGCTCAAAATAAAGCAAAAGAGTTGCAATCTGGTTATAAGGAACTAGAGCAGGCAATTAAAGAAGAAGAAGACCGAGAGCGTCAATTTACTTTTCTATCTAAGGAGATTACTTCACTCACACATGGCATTTCTAAAAACAATACTAAGATCGCTGGATGTCAAAAACAGATCAGAGATCTTGAATCGGAAATTCAAAGAATTACCGAACAACTTGCAGATAGAAATATTGAACACGAAAAGTTAGCAACCTTCACAGACAATCTAAAAACTACATACGAAGACTTGGCAACAAGAAAAGAAACAATCAACTACTATGATTTTTCTTATAGTCTACTCAAAGATGGTGGAGTCAAATCTAAAATTATCAAGAAGTATCTACCGCTGATCAATCAGCAAGTAAATCGTTATCTACAAATGATGGACTTCTATATTAATTTTACTCTTGATGAGGAATTTAACGAAACTGTTAAGTCACCAATTCATGAGAATTTTTCATATTCTTCTTTCAGCGAGGGAGAGAAGATGAGAATTGACTTAGCACTCTTGTTTACTTGGAGAGAAGTTGCAAGGATGAAGAATTCTGTCAATACTAATCTATTGATTATGGATGAAGTGTTTGATAGTT
>Ga0208298_1000327_pt1 | contig 21531 bp, 29 predicted proteins | sample 14BtaG_FD_184088 | JGI IMG/M metagenome (GOLD analysis project Ga0208298, IMG submission 184088) | Marine viral communities from the Subarctic Pacific Ocean - 14B_ETSP_OMZ_AT15311_CsCl metaG (SPAdes) (version 2) | ecosystem: Environmental > Aquatic > Marine > Oceanic | place: Pacific Ocean... | reverse complement strand
AAAGTAATTTCAAAAAGTTGGGCAGATATTTTAAGAGGTATTAGAAATGAGCGTTAGTCGTAAGCGTTGTGGTTTCTGTCAGCATGAAAATCGTGCTGAGTTGGAACAGGCTCTTGAATCAAGGGCCATCACTTGCGATGAATTAGACATTCAAAATGGATGGAGAAGTGGAACGGCGGCTCAACATCAACGAAATCACATGGGCGATTTTGAAATGTCATCAAATCCAAAGTGTGCCGTCTGTATTGACCCTATGAGAAAGCATTATGAAACGGCTCTCCATAGTGGAGATATTACTTCGGAGGCAATCGCTCAAGCACTTGACACCACAAAAGCGCAAGTGCAACGCCACATGAAGCACCACTTGACCCCGATTGTTCAAGAAAGTGCGGCCATGATGATAGCGAAAAAGGAAGTTAATGAGGTTGAAATGCTCGCTAACAATGTTCAGCGTTTAGACCACCGTTTAGACCAAGTGTTCAATGAATTGGGCAACGATTTAGACCCTAAGATGATTGATGCACTTACCAAGTTAGCCAGAGAAATTCGTGAGTCTTTGAAGTATATGATGGAATTCAAAGGAAAACTCGTTCACAAGAGACAAGACACTATCGTTATCGCACAAATGCAAATTGTTCAAGAGGTATTAGCACAGAACAATCCTGAGATTTGGCTGGACATTAAATCTAAAATGCAGGAGAGACTACAATGAGTTGGAAAGAAATATTGAAAGAAATGAGGCTTGATGCAGATTCACCCTATCAGCCCGACTATGATGCCAGAGATACCTTGTCTTATGATTCCTTTAATCAAAAAACAAAAGACGAAATCTCAAGAATGAGAGAATACGAAAAGGATGAAGAAAAGTTTAATCTTGCATTAAGCGAGTTGGATTCCCTTTCCGAACAATTTAGCCCTTCCGAGGCACTTAGGCAAGTGGATAGAATAGACCGAGAAATATTTGGCTATTACTTAAATTATGGAACAAGGGAAGGCAGAAAGCAAATTAGAGAGCAAGGCCATAAAATTATGACTAATTTAATCCAAGATTTGCTTTCGGGCTATTGATGCAGGAGAGATTACAATGAGTTGGAAAGATATATTAAAAATGACATTTGATGAGGCTTCAACTAAGGCCACTAGAATAATGATGGAAAAATACAACCCCGAAGGAAAGGCAGGAGTTTCAATGGATTTCGCTACAATTCCAAAATATAGAGAAGAATATAGTAAATTAGTTGAATCGTTTATGCAGGAGAGATTACAGTGAGTTGGATGAGTATTCTTAAGAATGAAGATGAAATGAAAAATGAGTTTTTCAAAGTAATTAGAAGAGAATATGAAAACATGGGTTGGGCTGAATCCAATAGAATGTTTAGAACAGAAAATTATTCAGATAGGACTATAGAAGCATACCAAGAAGAATTTGATAAAGGACTTAGTGTTGTTGATGCAATTATAAATGAAATTAAAGAAAATGAAATCGTTATGAATAGGGTTAAGAAAGATGACCCCGAAAGAGCAAAGTATATTCAAAATTTCATTAATGAATTAAAAGAAGTAATGGCATAAATACAGGAGAGATTACAATGACATGGTTTTCTATAATTAAAAAACCAAGAGTTGTAGGAGAAAGATACGGAATAAAGGTGGATAATGATTATCCTTTGGGACAAATATTCAGTTATTATGATAATGACCTTTACTTAAACGATGAAATATGGGCACAAATATCTGATTATCCTTCCGACATGAAAATTCTGGAACGAGAACTTGATAAAGGAAATACCATAGTTGATGCTATGAAAAAGATAATAGAAAAAACAAAACACTTTATTGATAAAAAAGATGATGAAACTTGGAGTAAGAAAACTATTGAAGAAAAATTAGGAAGAGAATTGACTCCTAAAGATTATGAAAGGAACATGACATTTGAAGATAATGCAATAACGATGTATGCAATATCACAATTAATATTAAACAATCCAGAAGCAAAAGAACTTTATGAAGAAAGGTTAAGATTAGGGAGAGAACTATCAAAAATAATGCAGGAGAGATTACAATGAGTTGGGAAAATATATTAAAAAAACAATTTGATTTTGATATGCTAAATTTCAAAGAAATGCCGAATGGACATTTACAAGCAAAATATGGCGAAGAACCTAATGATTATTCTATTCTATTAATGGTTGGATATTGGAGAGGCGATAATTTAGCAGAAATTATGAACCCAAAGGGAGATATTATTTTTAGAGAAGTATATCGTGGAAATAAGATAACTGATGAAGTTGTTCGGGGAATAGAAGAAGCAATTAATAAAGAAATGCAGGAAAGATTACAATGAGTTGGGAAGATATTATCAAAACTTCTCCTTACCAATTAAGAGATTTTATTAAGAACTCCGAAGAAATTTTAAATCAATTTAAAGATGAAGCAGACTATTTTTACTCAAAACAAACAGACCCTGCTTTAGTGGATTTATTAGATGAAGCCAATAACTTTTATGAAAAACTTAGAAATATAATATATGATATGGAAGATTTCTTAGAAGTAGTTGAACAAAACGAAACAATAGTGCGGGAGAGGCTACAATAAAATAATTGAATATTTAGAAAAGCGAATGGATATGGAGTGATAATTAGCATGTGGACTGAAATTCTAAAATCTTTACCCCGTGATAGGGCGGGCCTTATTGAAATGCTCAAGGAGGATGTAGCATTTCGCCGCCTTATTCGGACTTTAGGGAGAAGGGAGTTAAGAGGAAACCATTTCATTAAGGATTTTCTCCGACAAGTTGATGATATGGAAACGAGCGGTCAATTAGAAACCTTTCTCATGGTTATGCAAAACACCCCACCCACGGATTATCCATTAGAAAAACTCAAAGAAAACCTCGCTACTTTAAGAAAAACGATTTCATACGAAACCGACGACTTGAAAATCCAAATACTTGACGAGGGTTTGGCTCTTTTGGACAAAAAAGAAAGTGGTGAACTCACCGATGCCGAAAAAAATAGGCTAAATGCCCTACATACTCAAATTTCAAGAATGGTTTTACCAAAAGATAAGTTTAACAACCGACTAAGAAGAGATTTTAGAGCAAAAAAGAAAACATTTTTGCGAGGTTTTGGTGGATTTACGCTTACCTTTGCTGTTCCCGAAGAAAAACAACAAGAATTTGAGCAAAAGGTGGATGAATTTGCAGCAAAAACCTACGAAATTCGTCAAGGACAAGGAGAAACGAATGTCGGTCAGCGTTCAGGCAAGAAACTTATCACGAATTTCCTTGACGGTAAGGAATTTTTGGACTTTCTTCGTGCAAACGAACAATTCAAGAAGGATTTTACTGAATTAGCCCGACCATTTGGGCCAGATTTGTCGGGAATGGGCATAAAAGCAAGAGAGGACGACGCAAAAACTAAACTTCAAACACTTCACGCAAGAAAAGTTGTGTTCAAGGCGGCTGAAATTGATACAATTACCGAAGTCAATAACTATTTCGATGTTGTTGCCGAAATTTCGGGAGCAAAAGGTGTTTTTATGCCTAGAAAAGTGGAAACTTCCGAAAGAATTGATAATTTACCCCCATCTATTTTCCTTTTGAAGAATGACGCTAATTCTATCAAATCAAGGTCCTCACTTTCTCGGTTAAGGCTCAATCCTTATGCAAATAAAATCCTTTTGAGTGGTTTTAGCAAAGAAAACTGGTTTGAGCGACTATTTGAAGGCGTAAAGATGGAAATTACTTCCGAGAAGGAAGCCATGGATGCCATTTATGAAGATATATTTAGAATATATAACGGTAAAAAATCTAAATTAGAATTAGATGAGAGAGATTTTAGTGATTTAGAAAACCTTTCACCTAACCCTAAAACTAGAAAAAAACAAATTAAAACCTATATCGAGAGAAAAGAAATTTTAGGAGAAATAGGAGGAAAGGCGCAAGAATTGAGGTTGGGCAGGTTTAAAACAGATACCGAGACACTTACCGTTCAAGAGGGAGAAGAATTAAAGAAGATTCTTGATAATTTTAGAGAAACAGAGAAATTAGACCAAGAAGAATTTGACGAGACTTTTGGTAAAATTCGCCTAGTGCCTCTAAATCCCGATGGAACAGAGTCAATAGAAGTGAAACTTCCTTCGGAGTCTCCAACCAAAGAATCTTTTTCTGATAGACAGAAAGATTTAGAAAATTTAAAAGAGCGTAGAGAAAAACTTGCTGAAAGACCGCTTGATGAAGAAAATGAAGAAACCCAATCAAAGAGAGATGCTAAATTGGCCGAGTTTGATAAAAGTATAAGAAATTTAGAATCAAGAATTAAATCTGCACCCAAAGGAAAAATTCGTTCAACCGCAGAAAGAAGAGGGACTGAAACAATTACTCCCGTTGCTAGATATGCTATTACTTTAGCAGAACCTATTACAGAAATAGATGAGGACTTTGAAGAACAATTTCTGGGTTTTGAAAAAGAACAAACAGTCAAAGTCGGAGGACTTCTTGAATATTTAGAAAGCACAAGTGATGTTGATTTATCGGATTTTTCTGGACAAATTAGCAGAATTAGAGGATTTTTAGGAGAGGAGCCTAATTTTCAAAACTATGTCGGGAGCCTTAGTCCCCAAGAAATCAAAAAGGCAACAGAAATGGCTTCGGGTTCGCAAGCCTTTATGGATAGGATAGACCCTTTGAACAGTTTGGCCTTTTTGAGCAATCTCAATGAATTGATGAGAGGCTACCCCGACGCAGGGCTGGTCAAGAAAACCTTAATACAGATTGCCGATGAACAGGAACCATCCGACAAGGCCGCACTTATTGACGAACTGAATACAAAAATGCTTCCCATTTTGAAAAATATGAGAAAGTTTATGTTTAAATCAGTTGAGGATAGGCTGGAAGCCATTGGAAAGGATTATCTTAAATTAGCCAGAGGAACGCAGGAAAAAGCAATTTTACAGGCTATTGAAGGTTTCAAAGAAAAAAGATTACTGACTGGTGGTGAATGATTTGAAGTATTCGGAAATTACTGATGCTGACCTTAAAAGTTGGGCGACTGGTAAAGCAGGAACAAGAAAACTTTTGCGTCGTAAGTGGAATAATGCAATTGCTGAACAATACCCCGATGCAGAAGAGGCCAAAAAAGTCAGGAACAAATTATACAGGGAATTAGAAGCGGGCATGGGAGAAAGAAGCACTCCTAAACCACAGGTTGGTATGGGCCAAAAAGGAAAAGCCTTCTATGATGCTATAGGAGAGTTGGGGCTTAAAAGCAAAAATAAACCAATTTCTAATTTAGAAAAAAAGTATGACAGGATTAGAATTTCTAATCCAGACCCCGCTATTTTTTCGGACAATAGAGGAGTGATGTTTTCAAACACAAGAGTTGAAAATTCTTATAATAATTACCTTAGAAACATTACTCCCGATATAAAAGAAATTGTTATTGATAATGTTAAGAGAATCAAACGGCGTATGCAAAGACGCTTCGCAGATGAAAGGGCCGCTAAGAGAAGCAAACTTATTACCATTGATAAGGCCAAGTTTATCGGTGCTACAGATATGTCCTCGGCTACGGTAAGAGAAAGCATATATTCTCACTGGGAATCTGTTGTTCCTAAATATAAGAAAGTAAAAGAGACTTTGAACAGGCTTTTAACAGAAGCGGAAAATACAGATGTTTATGCTCTAATGTTAAAAGACCTTGAAGAAGAGAAGGCTAAATTAGAAGAAACTAAAGAGATTCGCAGAGACATTACTTTTGATTCTTCTGAGGAAGAAATCCTTGGCCCAAATAGGAAATATCAAGCACAACTCCTTATTTATCAAGACCTAGAAAATGAAATAAAAGAGAAGGAAGGGAATTATAAAAAGGATTTGGCAAAACTTACTGCAAGAGTAAAAGATAAAAATTTCGAATATTTGGTTAAAATTGATAGGGTCAAGAATGTTCCATATCAAGTGGACCCTTGGGACCGGATGCTTGATGCGATTGCACGATATGAAGCGACAGAAGAAGTGGTGGAATTTTCAAGTGCAAAAACCGCAACGGGAGGAAAGGTTGGAACAGATGCCCGAACCTCTCTGTTTGAGAACGAAGGAAATGTTCCCTCACAGACTAAGACCTATGCTGTTGCAGAAATGAATGAAATGCTTGCAGATGATGTAGTGGATGAGCATGTTCCCGAGGATATAGAAGATAGTTTAAAAGAAATTGAGGAAGCACTTGACCCTCTTCTTGCTATTGAATTAGCAGAAAACAAGAAACTTATTGCTCTGAATGAGGATAGCAAGGAAAAACTTAGAGCAGCAATTGAGGAATTGAAAGAAGGAGCCGATTTAGAATTTACTTCCGAAGCAGATAAGTGGTTAAAAGAAATTGAGGAATCATATATTTTGGATAGAAGAGAATATATTTTACCTGCTTCTCTATACAAATCAAAAAGAGGAAACTCTTTAGGAATTAAAAAATTACCTACTGCTCTCGAAGGCTTTACTTTGGATATTGCAGGAGAAGCAAAAAAAGAATTTATTAGAGAACCAACTTTTAAAGATATTATTGAACAGTCCCCTGAAACCTATGCTATTTGGAAAGACGGTTTAACTCCCGCAGAAGATTTGAATAATCTTTTTAATACTCTCCATATATTATTTACTTCTCAGCGTTATTCATTTATTAGATATGCTAGAACTCAAAAAGGGACACAAAAAACAGAGGGTATCAGTAGCGCAGAAATTTCAAGACTCAAGAGAAACCAATCTCTAGTGGCCCGACAAAAACTGAATTCTCTTCTTAATTCACGACCTTCAATTCCTGCGAGAGAAGGCAGATTAATTTCTGGGATAGGAGATAGCGATAAAGGGGTCGGAAAGGCATTAGTTGATTATATTGAGGCTTGCAACGAATATTATGTTGAGCCCTTCTTATCTGCTAAAACTCCTATTGCCTATCCTAAATTCATGTCGGGAACGGGAATTAAAGCATTGACCGCTATAGGAAAAAAATTAGGATATGAGTCAATCATGGGTAATCTTTCAACTAGAATGTCTAGCACTGCTGGAACAAAGGTCTCTCAAGGGACAATGAATGCCTTAACTTCTTTCTTGACTCTTATTGACGAAGTTGTTGTTGTTAATGAGAAAACAATCAAGAGTGCTGAACTCGCAGCAAAAGCATTAACAAAAATCTTCGGAAAGAAAGAAGATAATTTAAATACAATGGCAGCCATTCTTATGCATTTTATAGAACAAACTAGGAAAGAAGATGCTAAAGATGTTTCTAAAGATTTACTGGGAGATAGCACCATTCGGGCAAGAGCCAAGAAATTTTACACAGACGAAGTTTCATCATACCCTATTTTCGCTCTATATCCTTTCCTTGAAAATAATCAAGGGTTTTTAACTAGAAACAATTCGATGAAAGAGCAATACTATAAACTTATGAAAACCCTAACAGAGGTTGAAGATGAGATGCCAGAAATTTTGAGCAAATTATTGAAAGCACATAATGAAATTAGAAAGGTGATGGGCAAGGAAGTTATTACTCCAATGTTCCGAGCAAACCATGACGGGTATGATGGTTTGGTTGATTTCATGTATAAACAGGAAGGGATTGACCTTAGCCACCTTGAGGTTGAAAGTATTGTGAAGGCTGTTGATTCTCATTCAAACATTGGGAAAGAATATGGTATCACTGAGGAACAGGTGTATTTAATCAAGGCCAGCGTTAGGTGAATATTATGAAGAAGGCAAGGTATTATGATAAAGCAACCCAACAGAACCCTCTTGAGATTGCTCGGAAGTTGCGTCTAGATTTTAGCAAAGCACCTTCTCTCCACAAAGCCATTACCAACATGATTCCAATGCTTGAAGAATATGCCTTGATTGATAAAAGTAGGGCCTCAAGATACAAAGCCGCCGCAGAAGGTTTGAGAAAAGTCGCTAGTGAAATTAAATCGCTTATTACCGAATACGAGGAATAAAAATGATTGTGGAAATGTCAAGAGATAAACTTGTTTCTTTGTGGTCAAAAACACAGGGCTCTCCATTTCCTGCTAACCGAAGCCCAAACTCCCCACTTAACCCATTCTACCCAATTACGGATTATTTTGTAAAAATAGTTAATGAAAAACCAATAGCGGGGGTTGGTTATTCTAAAAAAGGTGAATTTACTTTATTTGGCGGTGTTTTTTCTATAAAAAGAGGAGAGTTTTCTAAATTATACAATCATTTTATATCTAATACAACAGGCCCATATATTGCAGGGATTTCTTCTTCCACCATACCTAACAAAGAATGGGTTAAGTTTTTTGAAAAGAGAGGATGGTCAATATCCCCAACAGAAGAAGAATTGGGAGAATATTCTAATAACGCTACTATTAAGGCATTTGAAGAATATTATTCTAATCACCCAAAAAATGCTAAATGGGGAATTAAGGGATTATCTCTAAGAAAGATGTGGCAAGAAATTCTTAAAAGCGACAGACAAAGTTTATTTGAGGAATATATTAGGTGAGTAGTATGAAATGGCAAGATATTCTTAAGAAGAAAGGCAAAGCCACCGCTACTCATAACAGTAAGGGCGAAAAGAAAGACCGTTGTGCTAAATTAGCCGATAGAAAGTATGGAATGAAAAGTTCCGCATATAAATCAGGCTACATGGTTCAATGCCGAAGAGGAAAGGTTTCAAGAAAGAAGTGATGCTATGTCTTGGAAAGAAGTCCTCAAAGGCGGAGACAACTTCGCAAGAGAAAAGAAGTCGGGACTTCACGGATGGTTTTCACGAAGAGGTGGAAAGCAAACAAAAGGAGGTAAAACGCAAGGAGGATGGATTGCTTGCGGAACCTGTGGAGATAAAGGAGGCCCAAAACCCTGTGGTCGGGCTGATGCTTCTAAAGGAAAAAAGCGTAGGTGCCGCCCTACTTGCGCCGCTTGTAAAACTTACAAACGGAGGAAGGGGGCTTGAATTGGTTTTCCATTCTCAAGAGAGAGAAGTGGAAAGGAACACTCTCTGCTAAGAAAAAGAAAATGCTTGACCGCAATCCTAAAATTAAAATTGACATACCTAAAATGTCCTATCCAAAAGAAGAAACAGAAATTCCTGCTATTCTAAAAGTTATGGAGAAGAAAGAATTAGACCCAAAACAAATGAAGGATGCTGATTTGAAACCCGATGTTGAAATGTTTAAACTGGTTGGTGTTGATAAAGAAGAATACAGAGATTTTATGAGAGACACAAACTACTATGCTATGACTCTCAAAATGAAATATATGCGACCCCGCCCACATCAAATCTCTGACAAAATTTCAACAACAAAGACTAAAACAGACGACACGCCAGCGTTTCCCAGTGGGCACTCCATGTTGGCGCATGGATTAGAAAGGGTATTGGGCAAAAGGTTCCCCGAAAAGAAAAAAGAACTCAAAGCGATGGCTGATAAAATCTCACTATCAAGAATGCAAATGGGAAGTCATTATCCAAGTGATATTCAAGCAGGAAAAAAAATAGGCTATATGTTAGGTGATGCTTATGAATGATTGGCAGGAAATTCTTAAAACCGCCCGTGGTGCAGCAAAGAGATTAAATCATACTGTATTTACTCAGGCGGTTGAAAATATTACAAGAGATAGAGAAACATTTAAAATTTCTCAAATTAAAGAAGAGGTAATCAGAGAATATGCTGCTCTCTTAGTTGAAGGAGAACATATGAGTGCGGGTGCTTATGCAAATAGACATGCTAAAGCAAGAGTGAGTAAAGAAATGATTGGTCAAAAAATTAATAAGTTAGGTTATCACAGAAGAAATAAGACTACTGGGGACTACGAAAGAATTGGGGAGTGATGTTATGAATGAATGGAAAGAAATCCTAAAATTCAAAAGACGATTTAAGAAAGTCGTTAGAAATAAAAAGACAGGCAGAACCAAAACAGTTAGATATGGTCAGGCTGGAAAGGCTAAAGACGGTAAAGACCGAATAAGGCCGGGAACATCTAAAGGAGATGCTTATTGTGCTAGGTCAAATAAAATTAAAGGTAATTGGAGAAAAGACCCAAATAGCCCCAATAACCTGAGCAGAAAAAAATGGAAGTGTCATGGAAATAAATCCAGAAGGTAAGGAGGATGTGTGGATGATTTATAAAATGACAGATGAAAGGCTAAAAGAAGATGGTCGGAGTTTAATTGAGCAATTAGGAAACTTTTCTGATATTATCAACGACATGAAGGAAATCGTTTATGATTTCGTTGGTGAGCAAAATGTTGATTTAGAAGAACTTAAGAGATTACTTTTAGGTTTTGAAGCAAGAGTTTCTAATATTGAAGGAGCCTTTGCGAATATTTTTAGAAGTGCGAGGGATTCGTGATGAATTGCAATTAAGCCGGTTTCATAATAGAATGAGACGGAGACTTCAAATAAATAGCCCCCTCCCAACTTATTTCTCACCCGAACACGAACAAGAGGAATCCTAATGGAATTAGACACATTTAATTTTGAACATGAGATGGATATGAAGTTATCCAAAAACTCATTCCCTTATTTTTTTCAAAATGTGTTAGGTTTTGACTTTCCTTCTTACATTCAAGAGTGGCATGAATTAATGAACAGCACCCAAAGAACAGTTATTATTTGTTCACGGGACCACGGCAAATCAGTGTTTATGCATTCGTGGGTTGTGTGGAAACTGATTTTTGAAGAACCTCCTTTTCAAATGCTTTACATTTCTTCTAACCAAAAGCAGACTCTCGTTCACATGAGGGACATTGATAAAATGTTCACCCATCCGATGCTTAAGAAATTCAAACCTGCAAGGGGTTGGGCTATCGGGAACATTACCCTTACCAATGGAAACCAAATCCTTGAGCGTTCCGTAGGTTCACAGATTCGTGGTTTGCACCCTCAAGAGATTGTCATTGACGACCCTTTGAAAGAGTTTAGTATGACAGGAATTCAAAAAGTGACGGATTGGTTTTACGGTGATATGATTCCTACGCTTCACCATACCGCTTCTCTCCGTGTTATTGGGACTCCGTTCTCTTATACAGATATTTACCAACAACTTGCAGAGAACCCCGCATATACAGTTAGAACATATCCATGCCTAAATTCTCTGAATGAACCCTTATGGCCTGACCGTTGGAATTATGAAGCATTGATGGCTCGTAAAGCAGAAGTTGGCTCAATGATGTTCACCCGAGAATACATGTGTGTTCCAATCTCAACAGGGACTTCTCTGTTTAATCCTGAGTATTTAGATGCAGCAAAAAACAAGAATTTAGTTCTGAAACCACATCGCAGAGAAGGAATGAAGTATTTCGTGGGCGTGGACCCTGCTATTTCAACAGATGGAGATTACAATGTAATTACTGTTATTGAGATGGATGAGGAGGAAAACAAATCTATTATTTATGTTGATAGGGCCAAGAATGTTCAGTTTCGAGAAAACATACAGAAGGTCAAAATTATCGGGCAACTATTTCGTCCCGAAGCAATCCTCTTTGAAACAAATACTTTCGCCAAATCATTTACTCAAGAATTACGCCAAGTCGCTGATTTGAATATTCACGACTTCAACACCACTAGAAGAAAGAAGCAAGAAATTATTCTTAATCTTCAGATGACTCTTGAAAATGGTAAAATAAATTTCCCCTACGGCAATGAAGAAAGTAGGCGGGTTTCTTCCACTTTGATTGAGGAATTATCCATGTTTGCCATCACTGAAAGAGGCAAATTTGAGGGAATTGGCGCACATGACGACATGGTGATGAGCCTTGCCTTAGCAAACGCCGCAACCTACCAAGCCACAGATAACTTCATACTGCTTGATGATTTAGGGCTCTTTGAGGAAGCAAAACCTGTAAGAACAGATTATAGGGGAATAGGATTAAATTTTTGAGGTGATATTGTGCCGACAGCAGAACAGTATGATAAAATTTCAGAAAAAGCCAAAGAGTTGGCTGCACTTCAAAGGCGAGAGGAAGAAGTCAAAGAAGAAGTGAACAGAGACACCGACACCGAGATTTTCAAGGCCCTTTATTCGGACTTTGTTATGTCCGAGTATGATGAAATTAATACGCTATGTGATGTTCTAAAAATTAATGCAACCAAAGCACGAAAGTTGCTTGATAGGTTTCCTCAAGAATATACCGTGGAAGAAAAAAACATACCTGACCTTATCAAGCAGATGAGAATGTCTCGCAGAAAATTAAAGGGAGACAATAGAGAGAATATGGCGAAGGCTATTGATACCATGATTGATGCTTACTCTGACCATTTATCTAAGTGCATTGACTCGATTTATTGGATTGCTCCATACAAGAATCCTCTTCTTAAAATGCGTTTTAATGAAAAAGACTTGCAAAAATTACATAAAATGAAATCTTCTGAACAAAGAAGAGAAGTAGTTGATTCTCTTTGTAAATATTGGGAAGCAGAAATAAGCCAGAAAGGAATGGTTTATGGTAAAAACTATGCTTTACTTTCAAAAGAAATGAGTATTGCTAAAAGGGCTTTTCGAGAAACCATAAAAAAGGTTAGTAATCAGTCCTTAGCCAAATCAAAGAAAGAAAAGCAGAGAGACTTTATTTTGAAGGCTGTTTGTGAAAATCACGGTATTGGGGCAAGGTTGATACACGATATGATGCCTAACGAATTACATAAAGCCTCTAGTCCAAAAGTTATTACAAACGAAATAAAGAAACTAGGTATTGTTTCTATTGATGGTTCTTTCTATAAAATCCCCGATGAGATTAAGAAAAATATTTGGGCCTATACTGCTGCTTTTATTGATTCAGATGGCTACATCACCCTTGACCGCAAAATGAATCCAAGAGTTGGTTTGGTTGCTACGGGAGAAAGAGGAAAGGCATTCATGCAAGAAATGCATAAATCAATTGGTTTTGGGCGAATGCACCTTGACCAAAAATCACCCCAAGACACCCGCCTTATTAACAGATTAAATTTTTATTCTCAAGGAGATGTTGTGAACCTTCTATCAAAATGTTTGCCGCACTTTCGTTTAAAGAAAGGTAATGCTAAGTTATTATTAGAATTGATTCGCATGAAAAAATCATATAAAAAAACTGATTGGTATAAGAGCCGATGCGATGAAATTTTTAAATTAATGAAGTGGGAAAATCACAAAGACCATGTAGGTTTTGATTGGGCAAAAGAAAACATAAATCTTGATGATATTCAAAAATATACTGATAATTGTAAAATGTCAGTTATGGATTCTATGGAACAGATTGGCACAATATACCCAACGGCGTGATGAAAATGCCTAGCAAACATTACGATATTTTTAAACATAGAGTTAGAACTAAACTACCCAAACAGATAAGATTTGCCACAGTTTGCAGAAAATGTAAAAAGGCTAATAAAATAAGTGATTTATGTCTAACTTGTAAAATAGACCAAGCCAAGAATTGGGCAAAACCATACTGAGGAAAAACCTACCCAAACTGTTGAAAACAAGGCAGAACGAAGGGGCGTAAGGGGCATCTTGATAAACAGGCTTCCTTGTAGGCACATGAGAGAGGGCGACTAGCATGGTTGAAGAAAAACGCCGTTTTAGTTTTTCTAATCTATTTAGGAGAACAACTCCCAAACCAGAAGATAGGTCTATTTACAATATAGGTATTCAAGAAAGGCAGCAAAATAACTTAATGACTGCGCCCATCATTTATCACATTGTTCAAAATTCAGTTATTGCTAGAACCTGTATTACTCAACTTAAACAGGAAGTTTTCCGAAGAGGATATGTTTGGGAAAAGGCATATGAAGCACGATGTAATAACTGTTATAAAGAACATAAAAGACCTGTTCAAGAATGCTCTCGTTGTGGCAGTCAAGACCTCCAATTACCTGATGTTAATCAATTAAAATATGCAGAAAATTTTATTGAAGGGTATGTTAATAAATCGGAGCAGTTATTTATTGATGTTCTTAAAGAGTTAGAAGATGACCTTAACATTATGGATGATGCTTATATTGTTCTTGTAAAGGAATATTTCATTGATGGCAATCAGAAAATTAGAATGCATCGTATAAAAGAAGTGTATAGGGGCGACCCCGTGACGATGGCTATTTATTCTGATGAATTAGGACAAAGAGGAACAAAGGGCTTCACTTGCGTTAATCACCGAAACTTTTTGGCTATGGAACCACATGAAAATTGTGAAGAATGCGGAAGCACCCTGCACCCTGTTCATTATGTGAACCGTGTCGGGGGCAAAGACCAGTATTTTATCAAGGGAGAGGTGCTTCATTTCAGCAAGTATAGTCCTTCCCGACTCTATGGCCTATCGCCTATCATCACTCTCTATAATCACATCACAACTCTTCTTGCTATGGAGAATTATGTTAATTCTTCATACACTAAAAGTCGTATGCCAAAAGGTCTTTTGGCAGTGCAGACTCGCAATATGGATTCCATGCGTTCTTTTTGGCGTTCAGTCAAAGAAAAGATGGAAACAGACCCGCACTTTATCCCAGTCATGGGGATTGAAGCAGAGGGTGGGAAAGGTTCTGTCGAATGGATTAAATTCATGGATAGTCTCAAAGAAATGGATTATGTCTCCGTCAAAGATGATTTAAGAGACAGAATTTCTGCCTTCTATGGTGTAAGCAAAGTTTTCATGGCTGACAATACTACAAGCGGCGGTCTAAATAATGAAGGTATGCAGATTTTGGTCACGAACAGAGCCGTTCAAATGGCACAAAATGTCTATAACAATTATGTGTTTCCGTTCTTGGTTAAGCAATTTGGAATCACTGATTGGGACTTGAAACTTCCTCCAAGCGAAGAAGAAGATGAAATTGCTGTTCTTCGTAAGCGTGAGATTGAAGTAAATATTGCGGCATCAACAAAGAATCTCGGATTTGAAGTTGAAATGGACGAGGACGGAAACTTTACTTTCAAGAAGCCTCAACCAGAACAAACCCCTACTGAAACCGAAGATAACCCAGTAAAAAAGGACCCCTTAGCAGGTTCAAATTTAGACCAAAGAGATTTAGATGAACAAACAAGAATGTTTGCAGAAGGCGCAGGTTCAAAGCCCCAAGAAAATCCACCAGCCACAAGAAATAAAAGCAGGATGAGCGTAGGGCCAGATAAGCGAATGTCCGGCTTACCCCGAGAGGCTGGAAACCAAAATGTTGATACAAGAAATGAAAGGAGGATTCCATGATGAAATGGGAAATGATTTTAAAAAATTTAAAACCTCGGTGGTCTGCTTTTTTTTCCGAAAACGATATTACCGAATTCATTAAAGATGCAAAAAAGAAATCAGACGAGGATTTTGAGACCCACGGTTTTTATATGGACCAATTTTATGCACTAAGCGACAAATACAATATTCCTAGAAATTCTGCCCAGTTAATATTGCGGAGCCACAATAAGGACAACTATTACAATGTTAAGCCAATCACAAGTGTTGAATCTTATAATTCTGAAAATAGAAAAGTAATTGAACATAAACAAAAGGAAAAAATGAAGGAAAGAGCAAATCGTCCACCCCGAAGAAAGGGCCAAAAGAGGAGGTCTCGCAGATGAATAGTTGGGAAAAAGTAATTAAAGCGAAAGAAAGACAAAAGCAGATGCCTGAAGCGAGAAGAGAACCCCGTCTAACTAGAATGGAAGATAAGAACCTCGTTAAGGATGATGCTTTAGACGAGTCCATATTTGAGAAAAACACTATTGACGAGGAAAGAGAGCATTTGGCTAATATGACACGAACAGATTTGATGGACGCTTTTATGGATAGAGTGTCGGGAATGTCCACTGACGAAATTATTGATATCCTTGTTAGAACAAAAGGTGATGCGCTATGACAGAAGATATGAAACAGAAAGAAATTAGATTACGGAAAGAGTTGGCTCAAGTTAAGTCTTTGAATCAAAATGCGGCCATGAGCAGAAAAACAGAAAGAAATCTAGATATTGCCGGTGTCCCATTAGACACTACTCCTAAACCAGCACCCTCAAGTCGTGATATTCCCGATGTAATAACTCTTCCTCCTAAGAGAAGAGGACGAAAAGAAAATATCCCGTGGTGATTTTCTTGACCTTTCTTCTCCGTAAAGCGGAAAATAAAAAAGACAAAGAATACACAGAAGGCCGAGAAACAGGGGCGGCAGAGGGTAAAAGCCGAGAGACTTACCGCCGATATCAAACTCTTTTTTCCGATTTTGACTTTGCGAAAAGAAGCCTACCTGCTTTGACTGAGTTATCAGAGAGCATAGTGATTTCCGAGGATGACAGCCCAACTGGGTTTGAATTTGAAAACATTACGGCATACAATAGAGTGATTGGTAAGAGAAAGTCTGCCACTATATACAATACTTTAGCACTCAGTCTCTCCGATAGTTTGAATCTTTTAGGAAACTATGAATTTACAAGGAAAAATAAAAACGGTGATGTTGTTCTTCCGGCCCAAGTCCCACCTGCACCTAAGAAAACAAGGCAGGAATTAGGAGAAGAAGAATTGACAATTGACGAGTCTTTTGATGTGTTTTCCGAAGAGGAACAATCTGCACCAACCGCTACAAAAAGGACGGTAAAAGATAAAGAACGCAAAATTCCAATGAATCCCGAAATAAATCTTACGGAACTTTTTGAAAATTATAAAGAGTTAGCCAGTAAAACATACGATGAGTTTCAAGACAAAGATGGAGAAACTCTTACCTTTGAAAAAGTTTTTTTATATTTGCATTATAATCGCCATAAGTCCCTACCAGAAAATGCCAAAAATATCAAAACTAGGCGTGAGGGCATAGAAAGGGCAAAAAAATTAACAAGAAGGAAAAAAGAAGAAGCGAGAAAAAATAAAAAAGAGACCTTTACCTCTGGCTTTGAGGGCTCTCTTGGTATTGGTAATATTCCTCTTGAGGAAGCGTTCACATCAAGTGGTAAAAGAAAAACCATTGGAGACGGAAAAATAGAACGAGCCTATCAAAGGCTGAATGCAAAGAGAGCATCAATTGAAGGCCAGATTAAACAGATTGAAATCGTAATAAAAGAACAGGATAAACTGCTAGTTGAATTAGAAAACAAAGCAGGGAATATTAGTCTTTTAGCAAACGAGTCTTTTAGACAACAGTTGCCAGACATTAAAACTTTACTTGATAAAAAAGGCTTAGAGGCAGCAAGAAAGGAAAGAAAAAGAATTAAAGATTTTCAAACTAAAGTTTCTCAAGGAGATGTTGATTTAGATAACCCCACATCGAAAGAAGAAAGGGTTCTTGCTAAAAGCAGAAAGAAAATATTAGACTTGCTTGATGAAGAGAAAGAGAAACAAAAAGAAGTTAGAGAAACTATTAGAGACGCTTCAAGATTCTTTCCGGAAATTGACCAAGCGATGACAATAATTGATTCAGCGAAATTTTATAAAATATATGGCATAGAAGAATTAGAATCACAAATCAGCAGAGAAGAAGATAAAGAAAAACCAGACTTAAATCTCATAAAAGAATTAGAAAAAAGAATTAAAAATAGAAAAAACAACAATAATGAAATGAAAGAATTCAAGCAAGACATGCAATTCTTAATTTCTTTAACTGATAATTCTTTTGATAAATTAAGGACACTTGGGCCTAAATTAAGACAGTTGAGAAAAGATAAAGAACAATATTCTTCTGCTATTGATGCGCTTATTGACTTTACTGTTTTAAGTTCTTTTAGTAGATTAGGAAGAGAATATTCAGAAAAGGCTAAAAAGAAAGACGAGAATCAATTACAAAGTCTCTTAGAAAATGACAAGCAGATGTCTCCCCTTCTTTCAGACGAGGAAGCCATCAAATTGATAAAAGAGGTTGATAAGTTTGTTCGTAGTGCGTTTAAAATTGAAGAAATGAATGATTCGCTTGAATCTAGAATGGAATCACTAGAAAAAATGAAAGACGAAGAGGAGGCATATTGATGACATGGGACTACTATGAAGAAGGAAAGGATTTTATTATTGAAAAGAAAGCCCTACCTAAAAAACAAATTCTTGCTTCTTTAGATAATAAACAGAAAAAGAGGCTAAAGAAAACTCTTCAAGCAGCAGAACCGACAGAATTTTTTGGTCAGGACTTCACAAAATTAGGGGAATTGATTGAGACTCTCGAAGAATTAGACCTCACCAAGTCCGATAAGAAACTTAACAAGAAGGTGAAGTCTATGGGCGAGCGCAACATTGACATAGTGGCTACTGCTACGAAACTTCGTAAGGAGTATGAACTTCTTTACCGACAACTCCGTGATTTAGTTTATCCGCCGAAAAAGAGAGATGATTGAAATGAGTGAAGAGAATACTATTAACCAAGAAATGCTACAAATTATCAAGGCTCTTTCTGACAAGATTGAAAGTCTTGAAAAGGCGGTCTATAACAAAGACAACTTATTGATGAAGTCTGGCTTTGTTGTTGCTGAAAGCCCCACCCCAATGATTGACAGTTTGGGAGCCTCTTCAAATGTAAATGTTGATTCAATGGAGTGGTCGGACATTCATAAAATGGTTGAAAGGGCTGGTGGACAGTGAGCGAAATTCTAAAGCAAAAATTAGCCCAAGTGCAGAGGTGTCAAGCAAAATATTGTCGTTGGAATAAGAAAAACCAATGCACTAAAATTTTTATTAGTATTGATACAGATGGGACTTGTCAGCAATATGAGATTTACGAAAGCCCTGTTCCCATTGGTGAAGATAGAGATATTGGAGACTTTTCTAATTATGATGCAAAGGATGTGTAATTGTGCCAGAAAGAGTGAGTAAAGAAGAAAGAGTCATTTCAATGACTGTTGAGAAGGCAAGACAGGTAAAGGAATTGCTTCGTGAATCCATGGAAGGAAATCGCTTGCCTGATGAAAAGGACGACAGAATGGAACAGGTCAAGGTTAAGCGACCAAAGGCCGAAAAGGATAAGACCAAAATTGAGAATCAAGAGGGGACTCATTCGGGCTATGGAAAGGCTGGCGAAACGACGCAGTTTAAGAAAATGGATATGACCGTTGGGGATGGGTATGCTAAGGACTTAGGAGATAGTGTTCAATTTGGACGGTATGAGGACAAAAATAAAAATATCGTTGTCGGTAAAAGTGCGCTTCGTTCTATTCTTGAACGATACAATAAAGAAGTGAGAGAGAAGAAAGGTATGCCCCCGCTTAAGCGTTTGACGCAAATTACCATGAGTAGTGGCCCTACGGGGGACTTTATGAAATTTTTAAGAGACATTTTCAATTACCAGTAAGGGATTTAAATGCGCCTCTCAACCATTGAGAAGGATAAGCGTCCTTCGGAAGAAATTCTTCGTCTGTTTGAGAAAACGAGAGTCGCTTATCTTTCTGCCGCTAACGACCCCAAAGAATACGGGAGCCGTTGGAGAAGTGTCGTGGACACTATCATTGAATCATACAATGAGTTAGATGCCGCAGGGAATGAAATGAAAGACTACATTTCCGAAAGCCTCATTGAGAACAACGACATTAAAGACCCCTCAAGCCTTGGCGCAAAGGAGTTATACGAAGCCATCAAAATGCTTCGCTACTCTTCGGATTTAGTGCGAGACCCCTTTGCTAAAAGATTTAAGGGCAAAGTTTTGGAAGAATTACTTGATAAGCCAGAGCAAATGGTTAAGTTTGTGCATTATGCTTTGCGAGAGGACAAGGAACCTCTTCCCAAGGAGATTTATGCAATTAAAGACATGCAACCCGACGATATTACTTATGGTTTAGAGGGGCTTGACCTAGAGGTGGACGATATTGCCTTGTATATTATTGAACATTACGGGGACGGAAAAGACTCTAAACGCGTGGAAAGGGCCGTTAAAACCGCTATGGGAGTCTTAGAACTTTTTATGCTCTCAAGGTATGATGAAGAAAAACTAGATGATTTAATCGACATTGAAGGTGTTAGCCCAGAAAAAGAGGAAAAGTCTTTAGAAATCAAGAAAGAAAGAAAATCAGAAGAACAAAAATCCTTAAGTGATTTTATTATCCCAAACAAACCAATGTATCGGATTTTTGAGATTGATGATATTAAGGAATTAAAAGGTTTTAGTGGCGAATGGTTTGTTCAAGAAAAATATGATGGTATGAGAATACAATTACATAAAATTGATAATAATATCAAGATATTTTCATACAATAAAAAAATAATTACAGAGAAGTGTAAAGATATTGCTGATGAATTAAAAGCAAAGCATTTCGGTGATTGCATTTTAGATGCAGAGTTGATTCTTTTTGATGGTGAAGAAGCCCTGCATCGTGCCGACACGATAGCCCATGTTTTTAAGAACAAATACCCAAAGGCTACCCTCAAATGTCATGTCTTTGACATTATGCGACATGAGAACCAGACGCTTCTTGATGAAGAATTAGAAAACAGAATGACAATCATGTTCAACAACTATGCTCAACATTCCGCAGATGTTCTCAAGTTTCCTTCAAAGAAGGACACCCGCAGAGCGGATAATCTAAAAGATATTGCTGAATATGCAGAGAAAATTATGGATATGCCTACTTCCGAAGGAGTAGTTATCAAAGACGCTACCTCAACCTATTACATTGGCACAAAAAAGAACCCTAAGTGGATAAAGTGGAAGAAGTTTGTGGATTTAGATGTTGTAGTTTTGGACAAAAAGAAAACTAAGAGCAACCTATACTCATATACTGTAGGTGTTGGGCCTGTTGAAGAGGAGAATAAATTCACCCAAGAAGTTAATGGCATTAAATACATGAATGTCGGGAAAGCCCTCAATACAAAAATTTCCGTTGATGTTGGAGAAATTATTCGGGTAAAGGTTGATGAAGTCAAAAATGCGGGAGATAGATATACCCTTTATTCTGCAAAGGTCATTGAAGTCCCTGAAGTGGAATACCCAGATAAAATCGTCGCTTTAGAATTACTGTCTCAAGACACTAAGAAGTCTCTTAATTATTCTATTGAAGGATTGAAGAAAGGCATAACAATCACCGACCACATACACGGAACGGCCACCATTATTTGTAAATCAGATATGGGAGGATTTACTGTTTATGGTTTTGAAGAGGATAATCTTATGTCTAAGAATGCCATAATTAATTTAGACGATTGGAAAAACCAAGCGGAAGAAATTATGAAAACAAAGGCAGGGACCTTAACTACTATTATTACAAATTATTTACAAGATAATGGCCCAAAAACTGTTAAGCAGGTTCATAATTTCTTAAGTGCTAAACACGGAAGCCTCTATAATGAAGTCGTTGATGGCGGCATGCAGGGTCTTAAAGAATGGGCAAGTGCAAGAGAACATATTGAATTTAAAGAAAATAAACTGCATGGAGATGCTATCCTAAAAAGACTTTTAAAATCTCCAGTTTTAATCAATAGAGATGCTGAACCTGAAGAAAAGGAAATTAAAGATATTACTATTGATTATCCAAATAAAGATGGTAAATGTTGTGAAAAATTAAAACAGGCTATCAGAGAAAACAGAATACAGGTGCTTGATGCTCTTTCTAGTCAATATGGAACTTATGCTAACTTTCGCTCTAATATAATAGATGAAGAACGGGACGATT